>Ga0310786_10003017_pt1 | contig 24943 bp, 28 predicted proteins | sample AusTroGonzalo_MG_FD_203881 | JGI IMG/M metagenome (GOLD analysis project Ga0310786, IMG submission 203881) | Bovine rumen microbial communities from tropical cattle in Woodstock, Queensland, Australia - Gonzalo_03 (v2) (version 2) | ecosystem: Host-associated > Mammals > Digestive system >...
AGCGAACTGAAGGATTCCTTTACTAATTTGGCGGTGAGTTCGGTGTCGAGGACGTGCTTGCCGTGCTTCTTCTCCGTTCGGATGAAGTCGCGGCTGTTCATGCGCACGCCGTTCTTCAACATGCCTGCCACGATGTGCGAGCTGAGCCGTTCGCCATACGAAATGATGGTGTCCTGCGTTTTCTCGCTCAGGTCGTGGATAAGGTACACGCCGTAGTAGATGCTCTTCAACTGGTCGAAGAGCTGATCTACATTATTAAATAAGTCGATGCGCTTTTTGTCGTCTTGGATGATGGTGTCAATCATCTGGTGGTGGCGCTTGACCATTGCGTCGAATTCCTCGCGATAGTGCTCGTCGCCGTTCTTTGCCATCTCCGACGTGGCAATCAGCTTGTCGGTGATGCCGTCGAGTGCGCTTACTACTACTATGACAGGTTGCGTCCGAGCCTCTGCCTCCACAATTTTCTTTAAGCTCAAAATGCTTTTCACGGAACCTACGGACGTTCCGCCGAATTTCATTACTTTCATATTTCTATGCGATTTATCTTACCGTCGGTACACCCCAACAAGTGGTGCTTTCTCCAACGGCGGTGCAAAGGTACGTAGAAAAATCGGTATTACCAACATTTTCGCCCGAAAAATTCGCGAATGCCTTTTCGGTCACACTTACGGTCACACTTACGGACACACTTCGGTGACACTTACGGTCACACTTCGGCCATACTTACGGTCACACTTCGGCGCATGCTTTCTCGAACGCCTCACGCAGCAGCCGTTTGTCGGCAATGATGCGGCGTAACTCGTTGAGTCGCTGTTCATTCTGCGAACCGGGAATCCACAGGCGGATGTAGCCGTTGACGGAATACTTCTCGTCCATGTGCTGGCAGAAACGCTGCCACTGCTGTTCGTGATCAAGTTCAGGATAGTTGGCCAATCCGAACTCTACGGTGCGGCGGAAGACGATTTCGGGCACGATGTCGCGGTCGGCTTCGGCAATGATTTTCCCGTATAGCGAGCGTGGGGCGTGGCTGGCCGAAGCCCGATGGTCCTCGACGGCCTCTTTCATAATCTTGATTTGTTCTGTGGAGAACCAGCGCTTCAACCTTGAGTCGGCGGCCAGAATTTTACCGCCTGTGATGTGATGGATGGCGCGTGGCCCTGACATGCCGAGGTCGTGGTAGGCGGCAATGGTGTAAACCATGTTGATGTCGGCACCGGTTCTGCGCACCAAGTCGAGTGCATTGCGGATGACGCGGGTGACGTGTTCCAGGTTATGGGCACGGTCGAATTGTGCATATTGCGGCAGGATGTTTGTCTCGACAAACTCCACCAAATCGAGGCTTGGGGTGTGGTTCATCATAAAAAACTCGCGAATATTTTTGCAAATGTACAAAAAACTTCTTACTTTTGCAAGGAAATTAAGCGGAAAGTTTATGGAACAGAGAAAAATCGCTACAAATTCGCTCCGTGCGTGGTTTTTGGCCGCCCGTCCGAAGACGCTGACTGGTGCTGCCGTGCCGGTGATGATTGGTTCGGCGCTGGCTTATGTCGACTCCCTGTTGTACGAGGGTGACGTATTCAGCTGGACGGCGACGGCACTTTGCTTTCTCTTCGCATTTATCATGCAGATTGATGCCAACTTCATCAACGACTTCTTCGATTTTGCCAACGGTACCGACGACAATGAGACACGCTTAGGGCCTCGCCGCGCTTGTGCACAAGGCTGGGTAAAGCTCGACTCGATGAAGGTCGCCATCGCCCTGACAACCTGTCTGGCTTGTATTGTAGGGCTGCCGTTGGTGTATTACGGCGGGTTGGAAATGATATTAGTCGGAGTGATTTGTGTGGTCTTCTGCTTCCTCTATACCACCCATCTGTCGTATCTCGGATTGGGCGACGTGCTGGTGTTGGTGTTCTTCGGCCTTGTGCCCGTCTGCATCGTCTATTACGTTCAGCTGCATACCTGTACTTGGCAGGTGTTCACGGCTTCGCTGGCGTGTGGTTTGGTTATCGACGCGCTGCTCATCATCAACAACTTCCGCGACCGTGAGCAGGATAGTGCCGTAGGCAAGGACACGCTGGTGGTGCGTATTGGTGCCGATGCCAGCCTTCACCTCTATCTGGCAGTAGGTGTGGTGGCTTGGCTCAGCGGTGTGGTTTTTTGGATGAACGGCCATGTGCTGGCCTTCGTCCTGCCGACGCTCTATCTGGTGCTGCATGTGTTCACCTATCTGAAAATCAAGCGTATATGGCAAGGAAAAGCGCTGAATCTCTGCTTGGGAGAAACAGCGCGTAATATCTTTGTCTACGGAGTGTGCGTCACACTTGGACTTCTGCTCTGAAACCTATAGTCGTCAGATAACTTCGATGCCCCGCTCCTCGCAGAGCTTGAGGCTCATTTCCTTGAGCTTGAACTTCTGAATCTTGCCTGAACCCGTCAGTGGGAACTCGTCGATGAAGAAGACGTACTTCGGTGTCTTGTAGCGGGCAATCTTGCCTTTGCAGAAGTCGCGCACATCCTCCGGTTCCATCGTAGCGCCCGGCTGCAGGATGATGAATGCACCCACTTCCTCGCCGTATTTCTTCGATGGCACGGCAGCCACCTGTACGTCCTTGATGCCGGGCATCTGGTAGAGGAATTCCTCAATCTCGCGCGGATAGACGTTCTCGCCGCCGCGGATAATCATGTCCTTGATGCGGCCAGTAATGCGGTAGAAGCCGTTCTCGTCCTTCACGCCGAGGTCGCCGGAATGTAGGAATCCGTTCTTGTCGATAACCTCGGCCGTTGCCTCGGGATTCTTATAGTAGCCCTTCATCACGTTGAAGCCCCTGCAGCACATTTCGCCCTGCACGCCGACAGGACACTCCTCGTTGGTTTCGGGGTCGAGCACTTTCACCTCTACGAACGGGAAGTCGCGGCCAACGGTGGTGCAACGCTGCTCGAACGTGTCGTTCAGGCAAGTTTGTGTCATACCGGGCGATGACTCCGTAAGTCCGTAGACAGAAGTGATGGTCATGAACATCTTCTCGCTGACACGCTTCATCAGCTCCACAGGACAAAGGCTGCCGGCCATGATGCCTGTTCGCAGGCACGACATGTCGAACATCGGGAACATCGGATGGTCAAGCTCGGCAATAAACATCGTCGGCACACCATAGACAGCCGTACACCTTTCTTTATGTATAGAGGCGAGCACGACGAGCGGGTCGAACTTCTCGACCATCACCTCCGTGCAGCCGTGGGTCAGGCAGTTCATCGTGGCCAACACCACGCCGAAACAATGGAACAGGGGCACACAGACGCAGAGCTTGTCGTCGGCAGTGAAGCCCATGTTCTCGCCCGTGAAGTAGCCGTCGTTGGCAATGTTGAAGTGGGTCAGCATGACGCCCTTCGGGAAGCCCGTGGTGCCGCTGGTGTACTGCATGTTGCAGACGTCGTGGCACGTCACGCTACGCTTCATCTCGTTGAGCGTCTCGTCCTCGATGTTCTGTCCGAGTAGCAGCAGCTCGGCGGTGTTGTACATGCCGCGGTACTTCTCCATGCCGATGAACACCACATTTTTCATATAGGGGAAGCGTTCGCTGTTCAGGTGACCGCGCTCACACTGACGCAGCTCCGGCAGCATCTTGTAGGTCATGTCCACATAGTCGCACTCCCACGTGCCGTCGGTGATGCACAGCGTGTGCATGTCAGAGTCCTTGCACAGGTACTCCAGCTCCGCCTGCTTGTAGTTGGTGTTCACCGTCACGAGCACGGCGCCAATCTTGGCAGTTGCATAAAGGAACGTCAGCCAGTCGGGTACGTTCGTTGCCCAGATGCCGACGTTCGAGCCCTTCTTCACGCCAATGGCGATGAGTCCTTTGGCCAGGTTGTCTACCCGCTCGTTAAACTTACTCCACGTGAAGCGCAGGTCGCGGTCGCTGTATACGATATATTCCTTGTCGGGCGTCGTCGTTGCCCAGTGCTCGAGCCAGTCGCCCAGCGTACGCTCCGAGAGGGTGTAGCCCTCACCGTGAGTCTCGGCAGGGTAGCGAAACCCACCCCCAGCCCCTCCCGCACGGGAGGGGAGTTCAGTTACCTTTGCTGCAGTAACTTTTTCCATAATTATGATTGCGTTATTATAATTGTCAAAACTATCTCTTCTCCCCTCCAACGGGAGGGGTAGGGGGTGGGTCTTAGAACGGTATATACACCACCGCCAGAATCTTCGCCGACTTGCCGGGGGCACCATGAACGTGGTGCTTCACAATGCTGTCGTAGAAGATGCTGTCACCCTCCTTCAGCGTATAGGTCTCTTTGCCGTAGGCAATCTCCACCTCGCCGCTCATCACATAGATGAACTCCTCACCTTCGTGAGCTGAGAGCTGGAACTCCTTTCCCTCCTCGGGGTTGATGTCGATGACGAATGGCTCCATGTGGCGGCCAGCCTTCTGCTTGGCCAGCGGGTGGTACTCCATGTGCTTGCGCGCATCGACGGCATCGTTCGAGAAACTGATGCTGCTGTCACGCTCGCGGTCAGCAGCGCGGCAGACCACGGGGCCGAGGGCGTCGTTGTCGTCCATAAACGTGCCCAGCCTAACTCCCAGCGCACGGGCTATCTTGATCAGCGGCCCCAACGAGGGCAGGTTCTCTTCGTTTTCGATGGAAATGATTTGGTCTGTAGACAGACCACTACGTTCGGAAATCTCTTCTATAGAGAGGTTTTTCGACTCACGGATACTCTTGATTTTGTGTCCGACAATTGTATTATTTGTAGACATAGATACTGTTGTTTTTGTATTTCGGGCGCAAAGGTACAAAAAACAGGCTGAAAAACCAGCCTGTTTTCAGTTTTTAACACAAATCCCTGTCGTTACTCCTCCATCAGCTTGCGGTATCGTGTCCGTTTGGGCTCTTCCAGACCGAGGCGCTGCGCCTTATTGGCCTCGTACTCGGTGTAGCTTCCCTCGAAGAAGAAGACGTTGCTGCCAGCGGGTGTGGCTCCCTCTGACGATGACTGGGTGTTGCTCTCGAAGGCGAGGATGTGGGTGCAGATGCGGTCAAGGAACCAGCGGTCGTGGCTGATGACGACGGCACAGCCAGCGAACGACTCAAGACCCTCTTCCAGGGCGCGCAGGGTGTTCACGTCGATGTCGTTGGTCGGCTCGTCAAGCAGCAGCACGTTACCTTCCTGCTTCAGGGCGAGGGCCAGCTGCAGGCGGTTGCGTTCGCCGCCACTGAGCACGCCGCACTTCTTTTCCTGGTCGGCACCGCTGAAATTGAATCGTGACAGATACGCGCGTACATTAATATCTTTGCCACCCATGCGGATGGTCTCGTTGCCCTGACTCACCACCTGATAGACAGACTTCGCGGGGTCGATGTCCTTGTGCTGCTGGTCTACGTAGGCCAGTTTCACCGTCTCGCCGACGCTGAAAGTGCCAGCATCAGGCTTCTCCAAGCCCATGATGAGCCGGAACAGCGTGGTCTTGCCCGCACCGTTGGGGCCGATGACGCCGACGATGCCATTGGGTGGCAGCACGAAGTTCAGGTCGGTGAAGAGCGGCTTCTCGGGGAACGACTTGGCCACGCCGACAGCCTCAATGACCTTATTGCCCAATCGGGGACCGTTGGGGATGAAGATTTCCAGCTTTTCTTCTTTCTGCTTCTGTTCTTCGTTTAGCATTGTCTCATACGAGTTTAGACGGGCCTTGCCCTTGGCGTGGCGTGCCTTTGGTGCCATGCGCACCCACTCTAATTCGCGCTCCAGCGTCTTGCGGCGCTTCGAGGCCTGCTTCTCCTCCTGTGCCAACCGTTGCGACTTCTGCTCCAGCCAGCTGCTGTAATTACCCTTCCAGGGTATGCCCTCACCGCGATCCAATTCGAGAATCCACTCGGCAACATCATCGAGGAAGTAGCGGTCGTGGGTGACGGCGATGACCGTGCCCTCATACTGCTGCAGGTGTTGCTCTAACCAGTCTATCGACTCGGCATCAAGATGGTTCGTGGGCTCGTCGAGCAGCAGCACGTCGGGCTTCTGCAACAGCAGGCGGCACAGCGCCACACGGCGGCGCTCACCGCCTGAGAGGTTTGTCACGGGCCAGTCGCCCGGCGGACAGTTCAGGGCGGCCATTGCGCGGTCGAGCTTCGAGTCCATGTTCCACGCATCGGTGGCATCGATGATGTCCTGCAGCTCAGCCTGGCGGGTCATGAGCTTATCCATCTTGTCTGCATCCTCGTAGTATTCGGGCAGGCCGAACTTCACGTTGATGGCGTCGTATTCTGCCAGGGCGTCGTAGACATGTTGTACGCCCTCCATGACGTTCTCCTTCACCGTCTTCGACTCGTCGAGCGGTGGGTCTTGCGGCAGATAGCCCACCGTGTAGCCCGGCGCCCATACCACCTGACCCTGATACTGCTGTTCCAGTCCGGCGATAATTTTCATCAGTGTTGACTTACCGGCACCGTTCAGACCGATGATGCCGATTTTGGCCCCATAGAAAAAACTGAGGTAGATGTTTTTGAGCACTTGTTTTTGGTTCTGCTGGATGGTCTTGCTCACTCCAACCATCGAGAAAATCACTTTCTTGTCGTCAACTGTTGCCATGAGTAGATAGTATTTTTGATGTTTTTAGTATTTTACAATGACGGGCTGCTCCACCTCGCGCCTCCACGCTTTCAGGTAGTCGAACCACTCGTTGGCAGAATGGTAGCCGAACTCCTCGTTGGCCGAGCAGTAGATTATTTTATACGACATGCGATTGCCGTCGGTTTTCAGCACGTAGGCATAGTTGTCCTTGTTGGCAGGCTCTTCGCTGGCTATGTTTTTCCGAGGGATGCACACGGCCAGTCCCACCGTCTCGCGCTTCCAATTCACGGTGTCAGTCGAGGGGTAGTCGGTACCCCAGCAGGCCCGCAGGCCCTGATGGTCGCTGAACTCCTCGGAACCCTTCACATTGACGATGCCCGTCGAGAAGCGGTAACCCGTGACGTCGCGATTGAATATGACGTCTACGTCGGTGTCACGGTGACCGGCATATTGGGTGTAGCGCAGGGTGAGGTTTAAGGGCTGAGGTTGGAGGTTGGAGGGTTGAGGAGCCTGCCAGCCGCGGTCTACGAGCTCGACGATGGTACGGAGCGGTCCGTAGCTGATGACGCGCTGAGTGCGCGAACGTACCGGCTCAATCATGGTTGGCTCTGTGCCGTTCCACCCGCGGAAGGCTCCGAGGCCGAAGGTCTGCCCCACCCAGAGTACGTCATCACCATAGCCCTGAGTCTTTTGCTCAGCACTCGTATAGAATTGTGTGTCTTGAAGTTCCAGCCGTTTCTTGAATTTTCCATAGAGGTCTATTGTTTGTCGCTGGTCGAAGTAAATGCGTAGGCCATTCAGTTCGCTTTCGAAGCAGACGCCGTGGTGGTGCTGTATGTTGTAAGAGTTGGCACAGTCGCCTCGGGCCGTGATACTCTCGATGAAGTTGTTGTGGCGGTTCTTCTCCTTTACCTTATCGTTGCGCAGCAGCATTTCTGCATAGACGCGGGCAGGGTAGGGGCGTGGTTCGCCCTGATGATAGAGTGTAACGTTATATTGCTTCTGCTCGCCGCCCTTCAGGTCGACCAGGAAGCAGAGCTCGTCGAACGTGTCGTCTTGGTCGAGGTCGTCTAACTGGCAGGGCATCTCCTGTCCGTCGGTGGTAACGAGTGCCGAGCGCACATCGCCGTACTGGTTCAGGGGGATGACAACGGGCTGGTCGGCCCGTGATGTCTTGAGCGGATTGCTGACACTGACGGTGATGGTTTGTTGGGCGGATGCCACCCAGCAAAATGCGACCATAAGAGTGAAAAATACTGCTTTTTTCATGCAAAAACCTGTTTTATTGTTCGCAAAGTTAAATATTTTAGCCCATAATTCTATTTTTTTAGGTTAAAATTTGGTATTTAAAGTATTTTTTAGTACTTTTGCAGTGAAATTTAATTAAAATAAAAACAAAAAAGGGTAAAACGTGCGCAAAATATACTTTTTCCTGGCCTTGCTCATGCTTGTTTGCGTAGGGTGCGAATGGCGGCTGAAGTCGGTCGAAGAGTCGGCTGAACGGGGCGTCAGTGTCGAGCGTTACGACCGGGTACAGAGTCTATATCTCACCACGGGTGACTATGCCGCGTTGCAGCAGATGAACATCACCTATCCGCAGCAGACACGCACGCTTATTGAGGACATTTTGCAGATTGGGAAGGTGAACGACCCGGAAATCAATACGAAGTTCCTGAACTTCTATCAGGACACCACACTTCAGATGCTGATTGCTGAGGCCGAGCAGCAATACGCCTCGATGGACGACATCAACCAGCAGCTGACAGAATCGTTTACCCGGTTGAAGGAGATGCTGCCAGCCATTGAACTTCCGACTGTCTATGCACAGATAGGCTCGCTCGACCAGAGTATCGTCGTAGCCGGGGGACTGCTGGGCATCTCGCTCGACAAGTACCTGGGCATTAACTATCCGCTCTATCTGCGCGAAGACTATGGCTACACTGAGGCTCAGCGTAAGATGATGACCCGCCGCTACATCGTGCCTGACTGCATCGGGTTCTACTTGCTCAGCCTTTATCCCATGCCCCAGGAACAGCAGCTTTCGCAGGTTGACCGCGACCTGTTTATGGGGAAAATCCAATGGGTTGTCAATCAGGCCTTGGATCAACAGGTGTTCAACACGGTCTACGTGCGCACCATCGACAACTACATGAGACATCACAAGAACATGACCGTGGAACAATTGCTCAACAATAATGACTTCCGGTCACTCAGAAAGTCATAATGAGATAACAGGCTTTGACACAGCGCCTTCGACATAGTTTTTCCAAGTCCGTGCAAACTTTTGCGAACGATTTTCTACATTGCGAATAATTGCGAACCTAAATGTTTGGTGGGTTCGCATTTTTGTTGTATCTTTGCGCCATGAATCTGATAATGACCATACTGACCGACCGTGAGCTGTACCTGCTCATCATAGGAAGCGTAACCTACGTAGCCCTGTTTGTGGTGACTGTAAAGAACAGCCGACAGAAAGTGATTCAGTTGCAGGAACGTATTAATAAGGTACGCGCGATGCAAGAAGAGCAGCAAACCTTCAGCCGCCAGAGCATTGAGGCCAACGAGAAACGCATAGCCGAGCTGGAGTCGCTGATGCAGAAGTTGGGCGATGAGAACTCGATGCTCCGGCTGGAATTGGAAGAGAAAAAGGCACGGTTGGACTATGACAACAGACTGGCCATGATTGAGAACGAGAAACGACAACAGGCCGAGACCATCATCTTTAGCAGCGATGTTTATATGCGCATGAAGAAACTGACCGACATGGGACGCAGCATGAAAGACGAGGACTGGCGCGAACTGGAACAGGTGGTCAACTCTGTCTATTCGAGCTTCACCGAGCGGCTCTTCAGCCTCTACAGGATGACCCCGCAGGACTATCATGTGAGTCTGCTGACGAAGGTGAGAATGCAGCCGAGAGACATAGCCGTGCTGACGGCTCACTCAAAGGAGAGCGTGGCCTCCACCCGCAGCCGACTCTATACCAAGGTGTTCGGAGAAAAAGGCTCGTCGAAGGATTGGGATGATTTTGTACTGTCATTATAATTGTTGAACTAATAAATACAAGAGACTATGATTGAGTATTTCACTGCAAACATGTGGCAGCTATGGGCATCTATAGCCGTTATCTGCCTGATACTGGAATTGTCGTCCGGCGACTTCTTCATTATCTGTTTCTCTATCGGAGCAGTGTTTGGCACCCTGTCTGCACTTGCCGGCGTTAACATCTATGTGCAAATCTTTGTATTTGCCGTCTTCTCCGTGCTTAGCATTTTCTTAGTCAGGCCAGTCGCCTTGCGCTACCTGCACCGTGGCGAGGAGAATCGTGTGAGCAATGCCGACGCTCTCTTGGGTCGTCAGGGTAGGGTGGTAGAGTCCGTCAAGGCCGACGGTTTTGGCCGCGTTCAGATAGACGGCGACGTGTGGAAGGCCGTTACCAACGAGCCTGCCGACATTCCCATGGGAACCCAGGTGAGCGTCATTGCCCGTGAGAGCACAATTATTACTGTAGAGACGATGAACAGTCATCAGTAAACGATTAACAATACCAATAGACATTATACAATTAATTTTTTCAGTGAACATTATGAGTTACGTATTGATTGCCATTGTTGTGTGTGCCATCGTCTTTGCCAAGATGGCATTAGTGATTATCCCTCAGTCGGAGACCAAGATTATTGAGCGCTTGGGCCGTTATTACGCTACGCTGAAGCCGGGTATTAACCTCATTATTCCCTTCATCGACCGCGCCAAGTCTATTGTGGTGCTCAACCACGGGCGCTATCAGTATTCTACTACTATTGACCTGAGGGAACAGGTGTACGACTTCCCTAAGCAGAACGTGATTACAAAAGACAACGTGCAGACGGAGATTAACGCCCTGCTGTATTTCCAGATTGTAGACCCGTTCAAGGCTACATACGAAATCAACAACCTGCCGAATGCCATCGAGAAACTGACGCAGACCACTCTGCGTAACATCATCGGTGAACTGGAGTTAGACGAGACGCTGACCTCGCGTGACACCATCAACAAGAAGCTTTCAGCCGTACTCGACGATGCCACCGACAAGTGGGGCGTGAAAGTGAACCGTGTTGAGCTGCAGGACATTACACCGCCAGACTCCGTACTGACTGCTATGGAGAAGCAGATGCAGGCCGAACGTAACAAGCGTGCCCAGATTCTTACCTCAGAAGGACAGAAAGCTGCCGAAATCCTTGCTTCGGAAGGTGAGAAGACTGCCATTGTGAACAAAGCACAGGCTGCCAAGGAACAGGCCATCCTGACCGCAGAGGGTGAGGCTCAGGCACGCATCCGCAAGGCTGAGGCTGAGGCCAAGGCCATCGAACTCATCACAGAAGCCGTGGGTAAGACTACCAACCCCGCCAACTACCTGCTGGCACAGAAGTACATTCAGATGATGCAGGAGCTGGCCGAAGGCGATAAGACCAAGACTGTTTACCTGCCTTACGAGGCCACGAACCTGCTCGGCAGCATCGGTGGCATCAAGGATCTGTTCAAGGCAGAATGACACTAAACGGAAAGTGCGTTGCCAGTTTTTTGCTCGGCATAGCTGAAGTATTGGATTTCAGGCCTGAAGTGTGTCATTTCAGGCCTGAAATCTGAATTTTATTCTTATTTTGTGCATAGATTGATAAATAAAGTAAGAAAAAGTCAAGAAAAAATTTTGTTAATTCACTGAAATGTAGTAACTTTGCAGCCGATTTCGAAAAAACAGTTAGATGAAGAATGACAAAATAAAGAATCAGTACCGTGTAAACGAACAAATACGAGTACGTGAAGTCCGCATCGTCAGCGAGAACGGATCCTCTGTGATGCCTATCCGTCAGGCACTTGACATGGCTCGTCAGCAAGGCGTTGATCTCGTCGAGATCTCGCCTAATGCAAACCCGCCTGTGTGCCGTATCATCGACTATTCGAAATTCCTCTATCAGCAGAAGAAACGTGCTAAGGAAATGAAAGCCAAGCAGGTGAAGGTAGAGGTGAAGGAGATACGTTTCGGACCGCAGACCGATGAGCATGACTATCAATTCAAGCTGAAGCATGCCAAGGAATTTCTGGAAGAAGGAAATAAGGTACGCGCGTATGTTTTCTTCCGTGGCCGCTCCATATTGTTCAAGGAACAGGGAGAAGTGCTGTTGCTGCGGTTTGCCAATGACTTGGAGGAATACGGTAAGGTGGAGCACATGCCGTCGCTCGAAGGCAAGAAGATGTTCCTCTATCTGGCTCCAAAGAAGGCTGGTGCACAGAAAAAGAGCCAGCAGGCACGCGACCGTGAGGCTGCCGAAGCAGAGGCCAGAGAGACAGGAGCACAGCCTGCTCAGCAGCAAATTAAGGAGATAGACATTGAGACGCCAGCCAATGGTGGACTGTTGGCCAATGCCAAAATCAGTGCTGACGCGCTGAAGAAGCTGACAGAAACCGGTGAAGAATAGTGAACCGGATGTCCGTAGAAGAAAAAATGTGAGGTGCGTAACGCCCGGTATATGCGTTGCCGCCGCTTTTATTAATAAAAAGTTTAAAAATTAAAAAGTTAAAAAAATGCCAAAAGTTAAGACAAACTCCGGCGCGAAGAAGAGATTCTCGTTCACCGGAACAGGTAAGGTTAAGAGACATCACGCTTACCACAGCCACATTCTGACAAAGAAGACCAAGAAGCAGAAGCGTAACCTGGTACACCAGGCTATCGTTGACAGCTCAAACATGAAGCAGGTCCGCGACCTGTTGTGTCTCCGCTAAACCTATTGTCAAACATTTAAAGAAGTAAAATTATGCCAAGATCAGTAAATCACGTTGCATCAAGAGCAAAACGTAAGAGAATTTTGAAGCTCACCCGTGGCTACTTTGGAGCTCGCAAGAATGTTTGGACAGTAGCCAAGAACACATGGGAGAAAGGTCTGACATACGCTTATCGTGACCGCCGTACCAAGAAGCGCAATTTCCGCGCATTGTGGATTCAGCGTATCAACGCTGCCGCACGGCTCAACGGTATGAGTTATTCACAGTTGATGGGTGCTATTAACAAGGCCGGTATCGAAATTAACCGTAAGGTGCTCGCCGACCTCGCCATCAACAACCCCGAGGCTTTCAAGGCCATCGTTGAAAAAGTAAAGTAAGTCGTTATTGTTTATGGTGAAGGGGTCATACTCGCGATGAGTGTGGCTCCTTTTACCTTTGCAAAGGGGATGAGACAGGCAATGATCTTTGCGGCCGGCTTAGGAACCCGGCTGAAACCGCTGACTGACACCATGCCGAAGGCGCTGGTACCTGTTGGCGGGCAACCCTTGTTGTGGCATGTTATTCAGAAACTGAAGGCTGCTGGCTTCGGGCGCATCGTGGTGAACGTCCATCACTTTGCCCAGCAGATTATTGACTATCTGGCTGCGAACGGCAACTTCGGCCTCGATATCCGCATCAGCGACGAGACCAGCCAGCTGCTTGAGACTGGCGGCGGCATCAGGAAGGCACTTCCGCTGTTCGACAAAGACGAGCCTATCCTCATCCACAACGTTGACATCCTGAGCAATGTAGACCTTGCCGCTTTCTACGACAGACCCTATCCCCGTCATGCCGACGCAGCCTTGCTGGTCAGTCCGAGAGAGACGAAGCGTTATCTGCTCTTCGACCGCTCCGACTGTCTGGTAGGCTGGATAAACAAGGAAACTGGGCAGGTGAAGTCTCCTTACCAAGAGGTGCATTATTCACAAATGCTGGCTTTCAGCGGCATTCATGTTATCTCACCTGAGTTGTTCCCGCTTATGGAAGTATGGCCCGACCGCTTCCCCATCATCGACTTCTACCTGCATCATTGTGACGAGACGGACATCCGCTGTGTCGTCAAAAACGACCTGCGGCTGATGGACGTTGGAAAGCTCGACACGCTCCACGAGGCTGAGGAATTCCTTGAAACCCTATAATTCTCAATTCTCAATTCCCAATTCTCAATTATCAATTCTCAAAATATATGAGTATGCAACAGAAGATTATTATTTTGGACTTCGGCTCGCAGACAACGCAGCTCATTGGCCGCCGGGTGCGTGAGCTGGATACCTTCTGTGAGATTTTACCCTACAACAAGTTCCCAACTGTTGAGGCCGATTTGCAATCTGGCTCCATTATCGGTGTTATCCTCTCAGGCTCGCCCTATTCGGTACACGACCCAGAGGCTTTCAAGGTAGACCTCTCGCAGTTCGTCGGCAAGGTGCCCGTACTCGGCATCTGCTACGGTGCGCAGTTCATATCGCATACCCTGGGCGGTAAGGTAGAGAAGGCAGATAGCCGCGAGTACGGACGTGCTCACTTGGAGACCATCGACTTGGAGAACCCGCTCTTCCGTGGTTTTGAGCCTGGCTCGCAGGTATGGATGAGTCACGGCGACACCATCACCGCCATCCCCGACGGCTATAAAGTCATTGGCAGTACGAAGGATGTCAGAAATGCCGCCTTTTGGTGTCCGGACATATCAAAAACTTCAAACTTCAATTTTCAAACTTCAAACTTCAAACTTCAAAGTTCAAAGGGAGTTTGGGCTGTCCAGTTCCACCCCGAAGTCTATCATACCGTGCAGGGCATGCAGCTGCTCCGCAATTTCGTGGTCGATATCTGCGGCTCGCGTCAGGAGTGGAGTGCCGCATCGTTCGTCGACTCTACCGTTGCCGAACTGAAAGAGCAATTGGGCAATGACCGAGTGATTCTCGGTTTGTCCGGCGGTGTTGATTCCTCTGTTGCTGCCGTGCTCCTCAATCGTGCCATTGGCGACCGCCTGACCTGTATCTTTGTCGATCATGGCATGTTGCGCAAGAACGAGTTCCAGCAGGTCATGGATGATTATAAGGTGCTGGGACTGAATGTCATCGGCGTCGATGCCAGCAAGAAGTTCTTTGCAGACTTGGCTGGGGTGACCGATCCAGAACAGAAGCGCAAGATCATCGGTCGCGATTTCATCGAGGTCTTCAATGAACAAGCTCGCGCTTTGATTAATTCAGTTGAAGGGACTTCGGAAGAAAATTCTTCACCCTTCACTCTTCACTCTTCATTTAAATGGCTTGCCCAGGGTACCATCTATCCTGACCGCATTGAGTCGCTGAATATCACCGGCAAGGTCATCAAGAGCCACCACAACGTCGGCGGACTGCCCAAGGAGATGCACCTGCAACTTTGTGAACCGTTGAAGTGGTTGTTCAAAGATGAAGTGCGCCGCGTTGGACGTCAGCTCGGTATGCCTGAACACCTCATCACCCGCCATCCGTTCCCAGGACCAGGTCTTGCCGTCCGCATCCTTGGCGATATCACCCCTGAGAAAGTCCGCATCTTGCAAGAAGCCGACGACATATATATAAGAGGTTTGCGCGCGTATAAAGTGAAACTTTCTGGCGAAGAAGCTCGCCGTGTGCTGGCTGCCGGCCCTTCACCTCTCACCTCTCACCTCTCATCTCCCACCTCAGAAGTGGAGGTCTCCCTCTACGACCAGATTTGGCAGGCCGGAGCCATCCTTTTGAGCACCGTCCGCAGTGTCGGCGTGATGGGCGATGAGCGAACCTACGAGAATCCCGTAGCTCTGCGTGCCGTTACCTCCACCGATGCCATGACTGCCGACTGGGCCCATCTGCCTTACGACTTCCTTGCCAAGGTATCGAACGAGATTATCAACAAAGTCCGTGGCGTCAACCGTGTCTGCTACGACATTTCTTCCAAGCCGCCCGCAACCATCGAGTGGGAATAATATGGAACCCTTTTGAATACTGAGAAGAATATTATAAATTCATTATAAATCAGTTATTTAGACCGCTATTTTGGTTAATCATCTGATTATCAAAGTAGTGGTCGTTTTGTACAAAAACGCTAAAAACGACCACCGAAAACAACCACTAGCGACCACCAAAATTTGGTGGTTTCAATTTTTATTCGTACCTTTGCACCAAAATTAGTGTATTATGGCAAAGAAGGAGATAAACTACAATTACAATTTGAAGTCGAAGAAGGATGATAGGTCCTTGGTGGTTGTCATTGGTTACTTCAATGGTAAGTGGACTATTTCGACCACACAGAAAGTCTATGTTAAGACGTGGAATGTTGAGAAGCAACGTTGCATTGTCTCGACAGAGTTCTCTGACCGTATCAATAGAGAGAGCCGCAAGGTAAACAAGTTCTTGGATGCTTTGGATGCTGCCATTAACAAGTATATGGCTGACATATACCTCAACCCCAAAGACAAGTCCTATTTCGGTACACCCAAGTTTGTGAAAGACCGTGTGAAGTTAGCCATAGAAGATTTGGTTGAGGCTGAGAAGGAAGAAGAAGAAAAGAAAGCTATCACACCGCTAAAGTTCTTCCGCTCATACGTGGAGAACATGCACAAGAAGGTGGATGCTCATACTGGCCGTTATATCGCTGACCGTACCATCGTACACCATAAGACGGTGTTGAAAAGGTATGAGGATTTCTTTGCTGAGAAGCATCTGAAAGATGATTTCTCCGTGTTTGACCTCAAATTTCAAGAAATGTTCATGGACTGGGCATATACGAGTAAGAACTACCGATATAATACAATACCAGCCTCTTTCTCGCTGCTGAAAGTATGGCTCAACGAGGCGGCACGTCAAGGGCTGATAAAAGATGAAACCTACAAGTCGTATCGTAGCAAGTCGGTTGAAGTGGATAACATCTACTTGACTGAGGATGAAATATCACGTCTGTACGCCTTGGATATTCCCATGCTGAAAAGTAAGGGTATCATTGACGCAAAGAGTACAATCGAGGAAACGAGAGACCTCTTTATAATAGGTTGTTGGACTGGGCTTCGACAGAGTGACCTCAACCACTTGGAGAAGGCTCTGTTTGACGTTGAGGCTACAGAGCCAACCATTACCGTTGTAACAGAAAAGACCTCTGAGAAGGTGAAGATACCCATGCACCGCTACATTAAGGAACTATACGCCAAGTATGAAGGTAAGTTCCCAAAGATGCGTGACAAGTCACGTTTCAATGAGCATCTGAAGGAGTTGGGCCGTCTTGCCGAGATTAACGATGAAGTAATCATCAAGGAGAATCGAGGCGGCAAGGTGACGAGCATCAAGTATAAGAAGTATCAGTTAATCAAGTGTCATACGGCTCGAAGAAGTTTCGCCACCAATCTCTATCTCAAAGGAGCACCCACCATTAGTATAATGAAGTTGACTGGCCACACAACCGAGGCAAACTTCATGAAGTATATCAAGGTGACGAGAGAGGAAAACGCCCAACTGATGCAACAGTTCTTCAAGTAGCCTCAACCTTCACTTGTGCAAGCAAAACACAGAACAAGTCCAAGTTTCTTCGGAGATTTGGGCTTGATTTGTTAATTTGTGTTCTGAAAATTTGGAATATAAATATTTTTTCTATACTCTTGCACATGTAAACATGTTGTTTACAGTGATTTTTGACAAATTGATAAATTAAAAACGTAAAACTATGAGTACAAAATTAACTCAGGATGACAAACTCCACATGATTAAGACCATGTGCAAGAGTCTTAGTAAAGAACAAGTTGAACACCTTGACCGTATCGAGAATGTAGATGGTCGATACAAGTGCTGTCAACGCTACATGAGAGAGATAAACGAGGGTAAAAAGGGTGAACGTCTGAAAGCCTTGGAGTATTACAAACAGTACCGAGAGATACTTGAAGGGTTGGAGTGTGTTGACAAAAAACTCTGGACTGACGAGAAGAAAATCAAGGCTTTCAGTGACTTGCTGGACGGCTATTGTGACAAGTGTGTTAAACTTGTCGAGGATAACAACCGTAGGCATCTTGAACGTCTCAAACTCCAACGTTCACAACGTCAGAAGGAGTACGAGGCAGAGCAGGCAAAGTACGATAAGGAGATAGCCGAACTCGAAAACAAACTGAGGTAGCCGATGTTGGCCACCTCAGTTTCATTTGATTATTTCCCATTCATTCCCTCGTGAAATCCTTTCATAAAAGACTCAGTAAGAGTTGGGTTTAATACTACAATTGCAATTATCACTATCAGTGCAATAATAATTCCAATAAGGATTTTTTTCTTGATACTCATATTACCTATTGCTGCGCTTTATGACCTTCTTCGTATGCCTCTAAGTATATAGATACAAATGCTTCATACAATTCTTTTTCTTCGCTGCTTGTTGGAGCACCATAACGACTTGTATAATACGATTTCGCATAAAGCTTGGGGTCATCCGTTATGTAACTTGATGGACCTACAGTGAAACCCTTTTCGTATCCTGCTTTTTGGGCTTGTTCCAAAATTTCCTTTTTCTTGTTCTCTTTTTCGGCTTGTTCACGTGCTTGTCGTTCTGCTTCTTCTTTTTGCTCACGTGCTTGACGCTCGGCTTCTGTTTCTTGTTTCTGTTCAGTTTGTTCAGTTTGCTGCTGCTCGGTCTGTTGAGACTCGTTGTTTTCTTCATCTGATGCTGCAAAACCGATGGCAAAGAGTGCCACTGTTGCGACTGTCATAAAATACTTTTTCATAATTTTTTAATTTTTAATTTGTTTGACTTGAATGAATTATAAATGTAAATAAGATAAATCATTGGTGGTGTCGTATAGCAAATAAGGTCGTATATGTCGAATGTCCCCTTGACTAATCCAAAGTATTGTAACACCTCACTGCTGATGGTCACAAAAGGAACAAGTGAAATTACGATGTATTTGGTCACGCCATTGTCATAATGCCAAATGGCATCAATGATAAGAATATAGGCGGCACAGTACAAACCATCTGGGAGACTGAACTTAACGAACTCCGATATGTTCCAACCTTGAACACTGTTGCGGAGCGAGTCAATCTTGCTGGATAACCCCAATGCAGAACACCATTGGTAGATGTTGAGAGCCTTACTTCTGAATAACAAGTAGATGGCACTACCACATGCAAGGAAAAGAACTCCCAAGGCTACCTCAGAAGTGACCCACTTGTTTGTACGATGTTGGCATGACTGAGCCATCCAAACAACTTCTGCACCCTCGGCTCAGTGAGTGCGGTTAAAAATGATACTGTAGGCATAAATAAAAAGTGGAGCCTCCATCTGCCTTATCCTCCGTGTAGGGCTTGGACTCCCTTGCTAAACAGATAAGGAGAATGAACATGCCCCACTTGGATGTATTTCGTACTATACGGAATACAAACCAAGAGAGCGTTCTTCCCATTATTCTGATTTAGCATCAGCCTTGCGGCTGAATGTGAAGTGTCCAAGTTCACACGGTCAGAATAAGCGAAATGCGCTTTCTCAATATGTCACAGCCCTTTTCAGAACTGCGCTACAAAGTTACGCATTATTTAGGGAAAAACGCTCAAAGTAGTGATAATTTTACATAATTTTGGCGAAAACCAGCCGTTTGGTCATAGTTCAAACTCTGTTTTCAACCTTTGTACGGTTGCAACGCTGACGTTGCAGAGTTTGGCGGTCACACGGATGGAGTAGTCTTTGCGTAAGTAGGTGAGCACTTCTTTGTACTGTTTTTCCTTCTGCTCCTTCGTCTTGATGCTGCCCTTCTTACGTCCTAACTGACCTCCATTCTCCATATATTGCTTGCGTCCGCTGTTGAGGCGAAAACTGATACTGTCACGCTCCAACTGGGCACATGTTGAGAGAGTGGCTATCATAATCGGTGCAAAGAGTGTCGGCTCACCCTTCTCATCGAGTAAGGTCAACTGTTCCTTCTGCATGAACAAGTTAATCTTGTTATCGACCAACTCTTTCACCGTTGCAAGCACCTCGAAAGCGTTACGCCCCACACGGCTCAACTCACTGACGAGCAAAGTGTCAACATGTTCACGTTTGCAGTAGTCGATAGCCTCAACAAGTGTAGGCTTCTGTTTGCTTGCACCGCTGACATGTTCCTCGTACACTTTCACAACTTCCATCTGTGCATACTTGGCATACGCTTTGAGGTCTGCCACTTGTCTTGTTGTGTCTTGGCGGTTGACTTGGTAGCCGCTTGAACTTGTGCGAGAGTAGATAACTGCTGTTTTCATATAAGTCTTTGATAAATCTGATAATATGTCTTTTATCACATATTGAACTTGTTGACCGATATATTTGAGTTTTTTGATAACACGTTGTTTTTTGAGTACATTTGAGGTGGAGGGTGTTACCCCTCCATGGCCTCAAAACACCTTAACGATGCTCTCCCATCTGAGTGACCGCCACCCACCTTTTTCGATGTCGAAGTAGGCTGTTGTCTTATACACCTCTCTTGATACACCGTTGCCGTTGATGTGCTTGGCTGACAATGAAGGGTTGGTAGTTCCCCAAGCCTCACGAACTTCTCCGTTCTTCTTGATGAAGATGAAGTGAGCCACACCGTTGGCGAGTTTTTCTTTCAACTGTGCAATCATCATGGCCTTGATGATGCCGATTTCCTCACTGTTGGTACGCTGGGCGATAACGGTTGCCCTTACTACTGTGCTGCTGCTGATTGCTAATGCTTGTATCATTGTCGTATGAATTTTGAAGTTTGACATGTTGTTTACTAATCACGGTACAAAGGTACGACATTTATTCAATATATGCAACTCTTTAGCGTTAAACCCAGTTAAAAAGGTTGCATTTATTTGGTATTTGCAATATTTTGACTACCTTTGCACAAAATTCGAGTAAGATGGAGAAAGAAAGAACGGTCATTCACTTGGAGATAAACGGTGAACACCACTACTACGGCTCAGTTGCCAACATGTACGAGTTCTACACGAGCGAGGAACTTGGCATTACTTATGCGAGCCTACGTAACTACGGCTTAACGAGTGAACACCCCTACCAAAACAAGAAGTGTATCATCCGCAAGGGTGTACTTTTGTCTAAGAGTGGTGGCAGAGGCATCCGCAAATCTGAACAAGTTGAGTGAAGATAGAGACGGAAAACCGTTGTTTTTTGCACTGGTTAAGTGCTGAAACGCCCATAAATAAAGGACTTGTGCAACATTGAGGCTGCACAAGTGGCTTTACTTACCGTGTTTGTTTTAGAAGTGGTACTCACTTTCACGTATTTGACAGATGTTGCTCTGTAGGTACTCTTTTTCTTCTTCGGTGAGTGTATCTTGCTTTTGTCTGTACCAACTTGTGAAAGCCAATATCATCTTGATACGTGTTACGCTGCGTTTGGACTGTTCCTTAAACCGCCCCACCATGTCGATGTACTGTTGTCTTACTCCTTCCATATCATTTTGTCTATTTGCTCTCTGATTAGTGAACTGATGTACTCCCTCATGGGCTGACTACCGAGAAATTCATCCATCGTTATATGGGCTTGGCTGTCCTTCCACTGCTGGTACTGCTGATGTCTTTTCTTTGCCGCCTCGCTCTGCTTTCTACGAGCCTCATCACTGTGCTTTCTTCCCCACATTGGGTTGTTTGCTCCTTGCCTTGAAGGTCGCTGTTTGATACTTTTGTTATCTTCCATATATTTATATGAAGTAGAAATGAGTTTACTTCTATTCAATAAATATCATAATAATGGTGAAAAGATTTGCTTTTTACAACTTTTTTTGATATATTTGCTCAAAGGGATAACATTATGAAGAAGAATACACCGAGAATCACCATTGCTTATTTGAAGGACATACCGCTTGAAACCATTTGTGAGCGACATATCTTGTCCTTCAGTGACGGTAAGAGGAAACCGTCTAAGACAATTCTCATGCACAAGTATCAATACTTGCTGCACGTTATCATCACACGTTGCAAGCAGAGTGACGAGGGGCATTGTCACCTCAACGCTCAGTTTTACCGTGACCACATCTTTCACGACCATTGGAACGATATGCTGCTGAATTTGTCATATCTGGGCATCATCAACATTGGCACTTATTCAGTCGGTAAACATTCCACGACCATCACACTGATGAAATGGAACGTTGGCTATATGACCAGTCACAATGTGAAGTTTATCAAATGGGCGAGGGTTGAGGCTGATAGGAGAAAGATGTTTGAACAAGTAGAGGTCACACCGTTCACACGTAAATACATGGAGTCATTGACTTGTTTACGACTGACGAGGAAAGACGATGCACTTGTTTACATTGACGAGACCATTGCCGACAAACAAACTCACAGTTATCAATACCATCGAAGTTGTATTGATGATTTCAAAGAGAGTGATATAAGGATATACAAGATAGACGAGCAAGGCCGCATCTACCATCATCTAACCTCGTTGCCTCGCTCACTGCGTGAGTTCTTCAATATCAAATATGAACTTGACATATCCAATTCTCATCCTTTATTATTAAATCATTATCTTGTTAAATATTATTCTATTCCTTCTAATATAATCAGAGAGGCTAAAACCCAATATCATTATGATGTGGAAGTTGTCAGCAACATACTGAAACATAACGAGATAGATGTGCCGTTAGACGTGCTGGAGTACATCATCAAGACCCAACGAGGAACGTTCTACGATGATTTCGTGTCCGAGTTTGGTGACATGGAACGTAGCGAGGTAAAGAAGCGAGTGTTCGCCCAAGTGTTCTACAGTCACATCACCGATAGTTACGTTAGTAAGTTCTGCAAGTCGTTCATACGAAAGTACCCTAATGTATGGAAGGTGATACGAGCCATGAAGGTGAGCACAGACGATAAGCTGCCCCATACGATGATGAAAGCCGAAAGTCTGCTGTTCCGTCTGATACTCAAAGAGTGTTGGAGTCGAGGCTACAGAGTGGTTAATCTCCATGATGCGCTTGTAGTCTTTGATGTTGAGGCTAACGAGTGTGTGACTGTTGCCGAGTTGACCACCATCATTGAACAAGTGTACCACCGTTTCGGACTGTTCCCTTCGGTGAAGGTAGAGTTAGGAGCGTGACAAATGGAGGGGTGGCCTCAGCATTTTCCCAAATAGGTCCTCAGGAATTTTCGCCACTGAGACTGTTGATGTGGTGAGTTGCAATTCACAGAGAGCGACATGAGGTTACTCACCTTATTATTATATATGTAGGGGTGGCCGTCTGTTAAATGATGTTGTTTTGCTGGCCGATTTCTTTTTAATTTAAAATAAAATGCCTATTTTTGCATAAGTAATTGATAATGAGTATGAACAAGATGAGAGAATACGACCCCCAAAAACGACCACTGAGAACGGCAAAATCTCTGGAAATGCCGATGTGCGCTGCATTTCGCATAATCGAGTGGGAATAGTAATAAAAATAGAAAATATGAAAGTGAAGAGATTGATTCTTTGTGGAGTGATGGGGCTTTTGCTTGTGTCGTGTTCTACGAAACAAAGTGCCATCGAGCAATTGGAAAACTTCTCCTATGAGTTGCGCGACCATAGCCGCTTCTATGATTTTAATGACTGGGAGAAGGCCGGAAAGAAGTTTGTGAAGATTCGTGAGCAAATTCACAAACATGAGTTTGACTACACGGCTGAGGAGAAGGCCAAGATAGGCAAGCTTGAGGGGCAATGTGCTAACTATATGGTGAAAGGTGCCAAGGAAGGCTTCTTTGACAAGATTAATAGCATAGGTAGCGAGATCAACGGTATCATAGAAGCTATCTTAGGTGACTATTAGTTATTTCATGTAAAGTGATGAATATCACTGTTTAAAGCGAAAACTGAACCTCAAACGGAACCTCTAAGGGGGAGAAAGAGAAAACCCGCTGAATTTTAGCGGGTTTCTCTTTCAGCGGAGAGAGAGGTATCTCTCGCGGAAGGAGAGGATCCCTATATTTTTCCGTCTAACACACTGAGAACCAGCACCGTTAGCATTTGTCTCTATGTGGTTCGATTTCTCATCTGTAATTAATTTGTAATACTCTTCTTTCTCGGTCAGATTTCGCTTTTTTTCGCTCATCATACCTTTTCGACTGCAAAGTTACGAATAATTTTCGATAAGTGTATCAATTGGAACAGAAATAATTATTTTTATCTTTTGTCCGTTCCATCTACCCTACCTCATGGTCATCGTTGGAATGTGGAAACGACAAAGACAACTCGCGAATTAGACCATAATAATCTATACCATTGGAAACACTCGGGGGAAGGCTTCGCCATGGGGGCAGACAGTCCCCATTGAGAGATAAAGAAATCACAAAACTGCTGTCCCACCTTATTATATATGGGACAGATGTTTTGACCGCTGTCAATCGTGCCAATGTTAACGTGTCGTCAGACCGACATCTTTGGCACGACTTTATTCGTGGATAAAATCTTTATCTGGATAAAGTAACTAAGGTTTTTGTTGACTTTGAGAAAATTTCCAGATGGTTTTGGCATCGGAACTCGTAAAAAAACATAAATATAGAAGAAAAACCAAGATATTTGGCAGAAAATGAAAAATTTTCACTATCTTTGTAGCATAAAATCCGATTAACATGGAAGATGTAAACAGAATTAAATTGGTTCTCGTTGAGAAGAAGCGTACCAGCAAGTGGTTGGCAGAACAGTTAGGAGTAAATCCATCAACAGTCAGCAAATGGTGTACCAACACTTCCCAGCCAGATGTTGCATGTCTGCTGAAGATAGCAGATTTACTGGAAGTAGATATTAAAGAACTGCTGGTTAGAGAGTATAAGAACTATCTCCTGTCACAGGAATCAAATAATGTGGCGGCTAAATCCAAATAAAATACTAATCAGCATACAATGGTTACGAAATATCAAAACGCGGTGGATATCATCAAAACCGCAATACTGCAGAGCCAGGCACGAGCTGCTAAGGCCGTCAATCAGGAGCAATTGGCTCTCTACTATGGTATTGGCAGATATGTGTCGGCAAATTCATCAGTCGCAACTGATGAATTTACACAAATTAACACATCCGACAATTCGGTAGTCGGAACTACCGATTTTACAGATGATGACGAAATGGACCCCGAACTTCTGAAAGCCCTGCCGCCAAAGGAAGAGCTGCAAAGGGTGTTTGTGGAGAGTAGCAAGAAAGAGGAATAGTAAGAACGAAAAAAGATAAGAGCAATGAATACGACTCCTCCTTTACACCTCCTTTGGTGTTCCTTTAGTCCACCTTTAGGCTCCTTCCTATAGTGTAGGGCTATCGTGCAAATAGTGTAGCGATATCGTAAGAATATCCAAGCTATATCATAGCAAGGGACAAGCAAGGGACAAGCAAGGGCGTAGCGTAGGCGTAGCATAGACGTAGCATAGGCCGAGCTTATACCTTCGGAGATGGCTCGAAGATGATTCGGAGATGAAAGATAGAAGAAAAAGTAATTCGATATGACTGAGAAAGTAGAACCCACATATGTACCTCCATTTACGGTGAGTGCAGAGGCCATCAATCTGATTGCTGAGATTTCAGGTCAGATTGAACGCTATGCCATCCGTCTGGAGCAGGAGGATGGACTGCGGCTGCGCAAGGCGAACCGCATCAAGACGA
>Ga0310786_10003018_pt1 | contig 24940 bp, 16 predicted proteins | sample AusTroGonzalo_MG_FD_203881 | JGI IMG/M metagenome (GOLD analysis project Ga0310786, IMG submission 203881) | Bovine rumen microbial communities from tropical cattle in Woodstock, Queensland, Australia - Gonzalo_03 (v2) (version 2) | ecosystem: Host-associated > Mammals > Digestive system >...
TCGCTCGACGGCCTGAAGCTCGACGACCTGAAGTGGGAGAAGACCACCAGCTACAACTTGGGCTTCAACCTGGGCCTGCTGAACGACCGCATCGAGGTCGACTTCGACTACTACCACAAGGAGACCCGCGACCTGCTGATGTCGGGCGTGGCCATCCCTTCGATTGTGGGCTATAGCACGCTGAGCTATATCAATGCCGGTCGTATGGACAACGACGGATGGGAGCTGAACTTCACGGCCAAGAAGCTGCTCAAGATCGGAAAGTTCTCGATGGATGCCAGCTTCAATGTGGCTCAGAACTCCAACCTGCTGAAGGAGATGGACCCGAGCGTGCTCGATGCCCTGAACAACTACGCCACCAACTACACCAGTGGCAAGAGCGTCACCACCTGGGGCGTCACCGACCGCGGCAACTGGCCGCTGCGTGTGCAGCTGAACAACTCGCTCGGCTCCATCTACGGCTTCCGAAACCAGGGCGTGTTCCAGTATTCGTATGACTACTTGGAGAACCTGCAGAAGGAAAAGAAATGGGATGCTGTCACCTACGAGGCAGAAATCAACCGTATGCTCGCAGAAGGAAAGACATTCCCCATCGTCGTTGACAAGGACGGCAAAGTGCTGATGGACGCTCAGGGGCACCCCTACAAGCTGGTCTACAACTACACCAGCAGCAACGGTGCCGGCTCGTCAACCTATACCTTCCAGGGTGGCGATGCCATCTATGAGGACGTGAACCACGACGGTCAGATCAACGAGATGGACATTGTCTATCTGGGTAACTCATTGCCTAAGGTGAACGGTGGTTTCAACCTTACGTTCAGATATGGCAACTGGAGTGTGAAGACCCGCTTCATGTACCGATTCGGCAACAAGGTGGTGAATCTGGCCCGCCAGAACTTAGAGAAGATGTTCGACACCTATAACCAGTGTGCCTCCGTGAATTACCGTTGGCGCAAGGATGGTGACGTGACTCCGATTCCGCGTGCCATGTACAATACTTCCTATAATTTCCAGCCCTCCGACCGCTATGTCGAGGACGGTGGATTCGTGCGCTTCCAGAACCTGCAGATTGCATACAACTTTGATAAGAAGTTCATCAAGAGCCTCGGCCTCAATCAGTTGCAGGCTTACGCATCGCTCAATAACCTGTATGTCTGGACGAAGTACAGCGGTGTGGATCCCGAGATTTCTCCGCAAGGCTATGGTGTAGCTGCCGACGCTTCGCAGACACCTCGCTCCAAGCAGTTTACGGTAACGCTGAATGTTGGATTCTAATCTATTGAACATTGATTATTGAACATTATGAAGACTAATATATATAAAATAATGTGTGTTCTTTGCATGGCTTGCGTATTTGCGTCATGTGTAGACACGATAATCCTGCCTAACGACAAGACGGTGGACGAAGATTTCTGGAAGTCGAAGTCTGACGTGCAGCTGATGGTGAACGGTGCCTATCGCTCCATGCTGACACCCGACATCATTTCGCGTCTGATTGTCTGGGGCGGCCTGCGCTCTGAGGAGCTGCTGCCCGTTTCGAACGTGACGGGAAGCCTGGTGGAGGACCTCACCGAGATGAACCTCGCCAACACCCAGCCCGACAATGTGTTTGCACGTTGGGCCGCCTTCTATCACGTCATCAACAACTGCAACCTCGTGCTGGCTAAGGCTGAGGCCGTCATGTACGAAGACCCCTCCTATACTCAGGGTGACTACCTTTCGGACTGTTCCCAGATGCTGGCCTTGCGTGCCCTGTGCTACTTCTATCTGGTGCGCAACTTCCGTGACGTGCCCTACGTCACCGAGGCCTTCATGAACAGCAGCCAGGATCGCAATATCCCGCAATCGGCTCCCGACTCGGTGCTTACCGCTTGCATCAACGACCTGAAGACGGCCGAGGTCAATGCCCTCTCTGCATCTGCCTTCAGCGACTGGCGCCGTGTGGGCTATATGACCCGCGATGCTATTCAGGCCCTGTTGGCCGACATTTATCTGTGGCGTGCCAGCGTGATGCACAGCAGTAGTGACTACCAGGCCTGTATCGACTATTGCGACAAGGTGATTGCCTCGAAGAAAGCTCAGCATGTGTTTGTCGGTGCTGACCGCGAGGAGAAAGATTACTACTTAGCCCCTGGCTCGCGCATGTTTGAGGAGCTCTTCATCAACCAGAACGCTGAGGAGAGCATCTTCGAGCTACAGTATAATGGCAACGACTACGGCAATCAGGGGAACCTTTCGCTATGCCAGTATTATGCACACTATAACAATGGAGGCGCCCCTTACCTCTATGCCTCGTCGCTCTTTGTCAATCAGGGTACGTTCTATACCACCATTACCGGTGCGGCTGGTGCCCGCGACTGGCGTGGGCTGAACTACACCTACAACACGCCGGTCACCGTGGGCAGCTACGACGGACTGGAGCTGCGAAAGTATGTGTCCGACGGTACTGATGGAAGCTACAACGTCATCACCGCCAACAGATATGTTACGAAGAATCGTTCGTATGATGATAAATACCAGCAGAACTACATCATCTACCGCCTTACCGACGTCATGCTGATGAAGGCCGAGGCCCTGACGGCCCTCGCCGCTGCCGACGATGACCCACAGCTGCGTCAGGCATTCAATCTGGTGCAGGCCGTGAACTCGCGCAGCAAGAACATTGAGACCTCAGGCGACTCTATCCACTGGGTGGCTTTCAATAACTTAACTGCCATGGAGGAACTGGTGATGAACGAGCGTCTGCGTGAGCTGGCCTTTGAGGGCAAGCGCTGGTACGACCTGTTGCGTTATAACTACCGCCATGTGGAAGGTGTGGACTACTCGACGACACTTGCCGACCAGAACGACCGTGGTGTGGCCGCCGTGAGTAATTACAACAGCAACACCATGATGAAGATGGCCGTCAGGAAACTGACCAACGGCGATGCCGTCGCTGCCAAGATGAGTACTGAGCCTAAGCTCTACCTCCCCATTCCGCAGTCAGACATGAACGTATGTCCCGTGTTGCGGCAGAACCCGGCCTATGGCTCTATCGATAATTACTCAAAGAATTATTGAAGACCCACAGCCGACAGACCCATCCCCTGCCCCTCCCTGTGAGGGAGGGGAGTGGTTACTGTCAAGCCGGGAAACAATACTGAATAATAGTACAAAATATGATTGTTATGAAAAAGAATATGAGGAAACTAAAGAACTATATACTCCACTCCCTCATAGGGATGAGCTGGGGGGTAGGTCTGTTGGCTGTTGGTTTGGTATCCTGTAACCCCGAGCCCGACGAGTCAGACCTCTACACGTTCACAGGCGAGACCATCGAGTCTTATATCCAGCAGGACAGTATGCTGACGGATTTCAACTACATCCTTTCGAGGGTGGGCTACGACAGGATGATGGCTGCCTATGGCACTTATACCTGCTTCGCTCCCACCAACGACGGTGTGAAGGCCTATTGTGACAGTCTTTACAATGACCCCGAGGCCATCATTCCCCACAACGGCATGACGGAGAACTCGCTGGAAGGTCTTACAGACAGCCTCTGTCTGAACATTGCCCGCTATCACCTGAGCACCACCTACCGTAACATCGTGTCGTTGACTGGTAATGGCGAGGTGAGTACGCTCTTGGGCTATGAGTTCTCCTACTCATCGACCAGTGAGGGCCAGACCCTCCTTGGCAATAAGGCAGTCATCATTAGTTCTGATAACGAAACCACTAATGGCATTGTCCATATCATTGATCATGTGATACCGCGTTTTACCCGCTTCATTGACGATGTGCTGGAGCGTGACGGTGCCTATGAAATCTTTGCCGAGGCTCTGAAGGCCACGGGGTTGGCCGATTCACTGCTGGCCTATACCAAGGGTGTCTTTGACTACAAGCAGCTGACTCGTGAGAACTTCAGCGGCTCCATCTATCCTGCCAACGGCACAGGTACTACAGGTACCGTCGATTGCAAGGTGGGTTATACCGTGTTTGCCGAGAGCGACGAAGTGATGCGTGCCAATGGTATCAACAGCTTTGCCGACCTGGTAGCATACGCCAATGAGCAGTATGGCAATGCCCCTGATTGGTACGACTATCTGAGTGAGAACGGCATCAAGGTGAGTACAGGCGATGACTACACCAACCGTTACAATGCGCTGAACATGTTTGTGGCCTACCACATCATCAAGGCTTCCATGTCGATCAACCAACTCGTGTTTGAGAAGGGAAGCAGCACCTACTGGAACTATGCTCCCGATGCTGACCCGCATGACTATTATGAGACCATGCTGCCCCACACGATGATGAAAATCTGGGAACCGTCGAACGTTGGCACTGGCAAGAGCCTGTTCATCAACCGTTACCGTCTGAACAATACACTGACCGACGAACTGGCCTCACAAGGCAGCGATGCCATGCATGAGGTCATCCGCAACGGCGTGCTTGTCAACCGTGGCGGCTCATTGCTGGCCTATAACGGCTACGTCCACTCCATCAACGGCATGTTGGTCTACGATCGTATCGTGCCGAAGGGCGTGCTCAACGAGCGAATGCGAGTGAACTGCACATCGTTGTTCCCCGAGCTTATCACCAACCGCTTCCGCTATTGGTCTACCGGTGACGGCAATATCCCCAGCTCACACGACACTTCGCGTGCCGGAATCCCTGCCAAGTACTTCGACAACATCATGCTTTACGACGAGAACATCTGTTTCGCCTACTGTCTGCATGGTGCCTGGCGTTGTTTCCAGAGCGATCAAATGCAGTTCTGGGGGCAGTATGACCTGTCTTTCCGCCTGCCGTCAGTACCCTCTGGCACATACGAGATACGTGTGGTCTACGCGCCGATGAGCTACGGCTCTTTTATGCAGTACTACATCGGCACGTCGTCGAGCATCTCGTCGATGCAGGCATTAGGTCTGCCGTTCGATGCGACCGTTCCTGTAGAAGACCCCCGTATCGGTATGACCAATGTCAACAATGAAGAGGACATGGGTGTGTCGACCGACGTGGCCATGCACAACCGTGGCTACATGCGTGGCCCATACAGCTATTGCGGACATGCCGAGAATGGATGGTCAACCACCAACAATGGCCGTTTTGAGTGGGGTGGCAGCATGACCGTGCGCTATGTCCTCGGTCGTGTGCAGCTGAACCAGGGTAATGAGAACTGGTTGCGCATCAAGACGTTGAACCCTGACAAGAAGACCAATCCTGTTGGCCTCGATTTCGTGGAGTTGGTGCCTGCCAGTGTGCTTGACAACCAACAGTACATAGAGGACTGGTATTAAAGACAGGATAGACTAAAACAATAACGAAAAAGAATAATAATATGAACATACAACTATTATCAAGGAAAACAAGAACCTCGCTGCTTTGGCTCTGTGGTTTCTTAGCCCCCTTCCTTTGGGGAGGGGTTGGGGGCGGGATGTTCTGCTCCTGTTCCGATTTCGATGACTATAACAAAGTAGTGACCGATGCCAATGCTTTGGCCACCAACACCTTGTGGGAGAATATCAAGGGAAATACACAGTTGAGTGACTTTGCCGCATTGGTGCAGAAAGCTGGTTTCGACGATGAGCTGAACCAGACGCAATATTATACGGTGTGGGCTCCTTTGAACGGATCTTTCAACGTATCCGAGTTCCAAGGATTAGACAATAATGCGCTTGTGCGTCAGTTCGTGAAGAACCACATTGCCAGCTATGCCCATAGTGCCTCAGGCAAGATTGACGAGCGTATCTTGATGCTCAATGAGAAGTCTTACAGCTTTACGGGCTCATCGTCTTACACTTTTGACGATGTGACGCTGAAAGAGGCTAATCTGCCTAACAGCAACGGTCTGCTCCACACGCTTAACGGTGTTGCCACGTTCTACCCCAATCTTTATGAGTTCGTGACAGACCCGGTGCAGGCTGAGAGCAAGGGTATTGACTCGCTATGCCATTTCTTCCAAAAGTACGAAACCACCTATCTCGATACCGAGAAGTCGGTGGTGGGTTCCATCGTGAACGGTATGCAGACCTATGTGGACTCAGTAATGATTACCGAGAATACGTTGTGGTCGTCGCTGAACGGGAAGATAAATAACGAGGACAGTACTTACACGTTCCTGATGCCGACCAATCATGCGTGGACATATAGTTACGACCGCATCAAGAACTACTTCAACTATCTGCCGACAACAACGGCTCAGTACTTCAACGGCTCGACAATCAGTACTGTGACCTATGACGTTGACAATGCCTATTTACAGGACTCATTGGCAAACCGCTACCTGACTCGTAATCTCATCTACAGTAACAACGACCTTTACAATCAGTGGCTGGTTCGCACACCAAGCATCAAGGGCAGCGATACACTGCGCACCACCACACGTAACAAGTTGTCGAATCCTACTGAAATCCTTGCACAGACTAAGGAGAAGCTGAAGATGAGTAACGGCGTGGCATGTATCGTTGACAGTCTGGCCTTCTATCCTTGGGAAACTTATGCTCCTGCTTACGTGTTCCCTCCCACCTCCAACGATATTCAGGCTCGTGTGATGACGGGTTATGCACAGAGCGTGACTGTGGAAAACCCTGACCCCACAAAGGTGGACATTGAGGAACTCACCCGTGATGGCGGCGATGGCACCTTTACCTATCTGTATGTAGAGCCGAACGCTGGCACGTCGAAGCCTGAACTTGACCTCTATCTGCCCGATGTGACAAGTACCACTTACGATTTCTATTGCGTTTTCGTTCCAAAGAACGTGGAGTTGGGTGATACCACCGTCCTACTGCCCAACCGTGTCGTGTTCACGCTTAACTATTGCGATGAGAACGGCAAGCTGCAGAACTATGTGTTCAAAGATGAGTCGGAAGAGAATAAGCAGTGGATTGCTGACTATTACGAGCATGTGAAGGACTCACTGCTTGCTGCCGACCCGACCGTTCGTATTACCGGCAACCCCGATGCTGCTACTGTCACCGCTTTCACTAACGATGTGACGAAGGTCGATACTCTCTATTTAGGCGAGTTTACTTTCCCCGTCAGTTACTATGGATTGCGTAATAACCGTGACTATATCTGTCCGAACCTCAAGATCACTTCGCCGTTCTCGGTATTCAACAAGGCCCTTTTGACTGGATTCGAACGCGGTTTACGAATTGCCGCTGTTATCTTGAAACCGAAAGAACTCGTGGAATTTGAAGAATCTAAAAAGCAATGATAGAACCCACTAAACAATAAAGATATTTATTATGAACATACAATCTGTATTAAGGAAAATAAGGGTATCGCTTCTTTGGTTCTGTGGTATCTTATCCCCCCTCCTTTGGGGAGGGGTTGGTGGTGGGCTGTTGCTCATCTCCTGTCCTGCTGCTGTCTATGCCCAGTTTGAGGAGGAAGAGGAGGAAGAGGTGGAGAACGGTATCAAGCAGCCTGATCGCTCTAAGATCCGCCAGGATAATTATCCTACCGTCATACTGAAGGGCAAGGTGATTGACCAGGCTACTGGCAACGCCCTGTCTGGTATTCAGCTCCGTGCCTTGGGCTTCGACCGCTATACAGCCATGACAGAGGAAGACGGCACGTTTGCCATCAAGGTTCCTGTGTTTACCACGGCTCTTTATGTGTTCTCGCCCGAATACCTGTCGCAGCAGGTGCCTGTTCAGGCAGGAGATAGTACTCAGACGGTGCTTGTCAAGATGCTCAGTGACAAGTTTGCCAAGATGTATGATGCTGGCACCGACTATACGGCCCGCCGCACGGTCATGATAGACCGCTTTGGCGTTACCGTCGATGGTGAGGTGGCTGGCAAGCTGGGCACTGACGTCCGCAGCATCATGCGATCGGCAGCAGCCGATGGCGGTGCATCGATGTTCGTCCGTGGCCTGAACAGCATCACCTGCGATGCCCAACCGCTCGTTATTGTGGATGGCATAGAACAGGATATGCAGCGCAACCGTGTTTCCCTGCATGAAGGCCAGTTCAATAACATCCTGGCCAATATCGCGCCCGATGACATTGAGCAGGTGACGGTTCTCAAGAATGCCACCGCCCTCTACGGCGCTCGTGGTGCCAATGGCGTCATACTGATTGACACCAAGCGTGGCAAGTCTATGGCTACACGTATTGATGCAAATATCTCAGCAGGCGTGCAGCTCATTCCAAAGTTGTCCACGATGATGAACGCAGCCCAGTATCGTACTTACGCTACGGAAATGCTGGGAACGATTTCAAATATTAACGATTATAAGAATTTCTATTTCCTTGACGATAATCCAGAGGGCTATTATTACCACACCTACCATAACAATACCGACTGGTCTGACGAGATCTACCGCACGGCCATGACGCAGAACTATAGTGTCAATGTGCAGGGTGGTGACGATGTGGGCATGTACAACCTTTCAGTAGGTTACGTCAAGGCAGAGAACACGCTGAAGAAGAGCGACTTCGACCGCATGAACGTAAGGTTTAATACCGACATCAGCATCCTTTGGAATCTCTCCACGAAGTTCGACATCTCCATCGCGCGTACTAATAATAATGTCTTCGACGATGGTATGCCGGCCAGCTTTGCCAGCTCTACTGTCACGTCGCCTACAGCCTTGGCGCATCTTAAGTCACCGCTCGTGGCTCCCTATCAGTACAATGCCCTGGTGGGTGGCTTCACCAGTCTGCTGAGCAGTTACGACGATATCTTGGCCAGTAGTGAGAAACCTGTGTCAGGAGCCATCAGCAACTACTCGTTAGCCAATCCTCTTGCCATCTTACAGAATGGTAGCGGTGACAACAAGAACAAGGCAGAGACCACTTACTTCACCCTCCGTCTGGCTCCGGAGTATCGTCTCAGCAGTACGCTGAAACTATCTGCCGACCTGAGCTATATGCTTAACCGCAATGCACAGCGTTATTTCCGTCCCTTTGAGGGTGTGCCAGCATTCGAAGTTGAGGAGATGGGTACCGTCACCCAGATGGTTGTTTCCATGTTTGCCAAGCAGCAAAACTTTATGGGCAAATTGCAACTCGACTGGCGGAAGCAGATGGGCAAGCACACCGTTAATGTCTTCGTCGGCGGGCGCTACAACTATTTCTCCTACGACAATAGCGACCTCTCTACTGAATACTCCGGAACGAAAGATGATAAAAACCCGGCTCTTTCTACGACTCCATTCCCCAATGTGGAAGGTGTTAATGACATCTGGAAGAACATACAATGGTATGGCAATGTGGACTACAACTACATGAACCGTTATTTCGCCACCCTTTCACTATTGGCCGAGGCCAATAGCCGCTTCGGCGAGAATGCCGACGGACTTGGTCTCTTCGGCGTGAAGTGGGCGCTCTTCCCAAGCCTCCAGATAGGATGGGTGCTGACCAACGAAGACTGGTTCCCCAAACAATCTCCTGTTAACTACCTGCGTCTGAATGCTGGTTTCGACATCAGTGGCAACGATAATATCTCCAACTATGCCGCACGTACCAGCTTCTCTACCGTGAAGTATGAGAATACTGCCGTAGGTCTTCAGCTCACCAATATTGGTAATGACAAGATTCAGTGGGAAAGCACCAAGAAGCTGAACATTGGTGTGCAGAGCTATATGCTTAACAACCGTCTGGGTGTGTCGTTCGACTATTTCCTCCACAAGACAGACAACCTTCTGATGCTCAAGTCGTTCTCCAACCCCATTGGTGGTATTAACAACTACTGGAGTAACGGCGGTTCACTCGAGAACAAGGGTTTTGAGGCTATGGTGACCTTCAAACCTGTTGTCAGCCGCGACTGGCGTATTGAGTTGGGGGCTTCCGTAGGCCATTATAAGAATAAGGTGACAAAGCTGCCTGACGGTAGCTTCACCTCGTCTGTCTATGGTGAGGACAATATCCTGACTGCTGTAGACAATCCCGTCGCCCTGTTCTATGGTTACCAGACTGCCGGCATCCTTGCCGACGATGCCGCAGCCCTTGCTGCCGGTAATGGCAAGTACCTTTATATGGAGGACAATGCGGGTAATGCCTACAATTTCGCAGCAGGTGATGTACACTTCATTGACCAGAACAAGGACGGCAAGATTGACGCTGCCGACAAGACTGTCATTGGTGACCCCAATCCCGACATCTATGGCAACATCTTCGCCACCGTCAACTGGAAATCGCTCACCCTTTCTCTGGGACTCAACTACTCGTTGGGCAACGATGTCTACAATTACCAACGCTCTGTGCTCAACAGCGGCTCCACATTCTATAACCAGCAGGTGGCTGAGACCGGACGATGGCGCTACGAAGGTCAGCAGGCTGAGCTGCCGCGTGTGGCTTACGGTGACCCCATGGGCAACAACCGTTTCAGTGACCGATGGATAGAGGATGGCAGCTATCTGCGCCTGAAGACCATTAACCTGAGTTATCAGCTGCCCATACCTGGATCATGGACATGGTTGCAGGGACTGACCATCTGGGCCGAGGCTCAGAACGTGCTTACACTGACTAAGTACTTGGGCTGTGACCCAGAGTTCTCCATCGCTCCCAGTGTCTATTATCAGGGTATTGACTGCGGTATGCTTCCTCAAGGACGTGCTTTCCTAGCTGGCCTGAAGATCAATCTGTAAGCGGTCTTCGACCTAAATGAAAATCATAAATGAAAAATGAAGAATATGAATAGCAAGATAACCAAAAGACAACTGATAGGTTTATCATTTATCATTTGTCATTTGTCATTTAGCATGATGTTCACATCATGCGAGGATATGCTTGAGAACGACAGCTCGCGACAGCTCTTTGAGCCTGAGCTGAACCAGAAGACGGATACTATCTTCTATGCCCTTGGCATTCTGCAGGGGTTGCAGGAGATGGCTGATCAGTATGTGTTCCAGGGCGAGATGCGTGGTGACCTGGTGCAGACCACTTCTTATACAGACAACAATCTGCGTCAGTTGGCAGACTTTTCGGCTACCATAGAGAATAAGTACGACTCTGCCTACGTCTACTATCGTGTCATCAACAACTGCAACTACTATTTAGCCCATGTTGACACCACTCTGCGTACTGGTTCTGACTATGTGATGATGAGCGAATACGTGGCTGTCAAGGCTATCCGCGCCTGGACTTACATGCAGCTGGCCCGTGTCTATGGTCGTGTGCCATTTTATACTGAGCCACTCACACAGATTTCGCAAATCGATGACAACAATTATCCTGAGCTTGACATGACAGGTATCGTTAGTGCCCTGGCAGGCGACTTGGAACAGTATGCCGGTGAGCAGCTTTACCTGACGCCCAACTACGGCAGTACGCCCAATGGCGCTAACTTCAACCCAGACTACATCTTTATGCCTGTCGACGTGGTTCTTGGCGAGATGTACCTTGAGATAGGCGATTATGCCCGTGCGGCTAACCACTACATCCGTTACCTGACCCGTGTGGTCTCTGACAACAAGCGCTTCACGGCATTGATGCAGCCCTACTCTTCAAGGGGTCGGGGCGTCTATATGTCCAACCTGCCCAGCGACTGGGATTCTTCCAACTTCAATAGTACCATTGGCGATGGCATTTGGCAGAGCATTTTCACGGGTACTACTGATTTCATTACCTACATTCCAATGGCTTCCAGTAAGCTGCGCGGAGCCACAACAGTACTGCCCAAGACTTTCGGTTACGATCTCTATGCTACCGACAAGTCGGGTGAAAGCCGCTATATCGATGAGGTGCAGTTAGTGGCCAGTCAGGCTTTCCTCAACCTTACCAACGCTCAGGACTTCTACTACAAGTCGACAGCCAGCACCACCTCGAGCACCATCATCAATCATGCCCGCTTAGGCGACATGCGCTATACGGCTATTACCCATGAGAGGGAAGACGCTGAGACCGACTCTACGCAGGTGTGGATTACAAAATTCAACAACGGCCGTATTCCTCTTTTCCGCACCACCACCGTGTGGCTCCATCTGGCCGAGTCCTTTAACCGTCTGGGCATGCCCGATGCTGCTTTTGCTATCCTCAAGGACGGCATCCATGAGTATCTTCCTTCCGCCCTTTACATGAGCGACGAGACCCTCAACGCCCTCACTACCACCTATCCGTTACTGTCAACAGAGAACATCTCAAAGTTTGCACGCGACGTACAGTCGGCATTCTTTGGTGTTCACATGCATGGTGGCGGTCTGGTGTGTGACGCAGTAGGATCGGCCTATCAGCCCGGCCTTACTGATTACCAGATGCCCGATGTCGTTGGTCGTAAGCTGCAGGAACTTGCTGCCGACGGTTTCCCCGTAGGTACGACAAAAGCAGACTCCATCAACGCTATGGAAGACATCCTCTGCGACGAATACGCTCTGGAGTTCGCTTTCGAGGGCACTCGTTTCTATGATCTCTGTCGTCTGGCCCGCCATAAGAATAGTGCCGGCCTCTATGGCGGCAACTTCGGTAGTGTATGGCTCGCCCGCAAGTTAGCCTACAAGAATCCTGTCAAGGATCTTTCAGACCCTCAGAACTGGTATTTGCCGTTTAAGTAACTAAGTCGTATATCAACTAAACACCTGTTGCGCCCTGCCTATGGCCAGCCAAGGCAGGGCGCGACATCTTTTCAAAAAGCAATGGATTATGGATTCAGAAGTCGTTAATGAGGTGCTGTTACGCAATGTGGCTTTACTGGCCCGTCAGAGTCAGAACGAGGAGGCTATGATGCCAGCAGGCACCGCTCCGCTTCCTTCTGTAGAAGAGGTGCGGCGTATCGTCAGCCTTGTGAAGAGCATTATTTTCACAGACTATTTTTACAAGCGTCAGCCTGAAGAGCAGATACGTTCTTATTATATTGGTGTGAACATGGAGGAACTCTATATGCTTTTGCGCCGTCAGATTGCCCGTGGCCTCCAGTTCTGTGAGGAGTGTTCAGAAGAGGAGGTGCTCTGTTCTGCAGAGAAACTGGCCTTGGCTTTCATTGACCAGTTGCCGGAGGTCAAGCGACTGCTTTTCACCGATGTGGAGGCGATGTTCAACAACGATCCTGCTGCCACCAACTATGGCGAGGTGATTTTCTGCTATCCGGTGATGAATGCCATGACCCACTACCGTATGGCTCATGTGCTGCATCTTCAGAAGATTCCCGTGTTGCCCCGTATCATCACTGAGCTGGCTCATTCACGCACAGGTATTGATATCCATCCTGGAGCCACTATTGGTGACCATTTCTCCATTGATCATGGTACAGGTGTGGTCATTGGTGAGACCTGCATCATTGGCAGCTATGTCACTCTCTACCAGGGTGTCACCCTTGGTGCCAAGAGCTTCAAATATGATGCTGAGGGGAATATGCTCAACGTGCCGCGTCACCCTATTATCGAGGACCGCGTCACGGTCTATTCTAATGCTTCCATCCTTGGCCGCATCCGTATTGGCCACGACTCTATCATTGGTGGTAACATCTGGTTGACTCACGATGTTCCCCCCAACTCACGTATTCTGCAAAGCAAGGCTGTCGATGCTTCCTTTCAAGGAGGATTGGGGATTTGAGTCCTGTTCTTTCTTTACGGGTGGGTTGAGATAGCGACGCACATCTTCCTGCAATTGCAGAAAGAGGGGGCACTGCTGATAGCCGGTGTTCTTCTTTAGCATAGCCTTGATGTCCTGCCGGGAGTTGTCGTAACACGACATCTCATTGCGTTTCTGGGTCTTGTGGGCCGAGGCGTGATAGATTTCCTGTTGCCGCTCCTGCCGTAGCTGGTTGCACACCTTGGTCAGGATGGGTGCCACGACGGTGTCGAAGAGATGATGCCCCTGCATATATAAATAGGTGGTCTGGGGTGTGACACCGAGCTGCTTGAGCTCGTCTTTTAATTTCAGGTAGACCTCCTTGTTGTCAGGATAGAGGCGTTGCAGTTCGCGTATTTTGGTGTTCACCTTTCGTCTGACGTTAGCCAGCGACGTCTCTGGTTCCTGTACCGTAAAGCCACCGGGATCCACCACACGGTTGAAGTCGGTGAGTGAGAATTTGGAGTGGTTTCCACTGCGATAGGCCCAGACTGACCAGACAAAGAGAGGAAAGCAGGCCTCGCTGTACATCTTGAAATATTCGCGGAAGTCGAAGATTCGGTGGTCGTTGAGTGTAACACTGACGCATACGTTGTGTAGTGACGGGGCATAGCACTGGTAATTCTCAATGGCATAGACGTATGTGTGGAACACGTATGGGCTTTCCACCACCCGTCGTGACTGCTCGGTGGCCCCTTGCATCAGATAATCATAGTCCGCGTCTACGCAAGCAATCATATCTGGTCCCACATGCCCTTTGACGAAGTTCATCAGCACCGATTTCTTCCCTCTGGTGAGGTTCTCCTTTGAAGGCAGCATCACCTCGAAATAGCGATGGTCGTCTTCAAAGCTGCTCAGTACCGTGCGCCAGAAGTAGATGTCGTCGTAGCTCTCCACGTATGCCACGATACGGCGGCGTGCTTTCTTCGATTTCAGGGCATTGGCTGCTTCGAAGAATTGGCTGTTGAGGTTGTCTTTCAGGCGGTTGGACATAGGCTTATAGGGTATATAGGACTTACAGGGTGATGTCGCTGACTTCGGTGACACGGTCGGCCCAGCCGTTCATGATGACAGCAGGTGAGTGGGTGGTGAGTATGACCTGCACTTGCGGATTCAGCTCGACGATGAGGTCGATGAGGCGTTTCTGCCACTCGATGTGCAGGCTCACTTCCGGCTCGTCCATGAAGAGCACGTAGGGAAGGTCATCTTCAACGAGGACAGTGAGCAGGATGGCGAGCATTTGCTTCTCGCCCGAAGAGAGCTGGTAAGGCACGAGCATTTCGCCAATCTGTGTGAAGCGTATCTCGTTCTCTGTCCTGACGATGTGCTTTCCGGTGTCCTCAAACAGGTCGTCAATCATGTCCTGAAAGCGGCTCTTCTTTTGTGAAAGCCGTTGCGCAGCCTCTGCGTCGCCTTGTTGCAGGCAGGAGATGATGCGGTTACCGATGTTGACCTGATAGTCCAGATACTTGCGCTGGAGGTGGTAGAGCTGGAAGTCAAGGGCCGAGGAAATGCGTGAGTCGACATGTGCCATCGTCTCAAGGTCGAGCACGGGTGAGTCGAGGGAGCGGATGAGGTCGAAGCGGATGTGAGTGGCATCGTCGGGAGCCGCAGTAATATGCACCCCCTTGAGCAGGTGGTTAATGATGTCGCCGTTAGTGTTTACCGAGCGCACCACTTTGTTGAGAATGGTACTCTTGCCTACGCCATTGATGCCGCTGAGGATGTTGACGTGAGGGTCGAGTTCCCATACGATGTGTTTTTTGCCGCTCCACAGGGAGTCGATTTCTATCTTCTGAATGTAGTCTGCGTATTTCTGCATGGGAATTATGGGATTTATATTAAACGTAGGTTTCGAGGAATCGGACAGGTCCCTCCACAGTCACCTCTTTCAGCGTTGCAGGCAGCAAGACGGTTTGTCCAGCCTCAAAGGCCAAGGGTGCGTGTCCAGGCTGTGCAATTTTTCCGCTTCCGCTGACGCAAGTGAGAATAACAAAGGAGTCGAGTTCAGAATAGTCGAGCAGCATGGGTTCGGTGAGGTCATAGACCGCCGTTGTGAAATAGGGACAGCTGACAATCGGCACGCCTTGGTTGGTCATGGGCTGATAGGGCATCCGGTAGTCATCGTAGATATGGTAGTCGATACATTCGGCAGCTTCCTTGGTGTGCAGCTGTCGCGTGTTGCCTTGGCTGTCGTGGCGGTTGTAGTCGTAGATACGGTAGGTCACGTCAGATGTCTGTTGGATCTCGGCCACTAAGCAGCCTGCGCCGATGGAGTGGATGCGTCCACCGGGGATGAAGAACATGTCGCCCGCTTTCACCTCATGGCAGGCCAGGGCCTCCATGATATTGTTTTCAGCAACCATCTGCTTATAGGTCTCAGGCGTCAGCTGTCGCTTCAGTCCGCAGTAGAGGCGGGCATCAGGGGTACAGTCGAGGGCATACCACATCTCGGTCTTTCCATGAGGCTTGCCTTGGCGGCGGGCAGTCTCGTCATCGGGATGCACTTGTATCGATAGGTCTTGGCAGGCATCAATGAATTTTACTAACAGCGGGAACTCATTGCCGAAACGGCGGTAGTTGTCTTCGCCGACAAGCTCACCCTTCATAGTCGCCACCAGTTCATTGAGTTTCATGCCGTCGTAAGTGCCGCCGTCCACAATGGTCTCGTTGCCCTCCACTCCAGACAACTCCCAGCTTTCGCCGATATGCTCCATCGGCGTGTCTATATGTTTCAGCCTTTTCAGCTTTTCTCCTCCCCAGATGGTTTGTTTCAGCAGGGGTTTGAATCTCAGTATTTCCATGATAGTGTTTTAATATTCGGCAAAGATACGAATAAGAATTGAAACCACCAAGGCTTTGGTGATAAAAACATCAATTCTCTTTCCAGAATGAGCGGGTGAAGAGCACCAGCACCGTCACAATCTCCAGACGGCCTACGAGCATGAGCAGTGAGCAGATCCACTTCAGTCCGTCATTGAGGTCACTCCAGGCCATGACAGGACCGATGTTGGTATCGAGTCCAATTCCGTCGTTGCAGATGAGTGAGATACTGATGGTGATGGAATTGGTGATGTCGATGCCGGCCACAACCATGATGGCTGTGGTGATGATGACAATGATGATGATGAGTGTGAAGAAAGCCAACAGCGTCACTAACTTGCCTTGTGGCACACTCTGACCACTCATCCTTACAGGCAGCACGGCGTTGGGGTGCAGAATGTGGCGGAACTCGCCGCGCAGCACCTTCATCAGCATCAGCACACGCACACTCTTGAAACCGCCTGTAGTGGAGCCGGCGCAGGCACCCATGAACATCAGACCGAAGAGAATGAACCATGTGGCATGAGGCCACATGCCGGCCTCTTCGTTCGACAGGCCCGTGGTGGTGATGAACGACACCACCTGGAACAATGACGAGCGCACTGCATGTTCCCATCCGTAGTCCATCTGAGCTATCAGCACCCACGCTATGACTGCTGTAGCAGCGATGACGGTGCCCACGTAGAGACGGAACTCGGCATTGCGCACCAACATGCCGAAACGCATCTTGATGAGCGTCATATATAATAAGGTGAAGTTGACACCGGCCAGGAACTGGAACAGGATGCTGAGATACTCCAGCGTGGGTGAGTCCAGGAACATGTCGTTGCCGTTGTGCGTGGAGAACCCGCCCGTTGCCGTCGTCGTCATTGAGTAGTTGGTGGCGTCGAACCAGTCCATTCCTCCTGCCCAGAACGACAATCCGCATCCCACGGTCAGCAGCACATAGATGCTCCAAATCCATTTGGCCGACGTGGAGAGCCTGGGGTGCATTTTTGAGCGCAGGGGGCCTGTGGCCTCAGCGGCAAACACTTTCACGCTTCCGCCAACTAACGACGGCAGCAGGGCGATAGTGAAGAAGACAATTCCTAAACCGCCAATCCACTGCATCAGCGACCGCCAGAACAGCAGGCCGTGGGGCAATGCCTCTACGTCGTCGATGACCGAGGCTCCGGTAGTGGTGAAGCCCGACATGGTCTCAAAATAGGCATCGGTCACCGAAGTCACCGAGCCGTGGAGCAGGAAGGGGAACATACCGAAGAACGAGAATATCACCCATGTCAGCGTGACAACGACGTAGGCGTCGCGCCGTGACAGCGAGCTGTCGTCTACCGATCCGTAGCAACGGAACAGGATAGCTCCCCCGAAGGTCAGGATACTGCTGATGAGGAATGCCATCATGTCGTCCTCACCGAAGCTGATGGCCATTACCATGCAGGTGGCCATCAGAAACGCCTCAATGAAGAGCAGCGAACCTAAGATCTTCGATATGATGCGGAAGTTTACCACGGCAGCAAAGGTTTCTTGAAGTACTTCTCTACTTGCTCTAAACGGTGTTTCAGGCAGAATACCATTACGCTGTCGCCGGCCTCAATCTGTGTGTTTCCGTTCACCAACTGTCCTTTGCCCTCCCTTACCAGTCCGCCGATGGCGATGCCTCTTGGCAGTCCTAACGCCTTGACGGGTTTCTTTGTGACTTTCGAGTCAGGAGCTGCCACGAACTCCGCCACGTCAGAGTCTGCCAGCATCAGTGACCGGACATTTCTCACGTCGGCTCTCATCATCATCTGGAAGATGTGGCTTGCCGCCACGGTCTTCTTGTTGATGATGGTACCGATGTCAAGGCTTTCGGCCATGGGTACATAGTCGAGGTTCTCGACCATGGCGATAGTCTTCCGAACGCCTAATTTCTTGGCCGTGAGGCAGGCCAGAATGTTGGTCTCGGCATTGCCTGTCAGCGACACAAAGGCCTGCGTGTGCTTGATGCCTTCCTCCTTCAGCAGCTGCAGGTCGCGCCCGTCGCCGTGGATAATCATCACGTTCGAGCGGTCGATGAGCTGGTTCAGGCGCTCACAGCGTTCTGCCGAGTTCTCTATAATCTTCACATGCATACCTTCCGGCATGGTGAGGGCGGCGCGCACGCTCGTTTTTCCGCCGCCCATGATGATGACGTTCTTCACGTCTTCGTAATGCTCCTTGCCCACCAACTGTCGCATGTACTGCAGATAGGGCTGTGTGGTCATGAAGTAGACCAGGTCGTTCAGCATCAACTGGTCCATACCGCCGGGGATGATGGTGTCCTGTCCCCGTTTCACAGCCACCACCAAGTAGGGGTCGTCAGGGCCGCAGAGTTCGCGTAGCGGGCGGTTCAGAATGGTACAGCCCTCACGGAGCTTGATGCCTAACAGCAGGAGCAGACCGTCATGTACGTCCCAACGCTGTCTCACCCACGACTGTTTCAGACCGTTGATGATATCTTGTGCGGCCAGCATTTCGGGGTAGACCATCGAGTCTACACCTACATCCTGAAAAAACTGCAGGTTTTGCGGTTGCAGATATTCGTAATTGTCAATCCGGGCCACGGTTTTCTTGGCGCCCAGCGAATGTGCCAGTATGCAGGCCGTGATGTTTCGGCTCTCGTGGCGGGTTACTCCCACGAAGAGGTCGGCCGAAGCCACACCAGCGTCTTTTAGTGTATTAATGCTTGTGGGCGACTGGCACAGGGCCATAATATCATAGTTGGAATCGACGCCTTCCAGCCGTTCCTCATCGTCGTCAATCAGCACACAGTCGTGGTGCTCGGTTGACAGCAGTTTCGACAGGTGAGTTCCAACGGCACCTGCACCGGCAATAACGATTTTCAATTAAACCTCAAACTTTAAACTTCAAACCTCAAACTTCAAACTCTTCGTGATGCTCTCCACGTCTAATCCCACGATGTGACGCAGCTCCTCTACGGTGCCGTGCTCCACAAACTCGTCGGGCAGTCCCAACCGTATGATGCGGGGACTGTAGCCATGGTCGCTCATCCACTCCAATATAGCAGACCCCAAGCCACCGTTGCGCACACCGTCCTCAACGGTGATGATGCGGCTGAAGCGTTGTCCCACCTCATGCAGTATCTCCTCATCCAAGGGCTTCAGGAAGCGCATGTCGTACATTGAACATTGAACATTGAACATTGAACATTGTTCAACGGCCTCAAGAACATCGTTGCCGATGGGTCCGATAGAGAGTACTGCCACGTCACTGCCGTCGCGCAGCTTGCGGCCCTTGCCCACCTCAACAGCCTCAAACGGACAACGCCAGTCGGTAAGCACGCCACGGCCACGCGGATAGCGGATGACGAACGGGCCGCAGCCGCCGTCCTTCTGGGCGGTGTACATGAGACGGCGCAGCTCTGCCTCGTCCATAGGCGAGGCGACAATCAGGTTGGGAATCGGCCGTAGGTAGGCTAAGTCGAATGCTCCGTGGTGCGTGGGACCGTCCTCGCCCACCAGTCCTGCACGGTCGAGACAGATGACGACGGGCAGCTTCAGGATGGCCACGTCGTGGATGATGTTGTCGTAGGCCCGCTGTGCAAAGGCCGAATAGATGTTGCAGAACGGCTGCAGCCCGTCCTTCGCCATGCCTGCCGAGAAGGTCACGGCATGTCCTTCAGCAATACCCACGTCAAAAGTCCTCTCCGGCATCTCCTTCATCATGATGTTCATCGAGCAGCCTGTCGGCATGGCTGGCGTCACACCCACGATGCGGGGGTTCTGCTTAGCCAGTTCCAACAGCGTCTCGCCGAAGACCGTCTGGAATTTCGGCGGCAGGTTGCTGTGGTCACTCCTCAGCAGCTCGCCTGTCTCCGGATCGAACTTGCCTGGAGCGTGCCACACCGGCTTGTAGTCCTCGGCCGGTGCATAGCCGTGTCCTTTCTTTGTGTGCAGGTGCAGCAGCTTCGGCCCCTTCATCTTCTTCAGCTGGCGCAGTATGCGCACTAACTCCACCACGTTGTGCCCGTCAAAGGGTCCGAAATAGCGGATATTCATGCCGTCGAAGATGTTCTGCTGGTGCGAGATGGCACTCTTCAGGGCATTGCTGAGGCGGATAAGACCCTTGCGGCGGTCGTCCTTCAGCAGTCCTATCTTCTGCAGGCCTCGTGAGGCCCTGAAGCGCAGGCGGTTGTAAGTCTCGTTGGTGCTCATGGAGAGCAGGTACTGCTTCATGCCGCCCACAGAGCGGTCTATCGACATGTTGTTGTCATTCAGCACAATCAGCATGTCGTTAGGACTCGACGACACGTTGTTCAGCCCCTCAAAGGCCAGGCCGCCGCTCATGGAGCCGTCGCCGATGACGGCCACCACCTGCCTGTTCCCGTCACTGTTGTCTGTACGCTCGCCCTTCAGTCCTTCTGCTTTGCTGAAATTATTCGCCACCGCCATGCCCAATGCAGCGGAGATGCTGTTTGAGGCGTGGCCGCAGATAAAGGCGTCGTATTTGCTCTCCTCTGGCGAGGGGAATGGGCGCAGACCGTGCAACTTCCTGTTGGTGCAGAACTGCTCCCGACGCCCAGTCAGAATCTTATGGCCGTATGCCTGATGACCCACATCCCATACAATCCGGTCTTTTGGGGTGTCAAAGACATAGTGCAAGGCCACCGTCAGCTCCACCACGCCAAGGCTTGACGCCAAGTGTCCGGGGTTCACCGACAGCTCCTGCACAATGTCCTGCCGTAGCTCGTCGCACAGTTGTGGCAGCTGCTTGACGCCTAATTTCCTGAGGTCGGCAGGCGTATTGATGTGGGTTAAAAGTTCTGTATGATTGTGTTCCACGTCTATAGTATCATCGTTAAGAGGGTGCAAAGATACATTATTTTTTCGATACGACCATCAACCAGCACGTCCTTTTTTTGTTTATTTCTTCTTGTCTTCCGCAAAACGGTGCTTCTTGGCGCATATCAGTTACCCTTTTGCTCTACCTTCTCTGAAGGAACTGTTTCATCCCCGTGCTTCAAGCGAATGAAGCCGGGGATGAAAGGGTTATGGGAATAATCAGTGGGATCCGTCCACCGTTCTCTGGTATTATTCCTCTATCAGCCATTTCCATACTGGCTTTACCTCCACTTGCAGCCCATTGTCCGTCTGTATCGTCTTTTCCTCGTCACGAGTGATGATGACTGCACGATGCAGTGGCTCAAAGCCGTGTAGTTTGAGAAGGGCACCCACCTCGCGCTCTGCGGTATGCGTGTCTGCCAGACTGTAGCATACTTGTATTGCAGTATGCTTTTCTGGCAAGTAGAAATCCACTTCCACATTCTTATTATAGTAGAACAACTGTTCCTCGTCGTACTGTTGGTGCAGGTGGATGGCACAGATATTTTCCAGCAAAGCAGTCTCGTCGTTGTTTAGGAAAATGTACAACAGGCCATTATCCACAAAATAGTGTTTCTTGATAGTCTCCCTGTCTGAGAATTTCGATACGTAGTTTTTCAAAGAGAACACCAGGCAGGCATCATGAAGAAAGCCCACGAAGTCCATCACTGTATTGGGATGACAGGTTACACCTGTACTCCTCACCAGATTGCTGATGCGGTTGTAGGCCGTTGGCTGTCTGACGCACTCCGCCAGCCGACGGATGGTAAGACGCAGGGCATTCTCATTTCTCACCTTGTTTCTCACCACCAGGTCGGAGAAGAAAATCTTGTTGTAAAGCTCGTTCAGCCATATACGCTTTGCCACCACAGTACGCACGTCAGGGAAACCGCCAAAATGGAAATATTCAGCAAAAGCCCGCTCTACGGCGGCTCTTGTCCTTGCACTGTAAGTCCATTGCCGATCAAGTACTATCCCCATGCAACCAAGAAACTCCTTGAATGTGAACGGATAGATGTTTCGGGTCCAATATCGGCCACCAAGTGTAGTGGCAATGTCACGCCCCAGCATTTTCGCATTGCTTCCGGTAATAAATACCTGATACTTCTGGTTGGCAAGCCGACGGGCAAAATGCTCCCAGCCATCAACATTCTGAATCTCGTCGAAAAACAGCAACGGCCTACCCTCATGCATGGCGGCGTATGCCTGAAGAATAAGGTCCAGCTCCCCGGCTTTCATCATCTTGAGACGCTCGTCATCAAAGTTCACATAGACCATCTCCTTGATGCTGTGCCCTTCGCTCAGCAACTGCTGGATACGCTGGTAGATCATATACGACTTGCCGCACTGCCTCACCCCTACAAACACATAATTGCCCTTTGCCTCATATTCCACAGGCCGTTCATAGAGTTCCACCTCTGGGATGAAGTCCTGGCCTTCCCTGATGATGCTGCTGATAATATCCTTTTCCATATACTATGCGTAACACGGTGCAAAGATACATATTTTTCATTACCAATGAAAATTTTCGTGCAAATATTTTCATTGGCAGACAGAAAACAGGCCCAAACTCACAATCATCCCCGTGCTTCAAGCGAATGAAGCCGGGGATAAAAGGGGTTTGGGGAAATTATCCAAACAGTTCGTCGGCTGTCACCTCACATTGAATCTCTCCTGCGTATGCATTATGCAACAGCCCGTTGGCAGTAATCATAGTGATGTGAATGGCCTTTCGATTCTTTGTGGCGCGGACGAAGCGCTCTTTCTTGTATTGTAGGTTGTCGGCCAGCTCACGGTCGATGGCGTATGATGCTGCAGAATATTTCATCTCGCAAAGGTTTATTACCTAGTCTTGACGGTCTATCAGCATATTCTTGCCCACCACGCTGAAACGGCGAATAAATCCGCACTGTTCCAGGTCTGCCAGTATAGTGGTAAGGCGACCGTTGCTAACCGTCTTGCTATCTTTGATAATATCATTGCGTGTAAGTCCTGATTTGTTTGTCAATGTTCTGAGCCATGCTCTTTCCGCGTTGCAGGAGCGACCAGTAGTAGGGCACGCCACCCATTGCCATATAGCCCTCCATCAACTGCCGACGGTTCATGCCCAGCCCCAGTGCATGTGCATACTGTTCACACTCTTGCAGACAGAATGGTTGTAGGGCAATACTCCGGCATCGGCAAGCGAAGAACGCCAGCCCTCAAGCTGCCCTTCCATATCGTCACGCGAGAGACCTGCGTGACGGAACAGCATTTTGTCGCCCAGCACCTCATTGACGAGATACGTCTTACCGACACGCCGACGGCCATAGACAGCCACAAACTCAGAACGGTCAGAATCGTAGAGTTTCACCAACTCCTTAGATTCCATTTTTCTAACTATCAACATATTAGATATATTTGATTTTGGGTGCAAAGGTACAATATTATAAATTATAATCAGCCAAATACCTTGTTTTTTTTATCTTTGGCAGATTATAAGTTACAAACGGCGAACGAATCGCTAAAAAAATATGCAAGTTACGGAAAAAATACTATGTTTGCAACGTCAAACATGAAGTTTGACTATCCGGTAAACTTTCAAAGCTCAATGCTTCGAATTCCGCGAGGGGCAAGCCTTTATCGACACTACCCATTTAAAAGAGATGCCAAAAGCAACTCTTTTATCTAATAGTTATTTCTCCGCTAAGGTGTGTAAGCTTCTGTCTGTCAGCGGGTTCATGGCGGAGCAATTTTCTGCTCTACGGGATGGGATAGTGGCGGACGGAAAAACGGGTTTTTCGTGAGGGCTGGGCGACGGAAAACTGTATGAAAGAGGGCGGCAAACGGGTGGGGAAACGGCGCTAAACGAATCTGCCACTTAAGTCGGAAGATCTTAGGACTTAAGTCGGAAGATGCTGCCACTTAAGTGGCAGCATCGTAGAACTGGAGTGGCAGGTCGGTAGTCATATTGAAAACCCTTACGGGAACGGCAGCAGGCGATGCTGAGCCTGTCATTGAAGGACTGAAAATTTCTCCGCCATTAATCAGCTGACAATTAGCTTGTTATGTATAATAGCGGAGAAATTTTGCATTTTTCAATCTTCCTTTTATGAGTTGTTTACTCCTCCATCAGCTTGCGGTAGCGGGCGCGTTTAGGCTCTTCAATGCCTAAGCGCATGGCTTTGTTGGCCTCGTACTCCGAGAAATTGCCGTCGAAGAAGAACACACGGCCGTCGCCCTCGTAAGCGAGGATGTGGGTGCAGATGCGGTCGAGGAACCAACGGTCGTGACTGATGACGACGGCACAACCGGCAAAGGCCTCCAGACCTTCCTCCAAGGCACGCAGGGTGTTCACGTCGATGTCGTTGGTCGGCTCGTCGAGCAGCAGCACGTTGCCCTCCTGCTTCAGCGCCAGGGCCAGCTGCAGACGGTTGCGCTCGCCGCCTGAGAGCACGCCGCACTTTTTCTCCTGGTCCACGCCGCTGAAGTTGAAGCGGCTGAGATAGGCACGGGCGTTCAGGTCACGGCCGCCCATACGCAGCGTCTCGTTGCCCTGCGACACCACCTGATAGACGGTCTTCTCGGGGTCAATGTCCTTATGCTGCTGGTCGACGTAGGCCAGTCGCACCGTCTCGCCCACGGAGAACGTGCCGGCATCGGCTTGCTCCAGCCCCATAATGAGGCGGAAGAGGGTGGTCTTGCCCGCACCGTTGGGGCCTATGACGCCGACGATACCATTAGGCGGCAGCACGAAGTTCAGGTCGGAGAAAAGTACCTTC
>Ga0310786_10003019_pt1 | contig 24939 bp, 17 predicted proteins | sample AusTroGonzalo_MG_FD_203881 | JGI IMG/M metagenome (GOLD analysis project Ga0310786, IMG submission 203881) | Bovine rumen microbial communities from tropical cattle in Woodstock, Queensland, Australia - Gonzalo_03 (v2) (version 2) | ecosystem: Host-associated > Mammals > Digestive system >...
AGACGGTCGTCCTGACCGTGCGTACTCTGACCAACACCACCGAAACCGTGACGTTTTACGACGCCTTGGAAACCATGACCCTTGCTGGTACCGATTACGTCCACATACATGCCCTCTTCGAAGAGGTCAGCTGCGGTGATTGTCTGTCCCAGAGCAAGTTCTCCATCGAACTCAAACTCTGCTAAATGGCGCATGGGCTCTACGCCTGCGGCCTTGAAGTGGCCTGCTTCGGCCTTGTTGGTGTGCTTCTCGCTCTTGTGCATAAAGCCAACCTGAGCTGCTTTGTAACCGTCTTTCTCAACGGTCTTGAGCTGAGTAACCACGCAAGGACCTGCCTCGATTACGGTGCACGGGATGTTTTTGCCGTCGGCACCGAAGACGGAAGTCATTCCGATCTTTTTTCCTAATAAACCTGGCATTGTTGCTTTAGTTTTTTTAATTGTTGTTAATTTTAACGCCTCACTCGCCCGGGGGTTAATCTTCTAGTCTTCTAGTGGACTAGTCGACTAGTTGACTAGTATCACTATCCACGGGATGAGGTTGGTTGTTCATCAAACTTTGATTTCTACTTCCACACCGCTGGCGAGCTCGAGTTTCATCAGGGCTTCAACGGTCTTGTTGTTGCTGTTGTAGATGTCGATCAGACGCTTGTAGCTCGCCAACTCAAATTGCTCACGGCTCTTCTTGTTAACGAACGTCGAGCGGTTTACCGTGAAGATACGCTTGTGCGTCGGCAGTGGAATAGGACCACTTACAACAGCACCGGTAGCTTTTACGGTCTTAACGATCTTCTCTGCAGACTTGTCAACCAAGTTGTGGTCGAAAGACTTCAGTTTGATACGAATTTTTTGACTCATAATTAGTAATACTTTTTTATTTGTTAGTAATTCGCAGAGCGCAGATAACCTAAAGAGTCATTTGCTTAGATGACCCACGCCCCGCAGGGTTAATTTGTTTCTTGCCGTACTTAGAGTCACGTACGTGTGTACGTGTATATGTACGTTATTTATTTTGGAACGTGTAGGTGCGCACGCTTGCGCACCTGCGCGCTCGTTTGCTATCTCTTAGACGAGATCAACTCGTCCGCCGACTTCAGTCAGAACTGCTTTCGCGATAGAGCTACTTACAGCCTCATAGTGGCTGAACTCCATGGAGCTCGTTGCACGACCGGAGGTGATGGTACGCAGAGCGGTTACATAACCGAACATCTCTGCCAATGGTACCTTAGCCTTTACGATACGTGCACCGGTGCGGCTGGTGTCCATGCCTTCTACCTGACCACGACGTTTGTTGAGGTCACCGATGACATCACCCATGCTCTCTTCCGGAGTAACAACCTCAATCTTCATGATCGGCTCCATCAGAACCGGTTTAGCCTTAGCCGATGCCTCTTTGAACGCCATCTGTGCAGCGATCTCGAAGCTGAGCTGGTCGGAGTCTACCGGGTGGAAGCTACCGTCGAGCAGCGTCACTTTGAGGCTATCCAGCGGATAACCGGCGAGAACACCGTTCTTCATAGCCATCTCGAAACCTTTCTGTACCGACGGGATATACTCCTTAGGCACGTTACCGCCCTTAACGACGTCTTCGAACTGAAGACCGCCGGGGAAGTCAGCGTCTGCCGGCTCAACGCGAACGATGATGTCAGCGAACTTACCACGACCACCGGACTGTTTCTTGTAAACCTCACGCAACTCAACCGGTGCGCTGATGGCCTCGCGGTAAGCAACCTGCGGACGACCCTGGTTACACTCTACCTTGAACTCACGTTTCAGACGATCGATGATGATCTCCAGGTGAAGCTCACCCATACCGGAGATAACGGTCTGACCGGTCTGCTCGTCGGTCTTCACAGTGAAGGTCGGGTCTTCCTCTGCGAGTTTAGCCAAACCAACGCCGAGTTTGTCGAGGTCAGCCTGGCTCTTCGGCTCTACAGAGATACCGATAACCGGTGCCGGGAACTCGATCGACTCGAGTACGATAGGCTTGTTCTCATCGCAAAGGGTGTCGCCCGTGCGTATATCCTTAAATCCTACGCCCGCGCCTATATCACCCGCGAGGATAGTCTCCACCGGGTTCTGGTGGTTCGAGTGCATCTGGAAGATACGAGAGATACGCTCTTTCTTGCCCGAACGCGGGTTGTACACATACGAACCTGCGTCGAGGTGACCGGAGTACACACGGAAGTAGCACAGACGACCTACATACGGGTCGGTAGCAATCTTGAACGCGAGTGCGCACAACGGATCTTGATCGTCCGGATGACGCTCCTCTTCCTTCTCCGTGTTCGGATTCGTACCGTTGATAACCGGCGTATCCAGCGGACTCGGCAGATAAGCGCAGACAGCGTCAAGCATCGTCTGTACACCTTTGTTCTTGAACGACGAACCGCAGATCACCGGGAAGATCTTCATCGACAGCGTACCCTTGCGGATAGCCACGCGGATCTCATCCTCGGTAATCGTCGAAGGATCGTCGAAGTACTTCTCCATCAGCGTGTCGTCGAACTCAGACACCGTCTCCAGCATCTTGTCGCGCCACTCCTCAGCCTCAGCTACGAGGTTAGCGGGAATCTCCTCCTCTACGTACTCAGCACCCATCGTCTCGTCATGCCACAGGATAGCTTTCATCTTCACGAGGTCAACGACACCCTTGAAGGTCTCCTCGGCGCCGATAGGGATCTGGATAGGACACGGAGTCGCACCCAGCACCTCTTTGATCTGACGAACTACGTCGAAGAAGTTGGCACCCGAACGGTCCATCTTGTTCACGTAGCACAGGCGCGGTACGTTGTATTTATCAGCCTGACGCCAAACGGTCTCGGACTGCGGCTGCACGCCACCTACCGAGCAGAGCGCCATCACGGCACCATCGAGGATACGGAGCGAACGCTCCACCTCTACAGTAAAGTCCACGTGCCCCGGAGTGTCAATCAGGTTGATCTTGTATTTGTTGCCTGCGTAGTTCCAGTAGGTCGTCGTAGCAGCAGAGGTGATAGTGATACCACGCTCCTGCTCCTGAACCATCCAGTCCATCGTAGCCGCACCGTCGTGAACCTCACCGATTTTGTGAGTCAGACCCGTGTAGAACAAGATACGCTCAGAGGTCGTAGTCTTACCGGCGTCGATGTGTGCCATGATGCCGATATTACGGTTTAATTTTAAATCATGTTTTGCCATTGTTGTCTTTCCAATCTTTCTTGTTAGCTTTCAGCATTCAGCTCTCAGCATTCTTATCTCGTTTCACTCGAACGATTATTCGCCAAACGAATTTTCAGCTTTCTGACGGCTGATGGCTGACGGCTGACGGCCATTTTTAGAATCTGAAGTGTGCGAATGCACGGTTAGCCTCAGCCATGCGGTGCATATCCTCTTTACGCTTGAAGGCACCACCCTGGTTGTTGTACGCATCCATGATCTCAGCAGCGAGCTTCTCAGCCATCGAGTGGCCGCCGCGCTTGCGTGCGAAGTTGATCATGTTCTTCATTGCGATAGACTCCTTGCGGTCAGCACGAATCTCGGTCGGCACCTGGAAGGTTGCACCACCGATACGCTTCGATTTAACCTCTACGAGCGGGGTGATGTTATCCAGAGCCTGCTTCCAGATATCCAGAGCAGCTTTCTCCTCGCTCTTTGCTTTCTGCTCTACAACTGCGAGTGCACCGTAGAACACACTGTATGCGGTATTCTTCTTACCGTCCAGCATCAGGTGGTTCACAAACTTAGCCACCATTACTTCGCCGTAAACCGGATCCGGAAGGATCACACGTTTTTGTGGTTTTGCTTTTCTCATTGTTTCAAATAATTTTTAATTTTGGTTGTCGATTACTTCAGTAGATTTGGGCTTTCAGCTTTCAGCATTCAGCATTCAGTTTTTTTTGTTTTTGTCTGATGGCTGACTTCTGATGGCTGACGGCTTTCAAACCCGCTTACTCAACCCTCAACCCATGTTTCGTCCCAAATATGGAACATTTAGTTAATAAAAGGAATTTGCTTTTACTGGTTTGCTTCGTCCTTGTTCCCTTCCCCTCAGGGAGGGGTTAGGAGGTAGGCTTCTTATTTTTTCTTCGGACGCTTAGCTCCGTATTTGGAGCGGCGTTGCAGACGGTTCGCTACACCGGCGGTATCAAGCGTACCACGAACGATGTGATAACGAACACCCGGCAGGTCTTTTACACGACCACCACGTACCATTACGATGCTGTGCTCTTGCAGGTTGTGTCCCTCTCCCGGGATGTAAGCATTGACCTCCTTGGTGTTGGTGAGGCGCACACGTGCTACCTTACGCATTGCGGAGTTAGGTTTTTTCGGGGTCGTTGTGTAAACACGTACACAAACGCCACGACGCTGCGGACAGCTGTCAAGAGCCGGGCTCTTCGATTTGTCCACCAGTTCTGCTCTTCCTTTTCTAACTAATTGTTGAATTGTAGGCATTTTGTTGTTTTTGTTAATTTGTTAATTTTACTAAATGTTCTCTGCCCCCTTTCTGGGGCGCGATTATTTTTCCAAAATTTTCCTGCGTTTTCACCCGCGCTTCCGTGCTTATATATATGCGTTTGCGGATATGCAAGCCCGTGCACGCGCTGAAAAAGCGTGCAAAGGTACTACTTTTTTCTGACATACACAAACTTTTCTAAAGAAAAATGCAAAAAATCTTACTTTTTCTGCAAAATGTAAGCTTTGCTTAGCAATTTAGCACGATTTTTCACCCCTAAACTTGCGTAATTCGAGAAAATTGTGTATCTTTGCACTCGCTTTTGAAAACAACTTTCGAAATAATCGTGCCCTTGCGGCTAAGAAGTATCGAAATATCGACGTCTCGACACATCGAAATATCGAAAAAAATTACTAACCCTCTAAACAACAACCTTATGAAAATCACCGCGCCCGCATATTATTGGCTCAATACTTGGATCTTCGCGAACGTCATTCAACTCGCCACGCAAGATTTCTGCAAGAAATTCCTCAACCTCCATAACGACCCTTGCGGACGCCAATACGACCAGATGACGCAAGCTGCTCGCTCAGGCGCGGCCAATATTGCCGAAGGCGCTTCGCGCCACTCCACCTCTCGCGAGACCGAAATGAAACTTACAGACGTTGCCCGCGCCAGCCTCGCCGAACTCGCCAATGACTACCTCAACTGGCTCCTTCAAAACGAACAAACGCCCTTGTCAATTCATGACCCAGAATACCAAAAAATCAAGGCAGTACAGTTCGACAAGACAACCTATACAGACGATGTTTCTTATCAAAGTGCCCTGCATATCCTCGCACAAAAGCACAAATTCAACACCTGGCTCAATACCGACGACTCCATTACTGCCGCACGGTGCCTCCTTTACCTTTGCGAGCGCCTCGTTTCGATGCTCAACAAACAACTCGAAACTCACTTGCGGACCTTTACGGAGGAAGGCGGCTTTACTGAAGCTCTCACCGCCGAGCGCCTCAACCATCGGAGGCAAGAAAGCATACAAGCAGACGCACCTCTCTGCCCAAAATGCGGCAAGCCCATGCTCCAACGTATCGCCAAGAAAGGCACTAACTCCGGCAAACCTTTTTGGAGTTGCAGCGGATACCCGGAGTGCAACGGAACGAGGAAGATAGAATAATTCTTCGAAGTATCGACGTCTCGACATATCGAAATATCGGAAAAAATCACTAACTCTCTCAAAATCACATGAAACGACTTCTCCTTTTTCTCCAGGTAGGCATGCTGGTTCTCGCCATGACAGCATGCAGCAAAACAGCTACAAACAACATCGGTAAATATGCCGACATGCAAGTCTATGCCATCTCTGAAGAGATTACGCCCAAAGAGTTTGCCGAAGCATTGGCAGAAAAGAACAAATATAATGTTTATCCTGTTTACAAGACACTATCCAAAGAAAAACTTCAAATGGTTACCCAAAAGATTGCAGCACTCCCTGACTCGTCGTTTACTGGGGCACCTTATGGTATGTTTGATCCCATTAGAGAGTCTGAAAGTAACTTTGTGGATGACCAGATTTCGTTTTATCCTGAAAGCAATGATTACCTTGTGGGATTGGAAACCGGAAATATCTGGTGCGGAGCTGCTTTGTTCAATAGCCATGACGAGATAGATACTACCATCTTTGATGCGTCTCAATATATTATCCGTTCCACAGAAGACGTATTCGCATGTTTCCCTTGCTTCGATTGCGATTTTCACGCAGAAATACATTTTTACGAAAAGAACAACGATCGGTTAGAGCCCCTTTGCATTTATGAGAACTTCGATTGGTACCCAGAAGGTGTTTATAATGACACCACCATGTTCTGGTTCAAAGATGATTTATATTTCTCCGGATACTTCTTTAGTGACATTTTAAGATTTTATAACAAAAACGAGGATTATTCGACAGAAGAGATCAATACATACATGGATACAATAAAAAAATATTTCCGGATACGACTTGTTTCTAATAATAATGAAAAAGTCATTGATTACGTAGAGTAATCTGTACGAGGTATTTCTGGTCGACGAGATCGAAGCGTCGGAGTGTCGAATTATCAAAACTTCTTCGAACAAAAATCTTTTATTTCATAGAAAAAATTTGCATATATCAAAAAAATGTATTATTTTTGCACGGAATTTGAGAAACGTCATGAGGTCAGGACGAGATGACGTCTGGACGACGGGAAGTGAGGATATAAAAGACAATTGTGATTTATGGCAAAGTTTTTGATACTAGGAAACGAGATCAAGTTCCGGAGTGGGGAGTTGGATGAGAAACACTACGCACGGCGGTTAGTGGGGCATCCGGAGGGGATAGCCGTAAAATGCAAAAAGCCGAGTTACACGAAAGCGGAGCGAAAGAAGATGGCTGAACGGCCTCAAGTAAAGCGGTTTGTAGAAGTCAACAAAGAGGCACAAGCAATACTTCACGACCCTATTTTGCGTGCGGAGTGGGAGGAAAAGCATCGTTTGGCACGCAGGGACGGAAGCAAACATAATTACTACGTGCATGTACGGCTTTGGGACTTTATCCGACATACCCTGAATCAAGAAAAAATCGAGGCTGAGAAAGCCTAATTGACAGCCGAAAGTCGAGAGACAAAAGGCATCATAAAAAATTCTCCACAAATACTTTATTTTCAAGGAATTAACATCATAAGCTTTCTATGAGGTTCCTATGAGCTTATTATGAGGTTTATAGTTTCCCTGGTGGCACGATGATGGATTGCTGGCGGTTTTCAGTAGGTACCGTATTCAATACCTTTGACCTGCTACCCTGGAAGGGAACCCTTCGAAGCTACATTCGCACGTTTGTGCGAATAACAAGCATTTCGCCACTAAAATATAAATAAACTTACATTTTATTGCCTAAATACTTGTATATTCCAAATATTTGTTGTACCTTTGTACGCAAATTCCCATGTGGAAAACATCCTGTCTATGAAAAAATCGATTCTCTTATTCGCAACCCTATTGACGTTCTGTCTGAGCGCGGCAGCGCAGAGTTCCGGCTTTGCCAAACTGGACGAGTGGACAGAGACCTGGAAAGAAGGCTTAAAGACTTATTTCGGCTATCCGGTGAACGAACATTCCGCTTTAGCGGATTTCTACCAATGGTATGTCTCTTCGGGCATGGACGCCATCAACCTCAATAACGCCGGTGACCCCATGACCGACGATCCGTGGGACATGTCCACCCAGGCGTTCGAGCGCGAGGTGATTGAGTTCTTTGCGCCGTTGTACGGCTTCGAGAAAGACGGGGTATGGGGCATCGTAACGCACAGTGGCACAGACGGCAACAATCACGGCATCTATTTTGGGGCCAAATACCTGTTCAACAAGACAGGCAAGATGCCGGTAGTCTATGTGTCGGACGAGGCGCACTACTCCAACCTGCGTCTGTGCGACCTGCAGAACCTTGACGTCAAACTCATTAAGAGTGATAACATGGGCCGTATGATCCCCGAAGAACTGGACAAGGCGCTGGACCACACACGCCCTGTGCTGATGGTCTATGCGATGGGCTCCACGTTCAAGGGAGCGATCGACAACATGGACGCATTGAATGCCGTGCTGGACAAGCACCCCGACCTGACGGTGTACCGTCATGTGGATGCAGCGCTGTTCGGTGGCTATCTGCCGTTCACCAGACACAAGAATATGGTCAACAGCCAGAAGATGCATTTTGACGCCATCGCCGTCAGCGGACATAAGTTCTTCGGCATCGATTCGCCTTGCGGACTCTTCCTCTGCACTCGCGATATATATGACCACCAGAACAACTTCAACGTGACCTATCTGAACGGCAACATGCGCATGATCAACTGCTCGCGTGACGCCGTGCAGCCGCTTAAGTTCTGGTGGCTCATCCAGACTGTCGGATATGACAACTGGGCCAAACAGGCGAACCGCATGATGGAGTGTACCGCATACCTCAAGCAGAGGTTGGAGGAAATCGGATGGCCGTGCTGGTCAAACGAGTACAGCAACACCGTCTTCTTCAAACGCCCGGCACCGGAGATAGTACAGAAATACCATCTTGCGCAAGGCTATGACGAACATTTCGGCGGCGAGCTGGCACACATCGTCGTCATGCAGCACGTGACCAAAGAGAAAATAGACGGATTCATTGATGAGTTGAAAAAATATTAACGGAAGAACTGCCCGATTTTTTTAAGAATACGTCAAAAAACGCACGGATAATTTGGCGTTGCGTCAAAAAATGCGTGCGCGTATTGCGTATGTCATTTTTTTTGTGTATCTTTGCGCGGTTTTAGGTATCGATCTCTATGCTTACTGCAAAATGAGCGTATCAAAATCAGGCCAAATCGTAGCATACCAAATCAAAATACTAACACAATGAAAAAATCAATTCTGTATTTCTTAGCTGTGCTGATGCTGGCAAGTGCCCCTATGGTGGACGTCTTGGCGAGAGCAAGTCATGGCGACTGGTATTTCCGTGAGGAGTGGGGCGGCACCCAATACTCCGCCTACTCAGTCGGTAACGGAAAAGTGCATTACAAGATTCTCATTTATGCCACCGGCACGAGTAGAAACTTCTGGGCTTTGGCAGATGAGAACAACATCGAGCAAGGCTCTCGGTGCTGGACGCGCCTGGATGGGGGAAACAACTACCAGAACTTCCTGATTTACGAGGCGGACAACAAGCCACATAACCGACCCTACGGAGATGACTGCGATGACGAGGGATGTAACCCCAACGACAGAGGTTGGGTAAGATTGAAGGTACTGTCCTCTTCCATTACCGTGACCAATACCTATGATGGCTATCCTATACAGGTTTCCGCGGACGGTCAGTGGCACGAGTTTTATCTCAAACGCATGAGTACCGAGGACTGGTTGACCTATCTGGAGTTTGACTATATAGAACCTGCTGAATATGCCAACAAAGTCTATTGGGCGGGTAACACGGTATGGTACCGTCGTGAAGGTGGTGAGATAAGCGACCAGGCCAGAGGCCAACAAACCCGCGACTTAGCCAAAATAACCGGCGGTAATCCCGATCAAGCACCGCAATTGCTGAATCCGTTCCTTTACCTCTTGAATGAAAACGGCGTAACCGGATATGGAAAGATCGCTGTTCCTTATGTTTCGGTACAACAACCGTATAAGTATTGGATCAACGGAACGGGTGATCCCATTCCTTGCGATGAGAGAGCGGATAATATTTTGGTCAACAGTGCCGATTCTGTCCGCGGTTTTTTCATTACCATGGAAACGCAACGTTCGCAAGACAGCCTGCAAACGCAGATTCAACGCTCCAATACGGTCAATATCCCGGCATACCACAAGATATATGATTTTGCGATTGACGGAGTAAAATATCAAGAAAACAACCTATGGTTTAAGGATTACCGCTGGAAGCAACTAACGTGGAAAATCTATCGTCCCGAGGAGAAAGATTTGATGGAGGGTGATATGTTCGAGATCCAGCGTGCGTACAAAGCGAACTATTCGGACGCAGAGACGATAGGGCTGATCCCGATGTCGTACGACTCGCTGACGACGGATTCGGCTACGAGGCAACAGACGTATACCTATCTGGATACGGTACCCGCCGCTTGGTGGAATCCGGTGGAGAACAGCTATCGCATCTACTACCGTGTGCGCCGAGCCTCTTCCGCACAGTGGGAGTGGGATACCAACCCATTCGCCTCCTCTCTCGCCTACACTCCCGAGCGGGAATATTCTCCGCTCATGTTTGAGGCGGATGAAAGCAAAACGTATTACCGCCTGGCAGATGATTTCGAGACCAGCCACAAGGTCAATATCTCCTTGCGGGTTTTCAACCGGAATATGAACCCGGCGCGTAGCGAGGAGGAACCCGGCTATAGTTACTACTATTATGACCCCAAGCAACGCTTTGTGGTGCGTAAGATCATGACGGAACTCAACGATACGATAGAGATCAATATACCTTCCGATTCCATCATAAGCGTCCTTCGTGCTGTGCAATTCAATCCGGATGGGGACGCGTATCAGAATAGCTTAATCCATATTCATTACACCGATGTCGTTTCTACGCCCTGTGTGCATTATAAGTACGAGACCTATATTGACACCACCGGCGTGGCGGTCTATCGTCCGGACAAACCCTATCCTGCTATTCGTCCGGTTGTACCTAATCGAGCCAGAGACTCGGTGGTCTATTTCACGGAGGCAGCGAATATAGATGCGTTTAGCGCGACCAAGTTGGAGTACTCCGACTGCGTGCTGCTGACATGGGATCCGACGGACGGCGAAGTAGGAACGTATAAGATTGAGACCCGTCCGGCAGGAAAAGATACCGCCTGGACGGTGCTGGAGGAAAACTACACCAGTAGTTGGTATAAAGATCGCACAGCCAATCCGTTCATCTCCCGCGAATGGGAATACCGCCTGACGATGACGTATGAGTGCAATGGCAATATCAAATCCGACAGCCGAACAGCAGTGGGTTCGCGTAACCCGTACGGCAAGGTGAGCGGTTATGTACGCTACGAGGACGGTTCGGCCTGCCCGGGTATTGACGTGAAGGCTACCCGTACCAGTACCGGTGAAACGGTGCAGAAGGTAGTGACGGACGAGAACGGATACTTCCTGCTGGACAGCCTGCTCTACGGCGAAGGCTGTGCCTATGCTATTATGCCGGAGAGTATGTCGGCAGAGTTCCGATACAATAACACCTCCGCGACCTCCGCAACCATCACGCTCGGTCTCAACGACTGTATCCGCGAGAATGTCAATTTCGCCAATATATCTTCTGTTCGTTGCTCGGGTCGTGTGCTGTATGAGAATAGTACCGTGCCGGCACGCGATGTACATTTCTTGCTCAATGGTATTCCCGTCAAAAGCGGAACGTCCCTCTACAAGACTGATGCGTCGGGTAACTTCGAGTTCCGTGTACCGCTGCGCACACCGTTCACCCTGCAGGCTTACAAGGAGGGTCATACCTTTGCCGGCGACGGATGGGTACGCGTGCTCAATGATGTAACAGGAGAAGAAGATAGTGTCCTCTCGCTGGATAAAGCGCTGGACGGTGTGCGTATCTACGACCAGACCAAGGTGCGCCTCATCGGTCGTCTGGCCGGTGGTCGTATTCAGGCGGAGAAACCGCTGGGTCTTGGCTTGAGCCAGAACAACCTCGGTGACGACCTGAAGATGGTGTTCGCGTTAGAGGGCGATAATATATCCCAGATTGTACACTACAAAGACGACCTTACGCGCGATAGCGTGACCGTCAACTTGCGCCACGACGTGCGTACGGCGTCAGGAACGGACTCGGTGGGAATGACGAGAACCGAATACTATAAGAAACGCATCATCGTCTATCCCGACGTGACGACCGGCGAGTATTACGTGGACTTGTTCCCTGTTAAATATAAGATCACCCAAGCTACGGCGAAGGGCTACGCGACGCTGTATGCGGAGGGCAAGACAAGCGAGACACTCGACCTGTCCGATGCGCCGCTGTACCAGCAGACCAGCAGCGCAGACGGCAAGGAGACGGATTACAACGCGGCATATAGCATCATCTATCATAGCCCGATAAGCATCTCTTGCCAACAGCTACAGTACGGTATGCCGGTGGATTATTATGGCGAGAAGACGATCAGTCGCCAGAATATCCAGAACAAGAAGATCGAAGTACCGGTAGTAGAGAAACAGGCGGATGGCAGTTATTCGTACCTCTTCGGTGCACCGGTATTCAAATCCGAGAAATACCAGTTTATGGTCACCGCCCATGAGGACTACTATTACAACAACGATCCGTCTTCCGCCCTGCACGATCAGGTGAATCTCCAAGGCGGTACGCTCAAGGTCTATAACGGATTGCATGACGCGGTCAACACCGAGATCCAAACCCAAGAGTTGGACACCTTAGGTCAAGCGCTGATCACCATCCCTGTGGATTATGTATCGTTTATCAAGACCGGCGAGAATGCGCTGCGCGTGCTGGACCTGTCGGTTGAATACCAAGGCGCGTATATCGAGAGCCAGGCACTCCGTGCATACGTGACCGGCGATAAACTGAAGGGGCAAGACTTTACCGCTTCTACCCACGGACATATCGTATTGCTCGATATCCTGCGCGATCCTCCCGGATCGGGTAGCTCCGCATATATCGATGCCGGAACATCCTATAACTATACCTGCAATACCGAGTTCAAATTGACCTTTGGTCTGAATATCGGGCTCACCTACAGTGCCGGTACCAATATCTACATGGGTGCTTTCGCCGGTATGGGTGGCGGCGCATGGAGCGGTATGCCAACCCAGTCCAAGAACGGTAATTCCTTGTCCTTCCCTCTTACCAGCTCCTATACGTACAAGCACACCGGTTCTTATACCTTCACTACTTCTGAGCGTATTACCACCGGTAGTGATCCGCTGTCGGTAGGCTCGTCGGCGGATGTGTACATCGGCGCGACGCAGAATATGCTGTTCGGTATGATGGATGCGGTTCAGCCGCTCGACTCAGTGACCTACGTCACCCTCGCCGCACGGGCTGCCAATGGTACGATGCGTACTATCGCCGAGGGTAGGGACACGCAGGGACAGAAATATTACCTCGTCATCGGTACCGAGTTAGGCGCTACCACGTATATCCACTCCACCTTCGCCTATACCCAGAGCTATATCGAGAATGATCTGATGCCGCAGATACAGCAGCAACGCGACGCACTCCTCATGACGGGCGATAGTGCTACTGTCGCCGCTATCGCGAGAAGCACGAAGAAACCGACTTACTGGAGTATGGTAGGTCCGGAGGATGAGCATTTCGGTATGTCGGGCTATTATATGCAGTTCAAACCGGATGACAAGCCCTATGCCGACGAGGTGGATTCCTGCAACCGTCTGTATGTCGATTGGTTCAAGCTCCTGGCGAAGAACGAGCGTGAGAAGATTGATGCGCTCCATGGTAAGAATAGCGAAACAGTAGGTACGTGGTCCATCGGCGGCACCACGACCGTCACCCATACCGAGAACTACAACTCCTCCAGTATGGTATATAATTTCTTAACATACCCGAATCTGAAATTCAATACGGGAGATTTCTTCAAAAAGAATGGAACTATATCAGAATCTGGTGAACAAACCAACTGGAAAAACTTGTTAGATGCCGCCACCACCCAAGAGGCAACAGGAGCTAATGATCCTATCAAGATAGAGGGTGAGACGGTTGCCGCCTCCTGGAAATTCGAGTTCACACCGATTGTCAACTTCGATTGGAACATGAGTCCGGAGTATAAGACAACAGGCTATACCAAGACTGCCGGCTTCACACTCAAGGGCGACGACTTCTCCTACGAGCACCTGAATGTGTCTGTCTATCGTGTGGAGGTAAAGAGGGATTCGCTCGACTACAACGAATTAACCTCCGGTACCCGTGGCTTCACCAATGCGGACGAAGATCATATCTACGGTTCGTATGTCTATTTCCTCAACGGTGGTGCAACGCGCTGCCCGTGGGAGGGACCGGACTCGACCCGTTTCTATACGCCGAAAGTACCGCTTTCGGCCGGTACACTCAAGCTGGAGAACCCCAAACTGGATGTTGATGTACACGAGCGCAGTAATGTGCCTATCGACCAACCGGCCGTCTTCAACATCCGCATGACCAACGAGGGCGAAATGCCCTATGGCTCGGGCAACGGCGGACTGAGATTCATCCTCAAGCTGCAAGAGGGCTGCAACCCGAAGGGCGCCCGCATCATGATTGACGGCGCACCGCTGCTGGAAGAAGGACGTGAGTACCGTCTGACCCGCGGTACAGTTGAATTCAAGCGCGTAGAGGTCTATGCAGGTGAGGGTTATGATTTCGAGAATATCGTGCTGACGCTCATGTCCGAGTGTAGCATCACTGAGCTGGCACGCTGTACGTTCTCGGCCCACTTCATGCCGGTAGCGTGTCCGGTGAATATATCCGCACCGCATAACAACTGGATTATGAATACCCTCTCACCGCAAGATTCGACGGGATGGTACCTGCCGGTAGTCATTGACGGATTCGACGTGAACTATGCGAACTTCGACCATATCGAGTTCCAATACAAACTCGCTACCCATAGCGATGAGGACTGGGTGAACCTCTGTTCGTACTACGCGGACGACAGCCTCTACGCTGCCGCTTCGGGCAACAAGGCCATGATCAACGGCGGTCGTATCGAGAACGTACGCTTCTACGGCGAGCGTGACCCGATGGAGCAGCAGTACGACCTGCGCGCAGTCTCTTTCTGTCGCCACGGCAGCGGCTTCATCACCCGTGCGTCGGCCGTGATGCGCGGTATGAAAGATACCCGCGTGCCGCGTGTGTTCGGCGAGGCACAACCCGCCAACTCCATCCTCGGTGTAGGCGACAACCTGCTCCTCCGATTCAATGAACCGATTGCAGGCAACTATCTGGATGAGGACAACAACTTCCAACTGGTAGGTTATACCAACGAGACAGACATCACTACCGGCATTTCGCTCCACTTCATCGACACCGAGAAGTCCTACGCTGAGTCCAAGGTCGTACGCTCTATATCGGATAAGTCGTTCACGGTGGATATGATGGTTCGCCCCGAGAACCCGGATGCTGCTTATGACTTCTTTGAATATAAGACCCAAGGTGGGCGTGCCTTCACGTTCGGTAAGACGAATGACAACCGTCTCTTCGCTAAGTTAGGCGATGGTATCATTTATTCCGACACGCTGCCGGAGAAGATGATTCCATTCACCCGCATCGCCGTAGCCTATGACCGCGCGAACCACCTCGTACGGTTCTATGCCGGTACGAAGGAAGTGACGGATCCGAAGGTCGCTCCGTTTGCGAGCGACATGGAGTACTCCGGTAGTGCTCCGATATGCATCGGTAAGGGATTTGCCGGTAACATGATGGAGGTGCGTCTGTGGACCAAAGCGCTGTCACCGGACGAGATAGCCAGCACCAATATGAAACGCCTCACAGGCTACGAGCGCGAACTGGTAGCATACTACCCGATGGATGAAGGTAAGGGCGAAACGCTCACCGACAAAGCACACGGTGCTACCCTCTATACGCAACAGTCCAACTGGGAATACCAGAAAGGCATCTCGTTGCACGTGAACAACGGACAGATGGTTAAATTAGCCGACGCGCTTCTCAGTCGCTCCAATAAGGAGGACGAGACGCTTATGTTCTGGTTCAAGAGCCCGAGCAAAAGCGGTACTATCTTCTCCGCCGGACGAGAGAGCAAGACACAAGGCACCGAACTCGCGCTCAGCAAGGGGGCACTCGTCCTGAAGAACTATAAGAACGAATGGAAGATAGACGGCAATTATGCCGATAACGAATGGCACCACTTCGCCATGACCATCAACCGCACCTTCAACAGCGTAGCCGTCTATGTGGACGATCAGATGATGTTGTCCTTCGCCGCCGACAAGATGGGCGAGGTAAGCGGAGAGATGTTTATCGGCGGAAATGAGTTTGAGGGCAACATCGATGAGTTCATCATCTTCGAGCAAGCGCTACCCAAATCGCTGATGGAGACCTACGGCACACTCTCGCCTCTGGGCGACGAGATGGGACTGATGGCATACTTGCCGTTCCAGGAGATGAAAGAGAACGACAACGGTATTCTTGAGCAAGTCTTCTCCATCAACGACCAGCGTGTATTCAAGACCTCGGAGGGTGATGTAGTGGATAAAATCCAGCCGCTGATCCTCAGCGTATCCGATTCGTCGGATGTGCATGATCTGGGCGACCGCGCTCTCTCTGCTCCAATTCAGGACATCGGACAACTGACCAAAATGAATTTCGATTGGACGTTCAACAACGATGAACTGATGATCAACCTCAACATGCGCGATAAGGAGATCAACAAACAGACGATCTACGTTACCGTCCGCGATGTGGAGGATCTCAACGGCAACCCGATGACCTCACCCGTCACATGGACCACTTTCGTCGATAAGAATGCACTCAAATGGGCAATGCGAGAATTGACCGCTCATGCTATCTATGACGCTAACGACGAGCCGATAGAGAAGACGATGCGCATCATCAACCACTCCGGAAAACGGCACCAATATACCATTGAGTCCATACCGGAATGGCTGAGCGTGGATGCCGAATATGGCTCCATCGACCCGACCGATGAGATAACGATTACGCTCAGCTTCAGTCCCGAACTGGCACCGGGGGTATATTCCGATGTGCTCTACCTGACGGACGGGGATGACTTGAGTGATCCGTTGCGCATTGAATATACCGTAGAAGCGATTCCTCCTTACGACGACTTCGACAAAGGCAAGTATCCGCTCAACATGTCCATCTGCGGACAAGTCAAGATTAACGACACCTTTGATTCCGACGAGAACGACATCGTCTATGTGACGTACCGCAACGAGTGTATTGGTATGGCGAACATTGACTTCGACAACATAGCCAACACCAGCAAACTCTTCCTCACCGTCTATGGCGATGAAGACATGGTGCGCAAAGAGATGACCTTCCAGCTCTGGCAGGCTTCTACCGGCAAACTCATCAACCTCGAACCGGACCGAAAGATCCTCTTTGCACACGGATATGTCTATGGTTGCGGTGATGAGCAACCCGTTATCTTCACCACCATTGGTAGCGAAACGCAGAATATTGATCTCAAGGCCGGATGGACTTGGATATCCACCAACCTTCAGGTGGCCACACCGATGAGCAGTCTTCAGTCGGCACAGCCATGGTCGCAAGGCGACCAAGTCAAGAACGCTGCTACGCTGACGTTCAACACCTATTCGCAAGCGAACGACCAGTTCGTCGGTGATCTCAAGACTTGGGATTACACCCAGGTATATATGGTCTATTCGACCAAGGGCAACACCCTCCGTCTGGGAGGCGAATTGATAGCCGAAGCCGACAAGCATATCTCGCTCCGCGGTGACGGTCAGTGGAATTCATTCCCGTGCCTGTTCGATCAAGCGACATCTATTGATGAAGCACTGGCCGATTACTACGACCATGCTTCTGCAGGCGACCTGCTCAAAGCGCATGACCGCTTCTCTGTCTTCTCGTCGGATAAGCATTGGGAAGGAAGCCTCAAGACGATCCATCCGGGCGAAGGCTACCTCTTCCGCCGTATGGGTGCCGGTACCGTTACTGTTAATTTCTACAGTCAGACACCCGCTGCCGCTCCGCAGCAGGCACCGGCCTTCCGAGGCAAAGCCGCATCGAATATGACGATGATCTGCGTTCTAAACCGCGAAGCGATAAACGCCGCAGGCAATAAACGTGACGAAGTCACTATCCACGCCTACATAGGCGACGAACTGGTAGGCATAGCTTCGCCAATCACCATTGACCAATCACCAATGACCAATGGCACAGCCCTCTACTTCCTGACGATCTCATCCGAGGCTACCGGCACACTCCGCTTCGAGACCGAAAGCGGCACACCGTTAACGGCAGAGCAGCCTATCACCTATGTAGCAGACAGTCACCACGGCTCGTTGAAAGCACCGATCGTCTTGAAGCCATGCGACGACAACCGTCCGTACAAGATCATAGAAAACAACCACGTAATAATCATTAAAAATGATGAAAAGTATGATATCGTTGGTAAGAAACTCAAGTAATTCCCTCTTAGGCGGAAGCCGCTTCTCCCGTTTCATCGGGAGAACGCTCCGGGAAAGAAACTTCAATAAGCTGCTGCTTACTGCCCTGCTCATCGGGGCAGTAAGCAGTGCCATGGCACAGGCGGACTACAGCACAGGGCTGTTCTCCGTCAGTCCCACCAAGCAGGTCTATTTAGCCAAGACCAACCTAAGCACTAGTGCCTCCGGGTTCTATACCTGGGATGAGGCGCATGCCCTGACCGGATGCGAACTCTTGACAGAAGACGAATGGCACTTCCTGCTCCAGTCGCGTTGCGGCGGACAGAAAGAGGCCTACGAACTCTATGCGTTAGGACGCGTGGAAGGAACGAACGGCCTGGTTATTCTTCCTGATGCAGAGGTATGGCATTGGCCGACGGAAGCCCTGCGCCTGGCGTGGAACAACTACAACACGCAGCATGGCTACGAGAAGAACACCTACACCTCCGAGGAATGGGCATTGATGGAAACCAACGGTGCCGTCTTCCTGCCCGCAGCAGGGTATTGGACCGGCAGTGCCGTGGAAGATGGCAACCAGCATGGCGCTTATTGGATAGATACCGAAGATGAGGGCAACACCACCAAAGCATATCGACTCCAATTCGATAATAACATCGTAGTGGAATATGAAACGTTCCCAAAAACGAACTATTATTCCGTGCGTACGGTGCAGACGGCATCCGCGCCTATCAAACTCAGCGAGTACGACCAGCCGGAGGTGTTCGCTGCGAAGAAAGACGCGTTGAGTGGTGAGACCACCGTAGGCATCTATCGCACGCTGCGCAAAGCCGGTTGCTTCAATACCCTTACCCTGCCTTTCAATGTGCCGGACATTGCGGCTTCACCTTTGGCGGGAGCCGAGGTCTATGAGTTCGTTGGTGCAGCAGTAGTGGGCGATGCCCTGCAACTCGACATCACGCCGCTGGTCGGCAATGCACTCACTGCCGGCACACCTTATCTCATCCAGTGGTCCAACACCGGCGAAGTGCTCTTCGACATGACCTTTACCGACATCACTTGGGATGCAGACAACACAGCCGATGATGCCGGAGCCAACCCCGTGGTTTTCCATGGCTTCTACGGCAGAACGCATATCGACAACGATATGGATTTGGAGAGCAACCATCTCAATCTCTTCCTTGGTGCCAACAACACTCTCTATTGGCCTACCGATGGAAATGACGCTGATGCGAAGATGCTCGGTTTCCGTGCTTGGTTCCAGATCACCAATTCCGGTGCATCGCTTGCCCCTATCTATCGTGGCATGCCCGCTGCGCTGCGCATCAGGTCCACCGCGACGGACATGGAAAGCGTTCAGCATTCAGAAGTCGGCATTCAGAAGGAATTGCGCAACGGTCAAATTATCATTAACAGAAACGGAGAGAAATACTCCACAACAGGACAGAAATTATGAGACAGTACACATCCCCACGTACAGAAATAGTTTCTGTACAGATCACGTCAACCCTCCTCACCGGAAGCACTACGCCCATCGGCGGAGGAGATGAACAAGTCAAAGCATGGTAAACTAATAAAAGAATAGATATATGAAAAAGTGGTATTTTATCTGTATGCTGGCAGTCGTGGCCTTATGCTTCGCAGGCTGCAAGGGCAACGAACCCGAATCGTTCAATGGCAATGTGGCACGTCCGACGTGGACCGCTCCGACGCAGTATGACTACTCGTCGTCCATGACCGCGGTGGTCAAGGTAGATCTCAAGGCGCAATATCCCGAGCAGGCGGCAGACTTCGTACTGAAGAGCGAAGACCTGCTGGCTGCTTTCGCCGGTGAAACTTGCGTAGGAGTAGGCAGTCAATTGGAAAACGGCTTGTTTAATCTGATGATGGTGGATGCCGAGGGGACTATCACGCTGCGCTACTGGTCTGCGCACTACAAGAACCTCTTCGAAGCCAAGGACGCTTTTGTCTTCAGGAATGACGGCCGTCTCGGCACGATCGACGAGCCTTACGTCCCTGCCTTCGTCGTAGTGAAATAGGGAGGACACCGGTCTATTTATCGTAACTGTAAGATTGCAAGATGACATTTTTTCGGGATATTTGGAGAAACTATCGAGAGGAATTCTTCTTTTTTCTGCTGCTTTCGGCGTTTGTTGTATTGAGTCACTGGCTGTCATGCTTCATTCCGGCCGATTTGTTTGAGAATGTCATTCTCATCGTCCAGCACGGCGTCAACCTCGCACTCTGTGCCATCGGCGCGTGGTTGCTGTTCAAGCATTCGGACGGGATGCGTATTCGTCGGGCGTTCGGTTCTGCGTTGGCCATATGGGGATGCGCGGAAGTGTACTTCATGCTGCAGACCTATGTCTGGGATCAGCCCGTGCTCAATCTGGGCAGCGAACGGATGACGGCATACATGCTGCTCGCAGGCAATTTCCTCGGATGGCTGCTGCTGATCTATCCTACGGAAACACTTCGTCCGGGATGGATGAATCTGGAGAGAGCGTTGCTACAACTTTTTCCGCTGATTGCGCTGAGCGTGTTGGATTATTTAGTGCCGTACGACTTGCGTTGGCTAACCTCGCTGTATCCGGTATTGCTCTTCATCTTTGTACTGACGCACATACGCGCGTATAGAATATGGTGTGAGAACAACTATTCGACGATGGACCATATTGACGCACAGTGGATCGTCCGCTATCTGATCATGCTGTTTGTGCTGGCGATATCGTATGTCTATATGATGGTGAACGAAAACCCCTGCCGTGCTTTCACGCAGAACCTCCTGCTCTTTTTCATGTTCTCCTATAGCATCGAGCAGATCCTTTTCCGTCGCGACCCGTGGGACAACCTGATCGGCACGGAAGAGCCCGACGCGGCGGAGAGCCGGCCGGAGACAACCGTTCTGACGGATGAGCCGAAAGGGGTGCCGGACGGCACATGCGTGCAATCGGAAAAAGCCAGAAAACTGGAGCAATGGATGGAGACGGAGAAGCCCTACCTCAATCCCAACTTCAAACTGATCGACCTCATGCAGGTGCTGCCGATGAACCGCACCTATCTGTCGGAGTTCATCAACACCACCTACGGATGCACCTTCTATCAGTTCGTCACCCGCTACCGCATCGAGGAGGCTAAACGTCTCATGCGCGAGTGTCCCGAACTGAAGATGGCGGATGTAGCCACTCGGTCCGGCTTCTCCTCACAACCCGCTTTCTCTAAGATCTTCACCAAGGAGACGGGTCAGACGCCTCGCGAATGGTATAAGCAATTTTCCTTTGCGTAAGAATTTGCAGGGTATATTTTTCCTTTGCGTCAATAAGTACATGCGAGTGTTGCGCATGTACTTTTTTTTATCTACTTTTGCACTCGGTTTTGAGTGGCCCTATGGCATAGGTGCGTACTATTTAGTCAAGTATGAAAGTTTCCATCTCCCGCACCTATGCCGCCACTTTTTTTATCACAACAATCCTTTTCGCCCGTCCAATGATCTACGTCATCCTATCTATCCTCCTGATTGCTGTCGCTTTTGTCGTCTCTTTCTGCATGTATATGCGCGACAAGCGGCACGCACGCTCCGTTCATGCCCGCCGGCCACGGATGGAACAGGAGATTCCTTTATATAAATTATGTTCGTGGATCGACGACGAGGTGGCCACACGCAAGCTCTACAAGACCACCAATCTGTCGGCAGCCGATCTGGCGGACGAACTGGGCATCTCGGAGCGGCGGCTGAGACATACTATCTTCAACGCCTACGACAAGACGGTTGACGAGTACCTCCAGGACCGACGCATCCAAGCCGCGTGCCGGCTGCTGCGCGAGCCATCGGAGATGACGCCGGACGAGATCAGCCATGAGTCGGGCTTTGCGTCGCAGGCCGCCTTCCATGCTGCCTTCAAGAGCGCCATGGGCCAAACGCCGGAGCAATACCGCAACATGACCCGACGGCAGAACTAATCCCGCAGATTTTTTCCTTAGCGTCAAAAAAATGGCATGCACCCTTGCGTATGTCATTTTTTTTGTGTACCTTTGCACGCAAAACGTGCAACACAACAAAACAACACAAAAAACGACACAAAAAACACATTGTCATGAAACGGATATTGATTCTACTGATGGCCCTGATGCCGATGATGGCGTTTGCGGCCGACAAACAAAAAGTGGTTCTTGCCTGCGACCTCCACTGTCAGGGATGCTGCGACAAGATCATGAAGAATATCGCTTTTGAGAAAGGCGTCAAAGATCTCGTATGCGACCTCAAGACCAAAACCGTCACGGTGACCTACGATGCCCAAAAGACCGATGTACCTACCCTCCTCAAAGCCTTCGAGAAAATAGGCAAACCCGCAACGGTCAAGGCTCCCAAAGAACCGCAAAAAGAGCAAACAGCCACCTGTTCGCCGGCTGCAAGGACATCTGAACGCTAAGACATGACGCTGGAAGAATATATCGAGCAGACTATCCTGCCGCAGTACGAAGCGTTTGACGGCGGTCATCAGCCGGACCATGCGCGTATGGTGATCGCCGAGAGCCGTAAACTGGCGAGGGAACACGGCGCAGACGAGCAGATGGCCTATGTGATAGCCGCCTATCATGACCTGGGTCTGCGCTACGACCGCGAGACCCATCATATCCGTTCGGGCGAGATCCTCATGGCCGATATGCGTCTGCGCGAGTGGTTCAGCGAGGAGCAACTGGCGGTGATGCGCGATGCCATAGAAGACCACCGTGCAAGCAGCCAGCATCCGCCGCGTACGCTCTACGGAGCCATCGTAGCCGAGGCGGACCGTCAGATCAACCCGACGCTGGTCATCGCGCGTACGATGGCCTACAGCGCGCGGCTCTACCCGGAAGGCGACTTTGCTACACTCTATCAACGCAGCAAAGAGCACCTGCTGGAGAAATACGCCGAAGGCGGATATATGAAACTATGGCTGAACAGCGAACGCAATGTAGCGAGCCTAGAGCAGCTGCGGGCTATCATCCGCAACGAGAGGCAACTACGTGAGCTATGTCAGGCCTGGTACGAGCAGAACAAACACAAACAGATATGAAACGTATTATCTTCATCGCAGCAGCCGCAGCACTGCTCACCGGCTGCTACTACCGCACGGATAGTCCGCGTGGATCATGGGCTAAAGGATGTGACCTGAGTTGGTTGAGTGAGATGGAACATGATGGAATACAGTTCCATCGGAACACAGAGCACAGAGCACAGAACACAGACCTAATTACTATTCTTCGCGAGGAGGGGATGAATGCCGTGCGCTTGCGCGTGTGGGTGAACCATAAGACCGGTTGGAGCAACCGAGAGGATATGCTGGGTCTGGCTAAGCGCGCAGCTAAGGCCGGGCAACGCATCATGATCGACATCCACTACTCGGATTTCTTTGCCGACCCGCATCATCAGACGATCCCGGAGGCGTGGAAGAACTACAGTTACGAACAACTGTTGGAATGCGTCCGCGAGCACACGCTGGAAGTGTTGTATGCGTTGAAAGAAGAGGGCATCCGGCCCGAATGGGTACAGATAGGCAACGAGACGCCCAACGGCATGCTATGGCCGGTCGGACAAGTCGACCGTGACAACGGCAACTGGGACTACTATGCCGGTTTCACACGCATCGGATACGAAGCGGCCAAAGAGGCCTTCCCCGACATCACCGTCATCGTACATGTCGACAATGCCTACGAGCAGCGTGACTGGTTCTGGGAGTCCATGCAGGCGCACGGCGGCCAATGGGACATGATCGGCCTCAGCCACTACCCTATGATGAGTGCCTGGAACGGTGGCAAGAGCTGGCAGGAGATGAACGAGTTGGCAGAGCAGAATATACGCCGACTGATCGCACAGTGGCACTGCCCGGTGATGATCTGTGAGGTCGGTACATTCGCTAACAACCCAGAGTCGGAAGCAGTGATGACTGATTTCATCGAGCGCATCACAGCCATCGATTCATGTGCAGGTATCTTCTATTGGGAACCCGAGGTCTATGGCGGATGGCGACCTGCGGAGTATATCCCGCTGGGTTGGGGCAGTTATGACATGGGAGCCTTCACGCCGGACGGACGCGTCAGCGAGACCTTGAAGACGATGCTGAGATGAGCTGGCGCTATATAGTGTATGGCATATTGATTTATCTGGCGACCATCAACGCTTTCACCTTCTTTGCCTACGGCATCGACAAATGGAAGGCCAGGAAGAACCGATGGCGTATCCGCGAATCCACGCTGCTCTGGCTATCGGTTTTCGGAGGAAGCATAGGCGCATGGCTGGGAATGAAAGCATGGCATCATAAGACGCAACACAACAAATTCAAATACGGCATTCCCGCTATTCTGCTGATGCATTGCGCCTTGGCCGTCTTCGTGGCTTATCTTCTGCTTAGATGGCCATAAATCTTTCGGCATTTGCAATAATTCGTTCCAAAAACTTGCGAATATTAAAAAAAAAGTGTAACTTTGCACGCCCAATTCAATAAGAATCATGCGCTTCAAACACATACACATCATCGCGGCATTGTTCCTGATAGTAGGAATGTGTATCCAGTGCGTGGTGGCCTACCAACGTGCGGCGGAGCGTGTGCAGGAGCGGATGGGGCTGGAGATGCAAGTGGCGCAGGAGAAACTGCTCTTCGAACTGTACGACGCCTATGACGTAGAACACCAGCTGAAGGAGTTCATGCGGGACGAGATGACGGACCCCAAAGAGTTGCTGGACAAGACCTATTCGATGCTGAAACTGCATCCGCAGTTCTTCACCTGCTATATTGCCTACCCTCCTTACGCTTTCCCCGGCAAAAAATGGTACGCGCTGAATTCGTACCGTTCGGGAGACACGATCATCTCGGCCACGTTCGGTGACCCGAAGCACGATTATTTCCA
>Ga0310786_10003020_pt1 | contig 24928 bp, 20 predicted proteins | sample AusTroGonzalo_MG_FD_203881 | JGI IMG/M metagenome (GOLD analysis project Ga0310786, IMG submission 203881) | Bovine rumen microbial communities from tropical cattle in Woodstock, Queensland, Australia - Gonzalo_03 (v2) (version 2) | ecosystem: Host-associated > Mammals > Digestive system >...
ATAGAGGGGCAGAAATACCAGTTCCCATTCCGAACACTGAAGTCAAGCGCCCCATCGCCGAGGGTAGTGCGGGACCCGCCCGTGCGAGAGTAGGACGCCGCCGGCTTTTTTTGTGCACACGTTTTTTGGTATAATACGCACATGGGTTTTATTTCGCTGATATTATGCGCGGTGTTTCTGGCGGATGACCTTACGCCGCCAGCGGTCTTCAGCAAGACCGATGAGCCGCCTGTAGCGATAGTTCGCGATGGCGTGGCTCTTCTGCCTATCGTAACCGATGCCGAGCCGAGGAATGTTGCGGCTGCTCGCGAGCTGGCGTCCGTAATAAATTCCATAAGTGGGGTTCGCCTTGAGATAGTTCGTGAGACGAAAGGACAGTCAGCGGGTGTGGACCGCGCAATTTTCATCGGCGATGTCTCAAAATCCCGGCTTTCTGCACTTTCTGCGCCGACGAATCATCCAGAGGCTTTCCGTGTGGCAGTCAATGATGGCTCTGTCTTCTTCCTTGGGCGGGCGGACTATGCTGTGTACGACTGGTGTGAGCGTCAGCTTGGTGTCCGTTGCTATTGGCGGGATGAAGATGGCGACGAAGTGAGCATTCAGAAGAATCCGGAGATAATCTCCGATAGCGTGGATTATTCGGATTGGCCCGTCTTTTCAAAGCGTATTTGCGGTTCGTGCGGAAACCAGCGCTGGGCGAAGTATTCGAAATCGGGCTCTTCTCATGTGGGTGGTGCGCGTGTGCATGCTCCACACATGTGGTACAAGGACGACGCCATTGTTGCGGGACATCCCGATATTTTTGCGCGTGATCCCGATGGACGGCGCGCTGGGACGCCAATGCTCTGCTACGGGAATCCAAAGACGTTGGAATACTATGAGCAGCGCATAGACGAGGCGATTGCCGGAGTGCGCGACGCAGATGGAATAGTTGACGTCAAGCGCAAGGTCATTTCGGTTTCGCCCTGGGATGCCGTCTACGACTGCACATGCGAATATTGCACGCCGCTTTACGACCGTTCGCGTGGCGAGCGGGGCTATGCGTCGCCGATAGTCTGGGGATATTTCCTTAAGTCGCTGGCGAAATGGGCGAAGGAGCGTCACCCGGACTACCTTATATCATTTCTGCCCTATTGGACTATGTGCGAGGTTCCGCCGGGACTGGACCTTCGTGAGGAGGGCAACTGCGAGGCGGACATTTGCGTTATGTCTGGGCTCGCCCTTCTGAAGGCCGACACCATAAAGGCCCGCGAAGAGCGCATAATCCGTGAATGGACGGAGGTCACGGGGCGAAAGGCGATACTTTGGCACTATACATGCTGGCCTGCGGAGTACACATTCGCGCCGTATCTGTTTGGCGAGACGGCGAAGCGGCACTTTGACGACATGCGCGGAGATATTGACGGATGCTTCATCTGCGGTGGTGGCGAGGTGCCGAGGCTTTCTCTTATGTATTATGTGATGATGCGCTGCATGTGGAATCCCGACGTCGATGTCGGGGCCATATACGATGGCTTCGCCACGCGCATGTTCGGTCCTGCGGCGAGGCCGATGCGCAAGCTGCTTGATTTGCAGGAGAGTGGCTGGGCGAAGCGTTGGCCCAACGAGAGGCTTTCCGACGGAAACATATACGGCTTTTCCTATCCGCCCTGGGTGATACGCAAGATGAAGGAGTGCCTTGAACGCGCCGAGAGACTTGCGGCGCGGGATGCAGTTGCGCTCAGAAGGGTTCGCCGGTATGCGAAGATATTCGAGGAATTCTTTGAGGAGGCGGAGATCGTGGCGCGTGGCGCACCTCGCCGTCCGTTGGGCATAGCGGGTCCAAAGAGTGCTGCGCAGCCCAGAAGTTTCGTGCTCGCCGGAGGCCCTGGCCTCTACTCAAAGCCCAAGATGGCGACCGAAGTACGTGCCAAGTGGTCGGAAAACGGCGTGACTTTCGTCTTCAGATGCGAGGAACCTGATGTTGAAGGGATGCCTGACGGGGTTGCGCAGAGCGATGATATAGCACAGGACCAGCTAGGCATAATCATCGAGTTTGGCGATGCCTGTCGCCATATAAAGGTTGATGCGGCTGGGCGGACTGGCATGTTCGTCGATAATGTTCCGTACCATGTAGAGGGTCTTACGGCGACGGTTTCGAAGGGCGAGTGCGAATGGTTGGCCGAGATATACATCCCGTTCGAGGCGCTAGGCGAAGGGGGAATGGAGTCCCTCGCTTCCGGCGGATGGCGCGGGAATCTCGTCCGGTGGCGACCCAAACACGGCAAGGAGCGGGGCGAATGGAGCCGCCTTTCTACGCGCCGTTCGCCCTTGAACAAAGATCGCAATGCGCTGGTTCCGTTCGTTGCGACGCCTTTCTGAGCGGGGCCGGATTCGCTTATCTTTTCACCCCTTGCGCGTTCCGGCGCAATATGATATAATACGCACTCAAATTTATCCGGCAAAGGAAGGAAAAACGAAATGGTAAAGCTCAGAATGCGTCGCACCGGTTGCACGAACCACGCGACATATCGTATTGTGGCGGCTGACGCGCGCAGCCCGCGTGACGGCAAGTTTCTTGAAATTCTCGGGTGGTATGACACCCAGATGAAGGATTCGAACTTCAAGATCGATCTTCCCCGCGTCGACTACTGGCTCTCGCAGGGCGCGAAGCCTTCGACCACGGTCGCCTCGCTTATCCGCAGGGCGAAGAATCCAGACCTCAAGCCCCATCACGCCCGCAAGGCGCAGGCTAAGAAGGAGGCCTAATCATGGGTATCAAGCTTATCGATAAGATCAACGCCGAGCAGACTGCCGGCCTCGCCGACAAGAAGTTCCCCGAGTTCAAGACGGGTGACATTGTCCGCGTCTCGATCAAGATCAAGGAAGGTGACAAGTTCCGCGTTCAGGATTTCGAGGGCAAGGTCCTCGCGATCGACAATGGCCGCAAGAACGTCGCCGGCAACTTCACGGTTACCCGCGAGAGCTACGGCGTCCGCGTTGAGAAGCTCTTCCCGTTCAACAGCCCCTGGATCCAGGCGATCAAGCTCGTCAAGCAGGGCAACGGCTGGCGCTCCAAGCTCTACACCGAGCGTACGTTCTGCTCGCACAAGGCTGTCCGCAAGCTCGTTAAGAAATAAGTCGCTTTTGCCGGGTGAGATAGGCATGGCGGGCGAAGGGTTGACCCTTTGCCCGCTTTGCTTTTGCGCTACCTTGCAATTCAGCATGAGTATTTGGTATAATCTGTACGGAGATGTTAAATGAGAATAGTATTCATGAGTGATATCCACGGGGTGCCATCGGCGCTTGAGGCGGCTCTCAAATCTGCAGATGCGCTTGGCTTTGACAGGCTTGTGCTTCTTGGCGACCTGCTCTACCACGGTCCGCGAAACGGCGTGCCAAGCTTCTACGATCCGGTGAAGGTCGCGGCGATGCTCAACGCGCGTAAGGATTGCATAGTTGCCGTCCGCGGCAACTGCGACGCTGAGGTGGACCAGATGATGTTCGAGTTTCCTATGATGGCCGATTATGCCGTTCTCGAGGCGGGGCGTGAAACGTTCTTCCTGACCCATGGCCATCTCTGGAACGAATACCGTCTGCCGCCGCTCGGTATGGGCACTGTCCTAGCGCATGGCCATACCCACATCCCAGAGCTTAAGCGTCTTGAATGCGGAATCTCGATATTCAATCCAGGGTCTGTGTCACTACCAAAGGGAGGCTCTGCAAGAAGCTTCGGCTATTTCGACGGCGAAACTCTCAAACACTATACCGTCTAAGGCGTAAATATGATATAATACTTTGGTATGAAACTAGATACTCTTTGCGTACAGGGCGGTTGGTCGCCCAAGTGCGGTGAACCTCGTCAGGTTCCGATCTATTCGTCGACTACGTTCAAGTACGACACGACGCAGCACATGGCCGATCTCTTCGACCTTAAGGCGTCCGGCTATTTCTATACTCGTCTTGCGAATCCAACCAACGACCAGGTGGCGAAAAAGATTGCTGCGCTTGAAGGTGGCGTAGCAGCGATACTCACATCGTCCGGTCAGGCTGCCTCGACTTTTGCTGTGCTGAACATCTGCAATGCCGGCGACCATGTCGTGTCTTCGGCGCAGATATACGGCGGAACGTTCAACCTCTTCGCTGTTTCGCTCAAGAAGCTCGGCATTGAGTTCACTTTCGTCGATCCTGACGCCAGCGAGAAGGAGATACAAAAGGCGTTCCGTCCCAACACTAAGTGCGTCTTCGGTGAGACTGTCGCGAATCCGTCCGGCAGCGTGCTCGATATCGCCAAGTTCGCGAAGATCGCGCACAAGAACGGCGTGCCGCTCATCATCGACAACACCTTCCCGACGCCGATCCTCTGCCGTCCATTCGAGTTTGGCTGCGACATCGTGACGCATGCGACGACGAAGTACATGGACGGCCATTCCTCGCAGGTCGGCGGCTGCATAGTAGACAGCGGCAACTTCGACTGGGAGGCCCACGCCGACAAGTTCCTGGGGCTTGTCGAGCCAGACGCCTCGTACCACGGCCTCAGCTACACCAAGACTTTCGGAAAGCTCGCCTACATCACGAAGTGCACGGCACACCTCATGCGCGACTTCGGGTCGATTCCTTCCCCGTTCAATGCGTTCCTCGTGAACCTTGGGCTTGAATCTCTCCACCTGCGAATCCGCCGCCACGCCGAGAGCGCACTAAAGATTGCGAAGTGGCTCAAGACCCAGAAGAAGGTCGCTTGGGTCAACTTCGCCGGTCTGCCCGGCTCGAAGTACCACAAGCTCGTCAAGAAGCAGTTCGACGGCCCTGCGCCATGCGGCGTGATGACGTTTGGAATCAAGGGCGGACGCGAGGCGTCCATAAAGTTCATGGATTCCCTCAAGCTCATAGGCATCGTAACACACGTTGCCGACGCATGGAGCTGTGTGCTGCATCCGGCTTCGCACACCCATCGCCAGCTTACCGATGAGCAACTTAAGGAGGCCGGAATACCGCCGGATCTCATCCGTTTCTCGGTTGGCCTTGAGGATCCGGACGACCTCATCGCAGATCTCAAACAGGCCCTCGCCAAGGTTTAATTGATATGAAATGCAAATCAGGCTTCAGGTTCGATAAGATTGACTGGCTCGTGGCTGCAGCGTTCGCGGTTGTTTCCGCGTTGCTCTACTTCACGACGGTCGCATCTTTTGCATATCCGGGCGAGAGTGCCCATCTTCAGGCTCTTTGGCGTGGACTGGATACGGCCAAGGTCGCGCCCTATCCGTTGATGGCCTTTTTTGCGAAGCTCTTCGGTGCGGGTAACCTGCTTGCGCCGATCTGCGGCGTTCTCTCCACTATTTTTGTCTGTCTGCTGACGACGTTCTTCGTGCGCAGCCGCATCAACGGCGAGTTCATGGAGAGGTTTGCGATGTCGGCCAGCCGTTTCGCAGGCGCTGTCGCTGCGGTGATGTTCATGCTTACGCCGTCCGTCCGTTCTGCCGCGACTCACCTTGAACCTCGTATGTTCGCTGCTACATGGGCGTTGTCGGCATTCATGCTGACGATTCCGTGGAGCAACGCGACCGGGGCGACCGCACGGATCCTTGCGCTTCTCTTCGGCGTGATGTGGGGTGTTGGCGCGGCCGATTCGCCGCTCTTCGTGGTTTTGATGCCGATTGTTCTCGTTGCTGCGACTGTGATTCCTCTCAGCCGAGGCTCCAAGCCGTATTCCGAGCTCGTGATCGTGCTGCTGAGCTCCGTCGTGGCGTTTCTTGTCATGGCTTCTGCCGGAACTGGCGACCTCTCCGAGACCTTCAAGACGCTATGGGGACAGTTCAAGGACTACACTAAGGCCGATGGCTGGATGATGGTGTTCTTCTTCTCGACGATTCCTTTCGTCGTCTCGCTCTTCTCCAGCAAGAAGGCCTACAACGAAGAAAGCGGCTGGGTGCAGTGGACTTTCCACATTTCGATGGGTTTCGCGTCCATTCTGGCTATAGCGACACCGCTTGCGCCACATGCGATTCTTGATCCGGCCGGGGTTCTGCCAGTCGCGACGAGCGTCTATGCGGCATTCGTAGCCGGTTATCTGGCGGCCTACTGGCTTCTGGTTATGCGTTCGTCCGTTCGCGTAAACGAGTCCAAGGATGGCGCCCCCGTCGCGTTGAAGGGCAGGTACATCGCCTATGTCGCAGGTGGCATTCTTGCGGTAGTCTACATTTTCACTGCGCTGTTCAACCTTTTCATGTTTGATAGCAGCCGCGGCGCGTTTGCCGATAAGATGGCTGCGAAGGCGCTGGACGATCTGGGCGACCGCACATGGTTCGTGACAGACGGCGTGCTTGACGACCACTTGCGACTGATGGCTTCAGCGCGCGGGCGCGAGCTCAACATAGTGTCCCTGAGCCGCGATCTCGACAGCGACTATCTTGACGCGCTCTCCAAGCTTGTCAAGGAGAAGAATATCGGCGGTGAGAAGAACGCCGAACTTTCGTTGTCGCTTTCGCTCGGCGTGCTTCCTTTCGTACAGGACTGGTTCTCGAGCGATCCGGAGTCCGCCAAGGACGTGGCCATCTTCGGGGCACCAGACCTATGGTATTCGTCCGGGGTGACGCCGGTGCCGGAGTTTATCTTCTTCGGTGCTGACCCCTCGCGCAAGGCGGACTGGAGCGAATGGAATTCGACATACTCCGAAGTCCTTTCGGCGCAGGACGGCTGGGGCAGCTATCGCATGCGCAACGTGAAGAATCCCGTGGACAGGATGCGTCTTGAGCTTCGCAGGCACCTTGGGTTCGTAGCCAACAACCTTGGTGTGTGGCTTCAGGACCAGGGTCGCGACGATGAGGCTTTCGACATGTACGACCTTGTGCTGGAGTCCATCGACCGCGACAACATATGCGCACTGTTCAATGCGTTTGAATTGTCGCAGATCAAGGATTCCAAGGCGTCCGCAAAGCGTTTCGACTATGAAAAGCGCCTTAAAGCCATCGTCGAGGATTCCGCTCGCCGATATCGCCTCTGGTCGCTTTCGACATACTACGGCTACATCCGCAAGCCTGAGGTCCTGATCAGACTGGGCTACACATGGGCGCGGTCCGGACGTCCTGGCGAGGCTCTTTCGCAGATACGCCGCGCAATCGATTTCGTGCCGACGGATAGCCGCCGTTCGCTCCTCAACATGATGGCTGCGCTTTATGCCAGCGAAGACGATCGCGCAAAGTCTCGCGAGGTCTACGAGCAGGTGCTTGCCCAGAACGCTGACGACCACGATGCGCTGATCGGCATGATGCGTCTGGCGCTGCTGGATGGAGATAACGACAAAGCGCTGGAGTTCTTGGACAGGGCTACCGCAGCAGGAGGTGACGATCCGCGAATCCGTATAGAGATTGCGATGGCTGCGCTCATGCGGCAGGACCTCCCGAAGGCGAAGTCCATACTGAAGCAGGTGACGGATTCCGACAGGACGGATTTGCGCGCATGGTCTTTCCTTGCGGCGGTTACGATGCAGCAGAGCGACGCAGCGAAGACCCCTGCCGACAAGGCTGTTTTCGACAAGGAGCTTGAGGACGTGATACTGCCCGAGATGGAGAAGCAGGCGCGCGGCCCGAACGACTACTACGTGCAGACGACCAGGGCGTTCATTCTGATGCGCAAGGGCGCAGAGAGCCGCCGCGCGGCGCGTGATGCTTTTGCCGCCGCCGCGAAGGAGAGGCCCGATATCGCCGCCACGCAGGATCTCGTGATGGGGCTAGACATTTCGCTCGATGATGCAGAGTCCGCCGAGCGCCACGCCCGTGAAGTCTTGAGGCGCAACCGCAATTCGCCGCTTGCCAACTATGTGATGGGTTCGCTTTCCCTCAAGCGCGGCGACTACGATTCGGCAGAGCGCTACCTGAGAAAGTCTGCGGATGCGAAGAGCCCCGTGGCTCTCGCCATGAACGACCTCGCCGAGGTGCTCCGCCGCACGCGGCGCTACACCGAGGCCGAGCGATATGCCAGAATGGCCGTCAAGACGAGCCCCAACCTATATGTCGCGTGGGAGACCGTCGGCTCTGTGATAATGGACGCAAATGGCGATCTGGACGAAGCCCAGCGCTGCATCGAGAAGGCCGTAGAGCTTTCAAAGGTCGATGGCCGCACCGAGGATGTGCGTATGCTGGTATCCCTCGCCAGGGTGCTTTCGCTTAAGGGCGACAAGAAGATGGCCCGCGTAACCCTCAGGAAGATGCAAAGTCGCGTGAATGAGCTCTCCGAGTTCGAGAAGCGCGAATACGACGAGTTGATGAAGAATGTTCGCTGAGACAATACTGTTCGCTTCGCTTCAGATCGGACCTTTCTGGCAGCAGTGGGAAGGGCACAAGGCTCTTTGTCCGCTATGGTCGCAAGAGACTGTCGAGGTGGCTGACGCAAAGGCCGAGGTGGATACGACAGACGTGATCTGGCCTGTCTTCACTTCGCATCGCGACTGGTGGCGATTTTGCTTTTTCACGCATTACCAGGAGCAGAAGGACGGCGGTTGGCAGTTCGAGATCATGCCCCTTTGGTTCAACGGACGGGATCCCGACTCCGGCAGCTACTGGGGGTTCTTCCCGCTATGGGGCCGCCACCCTCACATATTTACGCTCTATGACTGGCGCTTCTGCCTTTGGCCGGTATGGATGCAGTACAAGACGCCGCGTCCGTCCCTTCGGGATGAGGGTGGCGGATGGATGACTTCGAACGTGGTGCTGTTTCCGCTTTTCCACTGGCGCGATGATGGGTCGTGGGGTGTCTGGCCGCTATGCGGTACTGGACATCAGCGCGAAAGCGACCATCACTACGCGCTTTGGCCGATAGCCACCTGGGCCAGCTACAGGGCCGACAGGGATACTGCGGGCGCCGGGTATTCATGGATGTTCTGGCCGCTTTGGGCAAGCATCGAGCGCGAGAGGGAATCGCAGTGGATGTTCATCCCGCCGTTGTTCGGTTACGCGAAGACGCCGTTCGGCAGCCGTCTGCGCTGCCCATGGCCACTCTTTGAGCTTGAGCGCACTGCGGCAAAGCGCAGGATATCAATCTTTCCGCTGTATGAGGATGTCCGGCTCAAACGCTACAGCGATGGCGTCTCAGAGACTGGCGTGACTCGCTTCGGATGGCGGCTTGTCGAATTGTATCGCGGAGAGAATGGACAAATCAATGAAACGCGGGTGTTCCCTTTCTGGACAAAGGGCGGTACGATATTCCGCGTCTGGCCCTTATGGTCTTCTGAGAAAGAGGGTGAGAGCGGCGAGGTCGTGCATACTCGAGTGCTTGAACTCTTCCCGATAAGGTGGGTTGACGCCATAGACCGCAATTGGGCACCGTATTGGACGTTCTACGAGTCTGTTGCGTATCCGGACCATACCGACCATTCGCTACTTTGGGGCTTGATCAAATGGCGTACATCCGCGAACTGAGGCTCTGGGCGCGGGCTCTTCGCGTCGAGCAGTGGACCAAGAACGGCGTCGTGATGATGGCGTGGTTCTTCTCGGTTGCGGACTCCAGCCAGCGCGAAATTGTGCGCGGATGGGAGTCGTTTCTTCTTGCCTTTGCGATGGCCGGCGCGTTTTCGCTTATATCGTCATCATTCTATCTCTTGAATGATGTTTCGGATTTCGATTCAGACAGGCTCCACCCGGTAAAGCGGCACAGGCCTGTGGCTTCAGGCGAGATTTCGCGCATGTCGGCCGTGCGCGTTGCGCTTACGTTGTTTGCTGTAGGCTTCGCATACCCAGCCCTCGTCGTGATGATACTGCCCTCACGGACAATCGCATTCGGAACGGTGCTTGCCTACACCGTGATGCAATGCCTTTACACCGGCTTCCTTAAGAGGGTGCCATACCTTGACGTGATAACGCTTTCGGCCGGGTTTGTGCTTCGCGCCATAGCAGGAGCAGCGATCATATCAGCGTATATTTCGCCGTGGCTTCTCGTGTGCACGTTGACGCTTTCGATGTTCCTTGCCTTCTGCAAGCGGAAGAACGAGAAGGAGACGGCTGCAGAGTCCCGAGAGGTCCTAAAGCGCTACCATCCTAAAACGCTAAAAACATGCATCGTGCTCTCCGGAGCCCTGTCGTTCGTAGAGTACCTCGTCTACACGCTAACATCGAAGATGGGCGCACGCTTTCCCGGGTTGGTGTTCACTTCCCTTTTCGTTCTTGCGGGAATCCTGCGCTACATGTTCCTCGCATGGCGAAAGGGCGATGTCGGGCGTCCTGAGATGGTGCTTCTCTCTGACAGGACGCTTTGGGGGATATTGGTCGGTTATGCCGTATGTTCTGTCACCGCAGTTGCGGTGTCGCTGTGAAATACCTTGAAGAGCTTGCGTCGAGGAGACGCTTTGGCATGCGTCCAGGGCTGGATGCGATAAGCGCCGTATGCTCGGCGTTGGGAGATCCGCAGAAGGCGCTGCGTGCGATTCATGTCGCCGGTACGAACGGCAAGGGTGCTGTGTGCGCTATTCTTGATTCCTGTCTCAGGGCTTCAGGCATACGCTCCGGACGCTATACCTCTCCGCACCTCGTGAAACTCAACGAGCGCTTCTTTGTGGACGGTGCTCCTGCGTCCGACGCGCTCATAGAAGCCTCAGCGCAAAAGGTAGCTCGTGTTGCGCCGGCTGATCTTACGTTTTTCGAGGCGCTCACCGCCGTCGCATTTGATCTCTATGCAAGCGTAAAGCCTGATTATGTCGTGCTGGAGACGGGCCTTGGCGGAAGGCTTGATGCGACGAACATATGCGAACCGGAGATTGCCGTGATAACCAGGGTTGGCCTGGACCACTGCGATTGGCTGGGCGGGACTGTTGCGGAGATCGCCAAGGAGAAGGCGGGCATAATAAAGCCGGGTGTGCCGGTTGTAGTGGGCGCGAATTCAGGCGAAGCAATAGATGTTATCGAAAGAAGGGCGCACGAGGTCGGATCGCCGGTCATATATGCGCCGGATGTCGTTGACAGGGCGGAGATCCCTGCGGAGTTCAATCTTGAAGGCGCCTTCAACCGCGAGAATGCCGTCACCGCGCTTGCGACTTTGAAGACGATAGGCTTGACGGGTTGCGACGAAGGATTCAAGTCGGTTGTCTGGCCGGGACGTTTCCAGAGGATCGGCAACTTTATCGTCGACGGGGCACATAATCCGCCTGCTGCAAGAGCGCTCGCATCTTCGCTGAGCGAAGGTCGCTATACTCTTATAGCCGGTTTCTGTGGAGACAAGGATGTGGATCTTGTCCTGAAGACCCTTGCGCCTTGCGTCGCCCGCGGGCTCGCTGTAAGGACGAACAATCCGCGTTCGCTTTCCGCACAGGACACGGCGGAAAGGATGTCCGCCGCAGGAATCGACGCGAGGCCATGCGCATCGTTGAAGGAGGCGATTGCACTTGCCGGCGACGGCGATGCACTGATATGCGGGTCGCTGTTTCTCGCAGGCGAGGCGCTTGTCGAACTTGGGGCGTATCCTTGGGGCGATGTGCAGTCGATTGACCCGTCGGAGATTCTCAGGGCGCAATGAAGATATATGTAGACATAGACGATGTGCTTTGCGAAACGGCCGCAAGCCTTTGTGATATGGCCGAGCGGGAGTTTGGTCGTCGTGTTGAGTATCGCAATGTGAGGGAGTTCGACCTTCAGAGGGTTTTCGGGCTTTCGGACTCGGAGATGAACCGATTTCGTGATCTCTCGCACGAGCCGGAGTTTCTTGCGTCCTTCTCTGTTACCCATGGCGCTGTTGAAGGTTTGAGGGCGCTTGTTTCTGCGGGCCATTCGGTCGATCTCGTCACTGGCCGACCCGCATCGTCCCACATCGGGACCGAGAGATGGCTCGACTCTGTCGGTATTGACGGTTTGACCGTCACGTATGTCGACAAGTACGGCAGATCGCATATCTACGGATGCAACCAAGGCGATCCTCCAACAATAGGAATGGACGAGCTGGCGGCACGCGAATACGATGTTGCGATTGACGATTCTCCCATTGTGCTCGCTAAGCTCGCAGCGTGGCACAAGACCTGCGTTCTAGTCTACGACCGTCCATGGAATGCTGCGTTCGGTCTTGCCCGGAACATGCGCCGGATCGAGTCTTGGGCGGAAGCCCTCGTCGCCATCAGGAGGCTTAAAGCATGAAGATACTCGTGTTTCTTGAAAGATCCGATGTGCGCGGAGGGATTGAGATATTCGCCGAGCGTCACGCAGACAAGCTGCGGACGGAAGGACATGAGGTCGTAATCTCGGACCGGTTAGATCAAGGCGATTGGGATGAGATAATTGTGCACAAGTGTTCCGATGTGGAGAGGCTTGAGAAGTTCCCTCCAGAGAAGACGACCTATTATGTACACGATCACGAGCCTATATGTCCGCGCGGCTACGCCTATACTCCATTCAGGTGCAATTGTTCGCGTCCCGGCGGAATATGGCCATGCATATTCTGTGCGCCTGCATGCCGGAATTATCGTGCTGCCCTTGGCCGTGTCTTTTCGCAGCGCCGTCGGATACGGGCAATGTCGCGCTTCTGCAAGATAGTCGTCATATCGGAATTCATGAAGTCCAGGCTGGTTGCCAACGGAATTCCTTCGGACCAAATCTCCGTCGAACCTCCGACGATAAGGTTCAATGCTTGTGATGACGGCACTACGGGAGTGCCGCAGTCTGATCTGCTGTATGTCGGCCAGCTCATACGCGGCAAGGGCGTTCATCTGCTGCTTGAGGCGATGGCGCGTGCGAAGACGCCTCGTACGCTGGATATAGTCGGCACTGGCAACATGGAGGGCGAGCTGAAGGCCCTTGCGTCGCGGCTTGGCCTGGGCGGACGCGTCCACTTTAGAGGCTTTCAACCGAATCCACAGGATTGGATGCGTTGTGCGAACTGCGTAGTGGTGCCCAGCTTTTGGCAGGAGCCGTATGGTCTTGTAGCTGCGGAAGCCGTCGCCCTTGGACGCAAGGTTGTGGCTTTTGCAGTCGGTGGCTTGCCCGAGGCATGCCAAGGCAAGGCGACACTTGTCCCGCCGGGAGATATCGAGGCTTTGGCTAGGGCCATAGAGGTTCCGCACGAGGAAACCGGCACGGTGAAGGCGTTTGTGTTTGTCGATGCGCTCGGCTGGAAGCAGGTCGAGAAGTATGGCTTTCTCAAGGATCTCCTGCCGAACCGCCGCAGCATTGAGATGCAGTTTGGCTACAGCTGCACTGCCATACCTACGATACTTACCGGTGAGCGTCCGGCAGTTCACGGCCACCTTGCATTCTACGACTGGGCGCCGGAGAAGAGTCCGTTCAAGGCGATGCGCTTTCTTGCGCCGCTGTTGCGTCCTCGCGGATTCTGGCGGCGTGGGCGCGTGCGCAACCAGCTGTCGAAGCTAGTAAAGAGGTTGTACGGGTTCACCGGCTACTTTCAGCTTTACGGCGTGCCTGTCGAGAGGCTGCCGAAGCTGGACTACTGCGAGAAGACAGACCTTTTCGTGCCTGGCGGACTTGCGCCGGTTAAGAATCTGGCAGACGTATGGTCGTCGCAGGGCATGCGCTACCACATCTCCAACTGGAGGCTTTCAGAGGCGGAGAACTTCCGCAAGGCCTCCGAACTTTTCCGCAAAGGGGCCGTAGACCGGGCTTTTGTGTACTCGGCGGCATTCGATGCCCTGCAGCATGACAATGTCGGCCGCGACGAGGTTTTGCGTCCGAAGGTCGATGCTTATGCCAAGACGATCCGTGGCCTGTACGATGCACTTGTCGAGGGTGGGCGTCCGTTTGAACTGACGGTGTTCTCCGATCACGGCATGACACCTCTTCGCGGGACTGTTGACGCCCCGGCGGCACTGGCGGGAACAGGGCTTCGCTGGGGAGAGGACTATGCGAGCGCTATTGACTCTACGATGGCCAGATTCTGGTGGCTCAAGCCCGGTTCGGAAGATAAGGTTCGCGAGGCGTTCAAGGGCTTTGCCGGACACTGGCTTGGCGAGGATGAGATGCGTCGCCACGGTCTTTGGCGCGAAGACAGGAAGTTTGGAGATGCAATATTCCTTGCTGAGGCAGGAATCCAGTTCTGCCCGAGCGACATGGGTGTGAAGCCGCTTAACGGAATGCACGGTTTCGATCCGACCGACGAAGATTCCTTGGCATGCTGGCTCTCTACGGTGCCTGTGCCGGATGGCGTCCATCGCGTCTGCGACTACTTCCGCGAGATGGTCAGGCGATAGATTCGCCGCCAAATTGACGGTGCGGAAAAACGGAAGCAGCTCGACCCTTGCGCCGTAGAGGGGTAATTTGGTATAATTACCTCAATCATGATTGCCGTTTGGGGGTTGATTCTAGGTATTCCGCTCCTCGCCTTTGGCGGGGTGTCTACTGTTTCGCCCGGTAAGGCTTCGCAGTTCGTGGAATGGTTCAGGTCTTCGCGTCGTGTAGCGCTTGCCCTTACGGTTTTTGCCTGGTTTTGGACGGCCCACGAGTGCGACATAATAGGCATAGACGTATTTGACATGATACTGAAGCGCTTCCCTGGGCAGCTTTGGCTGATGGCGGCGGTTCTGAGCTATCTTACTTATATATGGATGCCGGCGAATCTGCCTGTTCGCGCCCTGACCGGAATACTTATGCTGATTCCCGCCGAGCTTTTCAAGACAACTAGACTGCTTGTGCCAGCTTCGGGCTTTGCGCTGGTTCATGTATTCGTCATCACGGCCTACATAGGGGCAATGCTTGGCATGTACGGCATGTTCTATCCGTGGCGGCTTGAAAAGGGAATGCTTTGGGTCCAGTCGAGCAAGCTGCGCTCTGTGGCTTTTGGTGCGGTTTGCGCCGTCTGGGGGCTTTGTTTGGCAATAGCGGGATTCGCCATATGAAAGACGTACTGCTTATACTCATAACTGTTTTTGGTGGGCTCGGCCTTTTTCTGCTGGGCATGAAGCATCTGTCCGAAGGTCTTCAGGCCACGGCCGGCGGTGGTCTGAGGAAGTTCATGGCGCATGCGACCAGTCACCGCATTGTTGGCGTCGGGACAGGCATAATCTCGACGATGATTGTGCAGTCGTCCTCGATAATAACCGTAATGCTTGTAGGGTTTGTTTCGACGGCGCTGCTTACCTTGCCGCAGGCGATAAACGTCTTGATTGGCGCCAACATAGGCACGACGGCGACCGTCTGGATAATAGCCTATGCTCCAAATCCTCAACTGGTCGGCTTTGTCGGCATTGCGCTTGGAGGCGTGCTTTACTTCTTCATGCGCGGTGAGCGCGTCCACAACCTCGGGCTCACGATAATCGGGCTCGGGCTTGTGTTCCTCGGCCTCTACTTCATGTCCAAAGGCGTTTTGCCCATAAGGGAAAACCCCGATATAGCGAGCTACTTCACTTCGATGGATGGTTCGACCCTCTGGGGTTGCATGAAGGTTGCCTTCGTATCCATGCTGCTTACGGCGGTGATACAGTCTTCTGCGGCAACGGTCGCGATAGCCATGACTTTGGCCGCGCAGCAGCTTATAACGTATGAAGTGGCGATCGCAGTTCTCTTTGGCGCAAACGTAGGCACCACCGCCACCGGTTGGATAGCTGCTATCGGTGGAAGTGCCGATGCCCGCAGGACGGCTCTCGCGCATACGCTGTCAAACCTGATAGGCTCCATCGTGTTTCTGCCTCTCCTGCCGCTTTTCGTAAAGGCCGGACAAGCCATGTTCCCGAGCTGGAATATGGCTGAGACAACAATAGTCAGCGGAATCGAGACTACGGTGCTGTCCCGCATCACGGCACCTATCGCGGTCACCGATACGATGTTTGCCGTATGCCGAGGCGCATTGCTCTTCCCGTTCGTAAAGAAGTTCGCCAAGCTGATAGAATGGCTCGTCAAGCAGCCGGAGAACGAGAAGCCCCATCTTTCCGCCCTCAAGTTCGGCGAGAGGCTTTCTCCGATAATTGCCTGCGACCAGGCGCTTCAGGAGGTGTTCTTCATGAAGGCGAGCAATCTTGAGCTTCTTGATTGCGTCCGCAAGGTCCTGGACGGCACTAGCGACGATACGGTCGAAAATCACATCGTCCATCGTGAGGATATTCTCGATAACGTGCAGCGCGAGGTCACGGAGTTCCTTGGCAGCATAATGACAAAGCGTCTCGCCCTTGATGTGTCCGAGCGGGCGCGTCGGCTTTTGAGGCTCACTGATGAACTTGAGTCGGTATCTGATGAGGCGGCCACGGTATTGAAGGTCGTCAAGCGCCTCAGGTCGCACAAGCAGAAAATGTCCGAAGTGTCGGAGTCGCTTCTTCTCAATGTGCATGACAGGGTCGCCGAGTTCGCCGCAAAGGTAACTCCCTGGATACGTTCTCCTCGGCCTGTTATCGACATTGAGGCTGCCCAGGCGGAATCCAAGGCCATACACGAGTTCATCCGCACCTGCCGAAAGGCCCAGGTTGGTCGCGTCGGCCCAGAAGACCCGGGGTCGTCGATACGCGTGCTCGGCGAGCTTGACATAATAAACGCCTACGAGCGCATACGCGCATACTACCTCAACATCGCCGAGACTCTGGCCGGCGGTAAGCGCTGAACGTTAGCAGGGGATGGCATTCGAGAACGGAGTACACTGGCGGCCCATAGATCCGCAGTCTAGAGGAAGGCATGAAACCTTCAAGTCGGCGCTTGATGCGGCGTTTATCGATCTTACTACGGAACACAACGCATTCTTCGATTCGCTGCCGGACGCATGGCCGCACCTTTTCCCTAAGCTTGCGGCAAGACCTGGCCGCTACGAGGATGGCGATCTCGTGCTTTATGTCAAGAATCCGCCTACGCTATATGCCATGCGCATGAAGCTTGGCATGATACGCAAGGCGCTTTCGACCCTCCCCAACGCCCCTAAGCGTATTAACCTCAGGCTGGAGGTGCATTCATGAAGGCTGTGGCGGTCACTTGCTGTTGCGCCTTGTCGTTCGCGGCCCTGCCGCTGTGTGGTGCGACGTTCACGCGTTCGATGGAGCGGATCTCAACAATGGATCCCGCGCAAGGTCGCTCGATCTACGATGCGCGGGCCCATAGGCTTGTGTACAAGAGCGTGCTTGAGGTGGACTACTCGGCCAGACCATACCGAATAGCCCCTTGCGCATGCGATCTGCCGGAGGTTTCGGAGGATGGCCTGACATACCGGTTCAAAGTGATAGATGAGGATGTCACGGCTTCTGATGTCGTTCGTTCTTTGGAGCGGCTGCGCGATCCCGAGACGGTCTCGCCGAACGGATGGATGCTGAACAGCGTCGCGACAATATCAGCACCCGACGAAAGGACTGTCGAGATCAGCCTCACGAAGCGCTGCCACTATTTCCCTTGGCTCATGACCATGCCAGCTGCCGCCGTAATTAAGGAAGATGGCTCCGGCACAGGTGCATTCGAGCTTTCGAAATGGCGCAAAAACCACGAGATGGTCTTTACGCGCAGAACGCCTGAGCCCGGAAAGTTTGACGAGGTTCGATATCTGGTCGTGGATGACGTCTCTACTCAGTGGCTCATGTTCCTCAAGGGCGAGATGGATTTCCTTGGCGAAATATCGCGCGACAACTGGGACGCCGTCGTCGGCACTGACGGCAAGCTGGATCCTGCGCTTGAGGAGAAGGGCGTGAAGCTGTATTCCGTCCCTACGCTTGACACGATGTATCTTGGCATAAACATGCGTGATCCTGTTCTCGGCAGCAACAAGAAGCTGCGGCAGGCGCTGAATGCGGCTTTCGACTATCCTGCATGGGAGCGCTTCTACTCGGGGCGAATAATCAAGGCAGGTGGCCCGGTGCCTCCGGGAATAGACGGCTATCTCGACGAGCCTTTTGAATATTCTTTTGATCTGGAGAAGGCGCGGCGTCTTATGGCGGAGGCTGGATATCCGGGGGGTATAGACTCCACGACAGGCCGTCGCCTTGTCCTCACGCTCACAATAGGCCGTGCCTCTCAGGATAGCCGAGAATCGGGCGAGCTGGTCGCGGCGTTCTATGAAAGGATTGGAGTAAAGCTTGAACTCGTGTTTCAGACCTGGGACGCGTTCCTGAAGTCCGTTAACGAAGGACGCGTGCAGCTCTACCGGATGGGTTGGGTGGGGGACTATCCTGATGCGCAGAACTTCCTTCAGCTTTTCCATTCCGAGAACAAGAGCCCCGGTCCAAACCATTCCGACTACGAAAGCGAGGCTTTCGACCGCGAATACGCCCTTGCGCTAGAGTCCGCCACTGCCGAGGAGCGAAACGCTCATTGGCGGCGTTGCCAGGAGATACTCAGGGAGGATTGCCCTTGGGTGTTCACCCATTTCAACAAATCCAACATGCTGGTGCGGCCAAGTGTCGGCAACTATATTCCGAGCGTCTTCCCGTATGGAGCTGAGGAGCATTTCACTGTGACGGAGCGGCAATGAATGTTTTGTACATAGAGCGGTCGACTGGCGACTGCAGGTCGGGAGATTGGGTCGAAAGGCTCGACTTGGGCGATAGGCCAGACAGGATCGTCGTCGGCACGGGTCCAGGCTCGTTCGCCGGCATAAGAAGCGCATTGGCTTTTGCGCAGGGCTATGCGATAGGCTCAGGCTGCGAAGTGCTCGGCCTGCCGTCCGCCTGTGCGCTGGCCGACGCGTCGCGGAAGATTGCGGTCGTGGGCGATGCCCGGAGGGACAAGTTCTGGGTTGCTTTGTTTGACGGCTTCAGCCAGCGCGGCGATGTCTTTCAGGTTGGTCGCGAAGGGCTTTTCGCCGCCGTGCCGGATGATTTTACCGTCGTGACTCCTGATGCCCAACGCATAGATACGTTGTTGACGGAAGTCTTTGGGCAGCGCTATGAGGGTGGCAGAACGCCTACCGCAGAGGGTCTTAAGGCATTTGCCGAGGCAAATCCGTCCATCTTGAAGGCGGAGCCGCTGCCTATCTATCTTAACCCTGCTGTGAGAGATTGACGCACACGACGCGAATATTTTGGTATAATATACTCTAAACCAACGAAGGAGACTTATGATCGACATCACGTTCGGACAGGCTTGGGAATACGGCGGACCGCTCATGTGGGTTCTGGCCGGCTTTTCCGTTTTTGGTCTTGCAGTAGTGCTTTATCTCTGGATTGCCCAGGCGAAATGGATATTCCTTCCGTCGGCGTTGAAGCGTCTTCATGCCGCCAAGGATTGGGTTGCCGAGGGCGGGAGAATCGCTGCTCGCGCCAACGCCGCGGTCGACTGGCTCGCCGATATTGCTGCGATTGCCCCGCTTGTCGGACTTCTCGGCACGGTGCTCGGCATGTTCAAGGCATTTGGCGGTATCGCAAGCGACGTTTCGGCCGGCGCCAAGCCTGTTGTTCTCGCACAGGGCGTCTCGCAGGCCATCGTAACTACGATCTTCGGTCTTGTGGTCGCAATCCCCGCGCTGGTTATGTATGCGTTCTTCCGCCGCCGTGCCGCGAAGCGCATCGCCGAGCTTGAGGAGTCCGCCGAGGATCTCGTCAACGGAGCCAAAGATGAAGTTCAAGACTGAGACTAAGTCGCACGCGCCCACGCTTGCGCTTACGTCGATGCTCGACGTGATATTCCTGCTGCTCTGCTTCTTTGTCACGGTGAGCGTCTTTTCGCAGTGGGAGAGCGAGATATCCATCAAGCTTCCTGCGGCCAAGACATCCGAGCAGCCCGAGCGTCTTCCCGGCGAAATCATCGTCAACCTTGCGAAGGACGGCACGGTGAAGGTCAACGGCTCGATAATGCCGCTGGTCGAGCTTCGTGAACGTCTCGCCAAGATTTCCAAGTTCTATCCCGGTCAGCCCGTCATCATACGTGCGGACCGCGACGTTCGCTATGAAGCGCTGGTTTCCGTGATCGACACCTGCCGCGAGGCGGATGTCTGGAACTTCTCGCTGGCGACAGAAGGGGAGTCTACGAAGTGACGCTTCTTTCGGCAGTTCTCCTAGCGGCGATCACGGTCGCTCCATCCGACAGGCTTGCGATGGCCGACAGGCTGTTCAACCGCGGCTCGTATGTCGACGCAAGGGCGGAGTACGAGGCTCTCAGGGGCGAGAACGTGCTGCCTTACGACGATCTGCTGTATCGTCTTGCGGAGTGCGACAGGGCGGTCGGCAAAAAGGCCGAGGCCCGCGCATCGTACAACGAACTGCTTGAGAAGTTTCCCGCGTCGCGCCATGCCGACCGTTCTCGCCTGATGTGTGCGCTGGCTGGCACCGACGATGAGAAGCGCAGCGAGCTGCGGGTCCTCGACTCGGATCGTGTCGCCGCCGACATAAGGTCTGCCGCGCTCTACCATCTTGGCGTCCTTAACAACGACGCAACCGCCTTTGAGCGTTGCGTGTCGGTGTCGCCCAAGGGACGCTATGCGCCATACGCGAAACTGCGCCGCGCTTCACTTCTTGCCGGCTCCCAAGATGCCGCCGAACGTCGCCAGGCCGTCAGGCTTCTGCTTGAGATTGCGTTCAGCAACAATGGCGAATTCTCGGAGGAGGCGCTGTATTTGGCCGCCACCACGAGCTATGGCGAGAAGCGATATGGCGAAGCGGCGACCTTGTTCCGTCGCTACATGAAGTATTACCCGAATGGCAAGCACATACGCGATTCGGTGTCCGTATGCGCGTGGTGCGACTATCTTACGGGCAAGTATGCCGATGCGATTTCGCTCTGCGGCAGCGGTACGACTGAAGATACCGCGTTCCTGCTTGCGGCGTCCACCCATGCGACGGGCGATGTCGCCAAGGCCAAGCCGCTTTTCGAGGCGTATATCGAGAAGTATCCGCAGGGCCGCTATGTAAAGGATTCCGAGCTGCCGCTTTCGCGTCTCGGGTTTGCCGAGGCCGAGAAGGCCGGCGATTCGCAGAAGGCCCTTGAGTTCGCGAAGCGCGCCGCCGCCATATCCAATTCGCCTTCCGACAGATTGCGCGTCGCGTGGGCCTATGAGAAGTGCGAAGCGCCAGAAGACGCCGAGAAGGAGTATCTGGCGGTGGCGTCGGATTTCCCCGGCACCCCGGAAGCCGCCGAAGCAATGTTCAGGAAGGCGCTCGCAGATCTTCGCGAAGAGCGCTGGTCGGCGGCGGAGCTATCGCTTGCCGAGGCTCTTGGCGGAAAGCTTGATCAGCGTCGCCATGCGGAGGCTCTTTATTGGCGCGGAATCGCCGCGATCAGGATGGGCCATGAAGAGGAGGGCGTCGAGCATCTCAGGTCCGCCATCGAAAAGGGCTTGGCGCTGGACCAGTCCAGAGAGGCCAGACTGCTGATTGCCGATTGCGACTACAACTCCGGTCGCCGCGAAGAGGCGAAGAGTGCGTATTCCCGCCTTGTGAAGGAAGGTGCCGCCGCCCGCATGAGCGCGGCCAAGACCCTCGCCGTAGGCAAGCTGCTTTTCCCTGGCGAAGAGGCGGAGATATGCGCCAAGGCCCTCATAAAGATCGACGCCCCAGAGTGGCGTCAGGCGGGTTATGCCCTGCAGGGTGCGTTCGAGGAGCACACCAAGGCGTTCTCCGCGGCAATCGAGTCTTACAGGCGCTGCATGGCTGAGAACTGCAAGACGGAAGACCTCCCCAAGGTCGCAGCCAGGCTTGGAGCCCTTGAGGCCGCGAACGGCGATTGGGACAATGCGGAGGTGACTTTGGCCCGTGCTGTTGAGCTTAATACTGACGATGTTATGGCCCGTGCCGAGAGCTATCTGCATCTCGCCGAGGTGTCGGTGGCCAAGGGCAAGATTAAGAGTGCGCGTGCGTACGCGACCGTCTTGACGACGCTGTTCGAGGGGACTCCCTTTGCAAAGGGCGCCGAGGAGATTCTTAAGGCGCATCCTGAGGAGGAGGCGAAGTGAAGGGCGGAGTCAAGACAGATCTGCTGATCGCCGCCTTGGTGGTGTCTGTGGCGGTTCATATAGCGCTCATGATCTGGGCCGAACCCAAGGTCATGACGCACGTCGCCCAGCGCATAACACGTTCTGTCCGTCGCGGGCCGATGGAGGCCAAGCGCGCCAAGGCTCCCGAGGAGCCGATCAAATTCGAGATCGTCCAGGATCTCCCCGCCCAGAAGGAGGCACCCGAGGTCGAGGAGACTGTGGTCGCCGCCCCCGCGCCCGAGTTGCTTTCCCCGGTTCAGGCCGCTGCGCTGCCGGTGCCTACCGCCATCGAAGCGCCGAAGATTCTTGAGCGCCTTCGCCCGGAGGCCGATGCGCCGGTTATCCCTGTCGCTTCCAAGGCGGTCGAAGTTGTAGAGAATCCTGATGCGGTCGCCGGAATGCCTTTCGACATATTCGTGCCGATAACTGAGATAGTTCCCGGAGGGGCGCTTGCCAGTGCGCCGCCTGCCGCAATGGATTTCGATGCCCCTGATATAGATGCGCCTGAAATGGACATCATAGACGAGGAAGTCGTCGAGCCAGATCCGCCGGAGAAGATGATCGACAAGGATGACGAGAAGAAGGACGACAAGCCCGACTTCACGCCGCTTGAAGAGGTCATGGGTGAGGTTGACGAGGTTGTTGTCGCCCAGGAGAAGGAGGCAGTCCGCGATTTGATCGACTCAGAAGCCGCCGTTGAGATGAGCGAGGCGGTCGATGTTGGCCTTAAGCGTTTTGTAGGCGAGGACGGCTATACGTATTTCGAGGTGGTCCTTACCCCCAAGCCTGATTTGATGGCGGTGCCGAAGGATATTGTTGTCCTGCTTGACGCCTCCGGATCCATCGGCGACGATCGACTCTCCAGCTGCCGCAAGGCCGCGCGCGTCATCATGCGCAGCTGCATGAACACCGGCGACAGGTTCAACCTCGTCGCGTTCCGTGACCGCTTCTCCTACGCCTTCCGTACATGGCAGGAGTGCAACGCCGAGAGCTTCAAGAAGGGCGACGCATGGCTGAACAAGCAGGTTGCGCATGGCAGGACCGACGTCTTCGCGACGATTTCTTCCGTGCTGACCCTGCCGCGCGATCCGAAGCGCCCTCTGATAGCGCTTGTCGTTACCGACGGCGACGCCAACTCAGGCGTTAGGGGCACGGCCGACATACTTTCGAAGTTCTCGGCGCTCAACGACGGTCTGGTCTCCGTCTACATGTATGGCGTAAAGGCGAGCGCAAACCGCGAGCTTATAGACGTCCTTACCCGAGGCAATCGCGGCGAGAGCTTCATATTCGACGGCTGGCGCTGGAAGGCGGGCTCCGAGATAGAAGGGCTTTCTAAGCGCTTCCGCGATCCGCTCGTCACCGATCTTCGCGTGGTGTTCCCGGCGAGCTGCCAGGCCGAGGCCTATCCGTCGCTTTTGAAGAACGTCTATCGCGGCAATACGGTCAGCTTCGTCGGCCGCGTCGCCGGACAACATGACGATATCGCGTTCTCGCTTAAGGGTCTCGCCGGCGATACCGCCTACGAGGGATTCTTCAGACTGCCGCTTTCCAACGCGCCGATCAGCGAGTCGATTCCCGCAATGTGGGAGACCGAGCGCGGAATTGACGCAAAGATACATTGATCCAACCACTTAACAACCACTGCAAAAGGAGGAAAAACAAATGAACACAAATCGCCGTGATTTCCTGAAGGGCACCGCTTGGATGGGTGCTGCAGCACTGATGGCAGGCTGCGATTCAAAGGCAATGAAGCTTTCGGTCGGAGGTTCCATGCAGGGTTACGCCGCCCCCGCGCTCAAGAAGGTGCGCGTTGGCTTTGTCGGCCTCGGTATGCGCGGCCCTGGCGCCGTCCACCGCATAGCGGCCATCCCTGGCGCTGAAGTTGCCGCGCTCTGCGACATCTACCCTGAGCGCGTCGCCGCCCAGCAGCAGTGGCTTGCCGCCAACGGAAAGCCTGCCGCGCTCGAGTTCACCGGCCCCGATGGCTACAAGGCTATGTGCGAGTCCGACGCGATCGACGTCGTCTACAACGCAACCAGCTGGGATATGCACGTGCCGATCGCGCTCTACGCCATGGAGCACGGCAAGCACGCCATGGTCGAGGTTCCCAGCGCGTTCACCGTCGAGGAGTGCTGGGCGCTCGTCGAGACCAGCGAGCGCACCAAGATGCACTGCATGCAGCTTGAGAACTGCTGCTACGGCGAAGCTGAAATGCTTGCCCTCAACCTCGTGCGCTCCGGTCTGCTCGGCGAAGTCGTCCATGGCGAGGGCGCGTACATCCACGACCTCAGGGACCTCTGCTACGCCGACTGGGCGCCGGACTTCAGCAAGTACGGCTACTATGACTACTGGCGTCTCAGGTGGAATGTCCAGCACAAGGGCAACCAGTACGACACGCACGGTCTTGGCCCTGTCTGCGAGTATATGAACATCAACAGGGGCGACCGTTTCGACTACCTCGTGTCGCTCGAGTCCGACCAGTTCAACTTCGAGGCGTTTGCAAAGGCGAAGTTCCCAGACAACCAGTGGAAGCCCGAGCTCAAGGTCGCGATGGGCGACATGAACACGATGCTCATCAAGACCGTCAAGGGCAGGAGCATCATGATCCAGCACGACGTCAGCTCGCCTCGTCCCTACAGCCGCATCAACCGCGTCACCGGCACGATGGGTGCGTTTGAGGGCATCGGCTTCATGGGCAAGAACGCCAGCGACTTCGACAAGATGAACGCCCTTCAGATGGATGGCTGCTACGGAAAGTTCGGCTGGGCCGACCAGCCCGGCGGCTCCGTGCACTCCTACTTCAACGAGGCGACGATGCAGGCGATGCGCGAGAAGTATCGTCACCCGCTGTGGCGTCCCGAGATCAGCGATGTCGCGAAGGCGATCGGCGGACATGGCGGAATGGACTTCATCATGGATCTTCGCTGGGTCTACTGTCTGCAGAACGGCCTGCCGCTCGACACCGACGTGTACGATCTCGCGTCCTGGTGCTGCCTCGCCGAGCTCAGCGAGAAGTCCGTCAAGAACCGCTCTTCGTCCGTCGACATCCCCGACTTCACGAACGGCGGTTGGGAGACGGCCAAGCCGCTCGGCATCGTCGACATCGACCTCGACAAGATGGGCTTCAACCTGGGCACGGATGTCCAGGCCGACTCGTCCG
>Ga0310786_10003021_pt1 | contig 24923 bp, 23 predicted proteins | sample AusTroGonzalo_MG_FD_203881 | JGI IMG/M metagenome (GOLD analysis project Ga0310786, IMG submission 203881) | Bovine rumen microbial communities from tropical cattle in Woodstock, Queensland, Australia - Gonzalo_03 (v2) (version 2) | ecosystem: Host-associated > Mammals > Digestive system >...
CATCCCTGGTACAAACTACTTTGCGGCAATGCTACCGCAGGCGCATGCTGAGGGGATGACTATCTCGCTTAAGAGCGGGTTGTGCTCTGCTCAGAAATATTTATCTCAAAACATAACCATTCATCGTTCCGCTTTCGGAATACTCGATAACGTTGATGAGGGGTTAACCTATTCTAACGGTTCGTATTTAGTGCCGGATATGGTGGATTTGGGCCTTTCCGTCAAATGGGCATCTTTTAATCTTGGAGCTACGAAGCCTGAAGAATATGGAGAGTATTTTGCGTGGGGGGAAATAGTTCCTAAAGAAAATCGGAGTGCTTGGTCAAATTATAAGTGGTGTAATGGTAGTAGTACCACAGTGACTAAATATAATTATGATGGTTCACAGGGTGCTGTAGATAATAATCTCGGTCTTGATTTGGAGGATGATGCGGCAGTTCAGGTTTTGGGTGGGCTGTGGAGAATGCCAACAAAAACCGAGCAAGATGAATTGAGGAATCCGGATAACTGTAACTGGCAGTGGACTTCAGTGAATAATGTTGCTGGATGGAAAATCTCAAGTAAAAAGATTGGATTTGAAAGTCAATTCATATTTATCCCTGCAGCTGGAAGGAAACAATATTCCTATGGTATAAGTTACACAGGATATTACGGTTACTATTGGTCGTCTTCGATATCAGTATTATCGTCGGCAGACGCTCACCTTATTGCATTTGGCCCTTATTCGCACGATGGAGATTGGGCTCGTTACTCGCGTTGTTTTGCGCATTCTATACGCCCTGTATGGGGTGATGTCGTTCATGTTAGCGATTTTTCTCTTGATAAGAAAACGGAGACTGTGAAAATAGGGGATGCACCTCTGCAATTGAAAGCTACAGTCTCTCCGGAAAATGCTTCGGAAAGGGCTATTTTATGGAGAAGTTCTGATGAAAATATTGTGTCTGTGACACACGAAGGCATAGTACAGGGGCTGAAAGAAGGTATAGCTACTGTTATGGCGATGACGGTGGACGGCAGTTATACTGCCACTTGTGAAATCACCGTTACCCCATATACCGTTATCGAGCCTGAAATGGTAGACTTAGGCCTTTCTGTCAAATGGGCCTCTTTCAATATGGGCGCCACAAAGCCTGAAGAATATGGCGATTACTTCGCATGGGGAGAGACCGAACCCAAGGCAGATTACAGTTGGCAAAAATATAAATGGTGCAACGGGTCAAGTTCTACATTGACAAAGTATAATTCGGATGCGGCCTATGGGAATATAGATAATAAATATCTTCTTGATCCTGAGGATGATGCCGCGGTTGTGCATCTTGGGAAGAGCTGGCGGATTCCTACACTCTCTGAGTGGAAAGAACTGGGAAATCCTGATAATTGTTTATGGACGTGGACTACGCTGAATGGAGTTAGAGGCATGAAGATTACCAGTAAAAAATCCGGTTATACGGATAAATGGTTATTCATTCCCGCAGGAGGACATTATAATGGAACTGGTCGTGCATCAGCGGTAAGTGGCGGATGGTGCTTGACATCTCTGAGAAATCTTTCTTTAAATGAGCGAGCTTACGTCTTGTATTTTGAATCAAATGGTATTCGTTCTTGGAGTCGCGATCTTCACGATAAATGTCATGGTCGTTCTCTGCGCGCTGTGTATGGAGAGCGTGTCGCTGTCACCGGACTTAGTTTTGATTGCAAAGATATTGAACTACAGGTGGGTAATAACTACCATCTGGCACTTAATGTATATCCGGAAAACGCTTCGGAAAAAACTGTAATCTGGAGTACTTCAAATTCGAACATCGCAACAATAACTGATGATGGAGAAGTCTATGCATTATCGGAGGGAACGGTAACCATCACGGCTAAATCAGTTGATGGCGGATACGAGGAGATATGTAACATAACAGTAAATCCATACAGCATAGTAGAACCAGATATAGTTGATCTTGGCCTTTCTGTCAAATGGGCATCGTTCAATCTTGGCGCTACTAAGCCTGAAGAATTTGGCGGCTATTATGCTTGGGGGGAAACGGACCTCAAGACAGAATATAGTTGGAATACATATATATGGTGTCACGGTAGTGAGAAGACAATGACGAAGTATTGCTGTTACTCCAGTTACGGTTATAATGGCTTCACGGACGACAAGATTATACTTGACCCGGAGGATGATGTGGTAGTGGTAAACCTTGGGGGCAGTTGGCGTATGCCGACAATTGGTGAGTGGGATGAGTTATTAAATAATTGTTCATGGGAATGGACAATCAGAAATAGCATAAGGGGCAGATTGGTTTCCGCCCCCAATGGTAACAGTATTTTCCTTCCTGCCGCTAGTTGCAGGAATACCACCAACCCGGGCAGTATTGATTTCGACGGCGGCTATTGGTCGTCTTCCCTCTACACGTGGGGCCCGAGCAGTATTTATGGCCCGAATCTAGCGGACTTCCTACGTTTCGGCCCGGACTATTTGGATTGGAAGGGGGGTGGTCGCTATTGCGGAATGTCTGTCCGCCCCGTATATTCAGAACAATAATCGTTAAATCCAATAACTATGAAAGTAATTATGCTGACAGGACCAGCCGGTTCTGGAAAATCAACGACATTAGCCCATGTGTATAATATACTTATGTCGTTTCCTGGCGTGCAAGTGGTATCGCCCAAAACACAGGCTGGAGGTAGAAAATATGACTTTAAATGCGTGATTCGGATTACTCCACCATGGGGTGGTAGTGATCTTGATATTGCAATTTTTTCAATGGGAGATTTGGCCTATGCGGTTAATGATGCAATGATATATTATTTCAATCAAAAGGTAGACGTTTTGATTATTCCCAACAGTGGTTTCTTGAGTCCAGTCAAACAGTTGGCCACATATGCAGGGAGCGTCAATCTGAAAAAAACAGTTGATATAGAGAACCAGGATCGAGCAAATGCTATTGATTGCTGGCAGATTATAAATAATATACCATAGCACATTATGGTTTTACCTTTTCTCGTTTGGACTATGCGTTATGGCTAGATGTTGAAAACCCTTATGCGTATGGAACACATTTTTTCAAAATTCTCCCTGTATGACTTTATCACCACTGTTGTAGTTGGAGGTATAGTATACTACGGGATTTACATCAATGGATGGCTTCAGACGTTGTGCCTTGATGGATACATCTACAATACTACTTATTATTGGGTGGTTGTTTGGGCGTGCTATATCCTTGGATTAGTACTTCATAAGATTGTGGAGAGTTTCGATCTCTCGGGGTGTCTCAACATGTACAACAAACCGCATGAATTATGTTGCTTTCAAAGGTTCTTTATGTCGATGTTTAAACGAAACTATCCTCCAATTATTTTCAGAAGTAGAAACCATAACTCGAAGATATGGGGAATAAAAGACAATCCTTTTTCTGTCGGAGATTTGTTAAGGGAATATTACATAGCCTATTTTAAAAGCATAGAAAAATGTGCTAATGTCGGTAAACTTGAAGCACATTCCGCTTTTTTACGAGATGTTTTCTTTGCGTTTCTGATATTTATCCCAAAATTGAAAGACTATCACAATTGCTGCTTATGGGGAACATACGCTATACTATTGATCTTCATTTGGCTTGCACGATATCGGTGCGAGTATAAAATCAGCTATTTGATTTGGGAGAGATATGCATATGACACCCAGAGTATAAAGAATAATAAGAATAAAAGGAAGATAGGAAATGATGAAAACAAAACTACTCTTTAGCGCCTTCGTCATCGGCGCCGCACTGACAGCCTGCGAAAAGTATGACGACACCGCAATTATCAATTGTTTAGAGGGACATGAACAGAGCATCAACGATCTCGGCCGCAGGGTATCCAAACTGGAGGAACTGTGCTCGCAGTTGAACATTGAAATCAGTTCCCTCAAGACTATCGTCAACGCCGTGCAGGCGAGAGATTACATTACGGGGGTTACTCCTCTTTACGAAGAAGGTGTCCAAACAGGTTACAGTATCAGTTTCGCTAAATCTGCAAGCATTACCATTCGTAACGGACATAATGGCAAAGATGGCCATTCCCCCGAAATCGGCATTGCTCAGGATGAAAACGGAATCTGGTGCTGGACGCTGGATGGAGCATGGCTGAAGGACGGCTCATGGAACAAAATACCCGTTACCGGCAACGATGGGACCAACGGGACAAATGGTAATGACGGCATCACCCCGCAACTGAAAATCGAGAACGACTATTGGTATGTCTCAATCGACAAAGGTGCCTCCTGGACGAAACTCGGCAAAGCCACAGGCGAAGATGGGGAAGATGGTAAAGACGGTGATTCTTTCTTCCGCAGCGTGGATGAAAAAGAGAACGAGGTGCTGCTGACCCTTGCTGACGGCACCGTCGTCCGCATCCCGAAATTGCCGGAACTCAGTATCGATATCGATCGCAGCGCCGGAATCATCTGCACCCCGGGGCAGGTCTGCGAAGTGCCCTACCGCCTGCTCGGGACTATCGGCGAATCGCTTGTCGAAACGCTTTGCGAAGGTGGCCTGCGCGCCAGCGTCGAACAGACGGGAGAGGCCGAAGGCATCATCAGCGTCAGCATTCCTGCCAGCGGCCCGGAGGGCAAGGTGCTGGTCTTCGTCTGCAACGGCGGCCGCAGCGTCTTCAAGGCGCTGACCTTCGAGGAAGGGGTCATCGGCGTAAGCGAAACGGCATTCGAGTTCGAGGAGGACGGCGGCGAAGCGCAATTCAGCCTGTCGCACAATATGACTTTCAGCATCGAAAGCGATGCGGAGTGGCTAAGCGTCTCCGAGGCGGATTCCAAAGCGCTGACGACGGATTATTTCATTGTATCCGCTGCACCGATGACGGGGAGTTTCGAGGACCGCAGTGCCCGCGTCGTGTTCCGATCCCTGGAAAATGAAATGACAGCGGAAATCACGGTCACTCAGCGGCTGCTCTTCGCGATTAACGAATCCAGCGTGGCGCTGCTCGAAGGTGAGACGACGCAATTGTCGCTTATCAACCGTTTGCCGGTGCAGGAAGTCAGTTGGAGTTCTTCGGACGAGAGTATCGCTACCGTCGATGCCGACGGTTTGGTAACGGCGGTCGCCAAAGGGAATGCGGTCATCACGGCTGCTTCGGCCGACGGGAAGCACAGCAAAAACTGCAGTATCGAAGTGAAGGCCATCGGCGACCTGGTTCCCGTCTGGTGTGGAGGCTTTGCCGGAAACATCATCAACGGAAAGATTCAATACGGCTCGCAGATTGCCTGGTATATTCGCAATAACACTGACGAGAACATAGAAGTAGTATCCATACATATGATTGATGGCACGGAGTGGAGTACGTCAGAATTGGAGTTGAATGCTGAACTTGCCGCAGGAGGAAGTCTCGGATGGAACTTCAGCATTCCGATGCGCGGAATGTATTTCCCCATCACTGCCGTGTTCACTATACAATATAAAGGAAAGGACTATAGCGTTTCCGGGACCTATAATCACTAGACCGCCCGTCTGGAAGACTCCGCCGCTATATCGGTACAAAAAAACGACACCTCCCGTCCGGGGGGTGTCGCTTGTAAAAAGCGCAGCCGGATGATTATCCGATGGAGATCTGCCGCTTGGCGGGAATCTGCTTCTGCTCCGTCTTCTTGGGCAGGGTGATCTTCAGCACGCCGTCCTGCATCTTGGCGCCGATGCCCTCGACATCGATGTTCTCGGGCAGGGTAAAGCTCTGATGATAAGACGCGTAGGAAAATTCCCGGCGCAGGTAGGTACCGTCTTTCTCGTCCTTGTTCTCTTTCTCGGATTTCCTTTCCAGGGCGATGACCAGTTCCTCGTCATTGTTCACATGAATCTTGAAGTCGTCCTTCGTCATGCCAGGGGCCGCTATCTCAATCTGGAAGTCTTTTGCACTTTCTTTGATGTTAACGGCCGGAGAGGCGAACTGCCTTGCGGGTATCAGGGTGAAGTTGTCGTCGAACAGGTCGCTGAAAATACCGGGGAGCCAGTTCTGGTTTCTGCGTGTAACTACAGGGTACATAACAAATCCTCCTAAATTTTTTACGTTATACTATCTGTTCCTTCGCGGAACAATGCAGCATAAGGCAAATCCGGGGCCAGTGACATTTTGTCGGCAGTAAAAAGTTCCCGGAATAATTATTACATTTGCACAAATTGCCGCCTATGCAGATTCTCAGTCAAACCATAAGCAGAGATGCCCTCCGTCATCTTCCCGGAAATTACTTCGACGATATGGTCAAGTGCGTTGCCGATACCCGGCGTGGACGGCTGGCCTTGGATTCCGATCTCCATTCCGACCTGGAGAAGCTCCTGCTGGAGGACGGGTCCGACCAGAAGGACCTCTGGGGATTCAATCTCTGGCCGGAAGAAGAGGGCGAAGATTTTATCGAATTCGATTCTCTGATCAATATCAGGGCCTGGCAGCAGAACCCCTCCAGGGATGTGCTGGATCCTGCGGTGCGTGCTGCCATCCGGGATGTGGTTGCCCAATATATCCTCCCGGAATGATGCAGCACGCGGACCTGGAGAACGGCCGCTGGGCGGAATTGACCTTCCATCAGCAGATGGCCAATATCGGCAGCGAGACCTACCGTGTCTATAAGGCGCTGCTGGCCGGGAAGCCGGAGCGGGCGCAGAGCAGTTTCGCCCGTTTTCAGGAGTTGATAGACCTCACCATCAAGTGGGGCCGCATTGGGGAAAGCAAGGCCGCGCGCAGCGCTATGTGGGAGGAGTTATGCCGCTTCCGGGAAATTTACTGCGATGCTTATCTGCGGGGTGACCTGAACGAACTCGCTTCCCTCAACCGTTACCTGGACCAGTTCGCCCAAAGGCGATAGCCTTCTAAAATCCCACCACTCCGTTCACCGGGGCATCCCAGGGTTCGCGGGGGACTTGGGCGACGATGCGCCATTGCTGGCAAAGGCCGATGACGGGGCAGCCCAACTGCGGAAGCAGCCGGTCATAGAAGCCGCCTCCGCGGCCGAGGCGACCGCCGCAGCGGTCGAAGGCGACGCCGGGAACCAGCGCCAGGTCGATTTCGGAGGGAAGGACCGACGGAGCGGAGGCGTCCGGCTCAAGGATTCCTTTCCAGCCCGGTGCGAGCCTTTCGGCCTGGTATTCCCGCAGGAGCAGCGAATCGCCGTTCACGACCGGCAGCGCGAAACGCTTGACGCCCGCCCATTTGCGGATGAAATCCAGCGTCGGCACCTCATCCGGCAGGGCCATATAGAGAAGGACGGTATGCGCGCGACGGAACTCCGGCAAGGCTTCCACCTCCGCCCAGCCGGCAGCCAGGGCTCCGGCTTCCAGCGGCTCCAGGGTACGGCGCGCACGCAAATCGGCACGCAGCGCAGCCTTTTCAGAATTCAGACTTGATGTTGTAGTCATTGCGCCTGTCGGAACTGCGGGCGATCATTTCCCCGATGAAGCCGGCAAGGAAGAGCACCACGCCCAGCACTACGGCCAGGAGCGCAAGGTAGAAGAGCGGCTGGTCGGTGACGGCGCGGAACTTCAGCCCGCGGGCCTGGTTCACCAGTTTCTCGACAATGATCCATACGGTCATCACGAAGCCCACGAGGAACATAAAGATGCCGCGATAGCCGAAAAAATGCATCGGCTTGCCGCCGAAGGAACTCAGGAACCAGAGCGACATCAGGTCCAGGAAGCCGTTCACGAAGCGTTCCATCCCGAATTTGCTCTTGCCGTATTTGCGTTTCTGGTGGTGTACCCGTTTTTCGGTGATGCGCGTATAACCCGCATTCTTGGCGAGGTAGGGGATGTAGCGGTGCATCTCGCCGTACACCTCGATATCCTTGACCACTTCGCTGCGATAGGCCTTCAGGCCGCAGTTCATATCGTGCAGTTTGATGCCGGTAATGCGGCGGGCGGTGGCGTTATAGAGTTTCGACGGCAGGTTCTTGGTCAGCGCATTGTCCTTGCGGTGCTGTTTCCATCCGGAGACGATGTCCCAGCCTTCTTCGCGGATCATCCGCACCATTTCCGGGATTTCTTCGGGGGAGTCCTGCAGGTCCGCGTCCATCGTCACCACGATCTCTCCCTGCGCCTTTGCGAATCCGCAGTACAGGGCGGCGGACTTGCCGTAATTGCGCCGGAAGCAGATACCGTGCAGGCAGGGATTCTCCGCGGCGAGTTTCTTGACGGTATCCCAGGACCCGTCGGTGGAGCCGTCGTCCACCAGGATCATTTCATAACTCAGGCCCTGCTCCTGCATCACCCGGTCGGTCCAGGCGCAAAGTTCAGGCAGGGATTCCGCTTCGTTGAAGAGCGGGACGATGATGGAAAGATCGGTCATTACACTTCTTCCTCCTGCTTTTCAAAAGGATTCTGCGAAGGGATATTCCGGGACAGGATGGCCGAAAGGACCGTCCCGAAGAGGAAACAGTAAATCAGGTTCGCCCAGAAGGTGTATTGCGGCATCTTCCCGATCATATCCTGCATCTGGGAAAGGGCATCCGGGGGGAGGTTGGCCGCCACGCTCTGCATCGCGTTGACGAAGATGTCGGGCTGGACGAACAGGACCCAGGCCAGATAGATGGCGCTGTAAACCAGCGAGGAGAGCAGGGCGGTGCAGACGCCCAGCCGGAGCGTGTCGCTGTTGGTGACTTCGGGATCCTGGGCGGCAAACTGCTTCATGAAACGCTTGAGCAGCGCGATGCACAGGTAGAATTTGAAGCCCCAGAGCACCAGGATGATCAAGGAGCTGCCGATACTGCCGATCCAGTCGGCGCCGTGGGTGGATAGCAAGGAATTCAGGGCGAAGTAAACCGCCGATACGCCGCCGAGCGCGAGTCCTGCCCGCGCGGCTGCATCCCAGGTTCTCTTGTTGTTAGCCATAGTGAGTGCAAATATAGGAAAAAATTCATATCTTTGCAGGCTAAATATTTGAGAAGATATGTTGACGATAGCTTTCACTGACGGCAGTATCCGTCCCTGGGATGACGACGAGGCAAAGCGGATTTTCTGGCACTCGTCGGCCCACCTGATGGCCGAGGCCATCGAAGCGCTCTATCCGGGCGTCAAGTTCGGTGTGGGACCTGCCGTGGAAACCGGGTTCTATTACGATGTGGATTTTGCCGGCCAGACCATCAGCGAGGCCGACCTGACCCGTATCGAGGAGAAGATGAAGGAACTGGCGAAGGCCGGCGAGACCTTCGAGCGCTCGGAGGTGTCCAAGGCGGACGCCGCTGCGTACTTCACCAAGAAGGGTGACCCGTACAAGTGCGAGCTCATCGAAGCGCTGGAGGACGGCAGCATCACCTTCTACAAGAACGGCAACTTCACCGACCTCTGCCGCGGACCTCACGTCAAGCACGTCAGCGACATCAAGGCCATCAAACTGCTCTCCATCGCCGGCGCCTACTGGAAGGGCGACCAGAGCCGGGAGCAGCTGACCCGCATCTACGGCGTCACCTTCCCCAAGAAATCGATGCTGGACGAGTACCTGCAGGTGCTTGAAGAAGCGAAGAAGCGCGACCACCGCAAACTCGGCAAGGAGATGGAACTCTTCACCTTCTCGTCGCGCGTGGGCCTCGGACTGCCGCTCTGGCTGCCCCGCGGTGCCGTGATGCGCAATATCCTCGAGAACTTCCTGCGCAAGAAGCAGGGTGAAATCGGCTACCTGCCGGTAGTGACCCCGCATATCGGCGGCAAGGACCTCTACGTTACCTCCGGGCACTATGCCAAGTACGGTAAGGATTCGTTCCAGCCCATCCATACCCCGCAGGAGGGGGAGGAATACCTGCTGAAGCCGATGAACTGCCCTCACCACTGCGAAATCTACCGCAGTGCGCCTCGTTCCTACCGCGACCTGCCGCTGCGTTTCGCGGAATTCGGCACGGTCTATCGCTACGAGCAGAGCGGAGAGTTGCACGGACTTACCCGCGTTCGCAGTTTCACCCAGGACGATGCGCACCTCTTCTGCCGCCCCGACCAGCTGCAGGAGGAGTTCGAAAAGGTCATCGACCTGATCCTCTATGTGTTCAAGACGCTGAATTTCGATAAGTTCATCGCCCAGGTATCGCTGCGCGACCCTTCCAACAAGGAAAAGTACATCGGCAGCGACGAGAACTGGGAGAAAGCGGAGCAGGCAATCATCACCGCCGCCGAGCGCAAGGGGCTCGAGACCGTCGTGGAACTCGGCGAAGCGGCTTTCTACGGTCCGAAGCTCGACTTTATGGTCAAGGACGCCATCGGCCGCAAGTGGCAGCTGGGTACGATCCAGGTCGATTACAACCTGCCGGAGCGCTTCCAGCTGGAATATACCGACGTGGACGGCAGCAAGAGCCGCCCCGTGATGATCCATCGCGCGCCCTTCGGCAGCATCGAGCGTTTCACCGCCGTGCTGCTCGAGCACACCGCCGGGCACTTGCCCGTATGGCTGTCGCCGGATCAGGTTAAGATCCTGCCAGTCAGTGAAAAATATGAAGATTATGCGAAAAAAGTTTGCGATTTGCTATTAAATTGCGAAATTCGCGCTTCCATAGACTCGCGTAACGAGACGCTGGGCAAGAGAATTCGTGAAATATCGCTTCTCAGAGTGCCTGTATTGCTGATTGTTGGTGAGAAAGAGGTTGCTGACGGTACCGTTTCCGTGAGGAAGGAAGGTGTCGATCAGGGCTCTATGAGCATTGAAGAATTTAAAGAATTTATGAACCGCACCGTAGCCGATGAACTGGCTGCGGCCTAAAATGTAAGGAGGAAAAAACTATCGCCGGACCTTTCAGACCCAAGCCCGCCCGTCCCAAACCCGGACGCCGGCCGGACTCGCAGTTGCCCCGCAAGGATGAGAATGAATTGCGCACCAACCGGGAAATAACCGCCCCGGAAGTGCGGTTGGTTGGGGAGAATATCCCGGAGCAGGGCATATACCCGCTCTCCAAGGCCCTTCAGCTGGCCGACGAACTCAACCTTGACCTGGTAGAAATCAGCGCGAAGGCGGAACCGCCCGTGTGCAAGATACTCGATTATCAGAAGTATCTCTACCAGCAGCGTAAGAAGGCGAAGGAGATGAAGTCCAATTCCGCCAAGATCGTCATCAAGGAAATCCGTTTCGGGCCCAATACCGACGAGCACGACTTCCAGTTCAAGCTCAAGCACGCCCGGGAGTTCCTGCTGGAGGGATCCAAGGTCAAGGCGACGATTTTCTTCCGCGGCCGTTCCATCATGTTCGCAGACCAGGGCGAGAAGCAGTTGCTCCGTTTTGCCGTGGAACTCGAAGAAGCCGGAAGGGCGGAGAACATGCCGAAACTGGAAGGGAAGCGGATGACGATGATTATCGCTCCCGTGAAAAAGAAATAATCCGTGTGATACGGACTGTATATTAACATTATTATTAAAAAACAAAAACAATGGCAAAACTGAAGACCAACTCCGGTGCCAAAAAGCGCTTCACGCTTACCGGATCGGGAAAAATCAAGAGGAAGCACGCTTACCACAGCCACATCCTCACCAAGAAGACCAAGAAGCAGAAAAGGAACCTCGATCACTTCGCCCTCATCGAGAAGGCGGACATCGCGCGGGTCAGTGAACTTCTCGTCTTGTAGTTATCGTTTAACTTGGTAATGCATCAGAACTATGCCTAGATCAGTCAACTCAGTCGCCTCCAGGGCGCGCCGCAAGAAGATTCTCAAGAGAACCCGCGGTAATTTCCTCTCCAGAAAGAATGTCTGGACCGTTGCAAAGAACACCTACGAGAAAGGTCTCACCTACGCTTATCGTGACCGCAGGGCCAAGAAGCGCAATTTCCGCGCCCTCTGGATCCAGCGTATCAACGCTGCCGCCCGTCAGTACGGAATGACCTACTCCCAGTTCATGGGCAAACTTTCCAAGCAGAACATCGGTCTGAACCGCAAGGTGCTCGCCGATCTCGCAATGAACAATCCGCAGGCGTTCGAGGCAATCGTAAACTCCGTAAAATAGATCCTGAAGGCTTGTGTCTTTGAAGGATATCATTCGAAACAGATGGGCAAAGTTCAGTTTTTGGGCTTTGCTTTATCTGCTTTGGGTGGTATGGCTCGGCTCCTGGTGGTGGCTCGCGGGTCTGGTTGTCATCTTCGACATTTTCATCACCCGCAAGGTCCACTGGAACTTCTGGAAGAAGCGCTATAAGGAGGGGGAGAAGCACAGTGCGGCGAACGACTGGCTGGATGCCGTCATCTTCGCCGTCATCGTCGTGACCTTCATCAACATCTTTTTCTTCCAGTCGTTCAAGATCCCTTCCTCGTCGATGGAGAGCAGTCTCTATACCGGAGACCGCCTCTTCGTGAGCAAACTCACCTACGGACCGCGGCTGCCCCAGACTCCGCTGACCATTCCGTTCACGCACAATACGATTTTCGGACGGGAGTCCTACTCGACGCTCATCCAGCGTCCGTACCGCCGCCTGAAAGGGCTGCGCAGCGTGCAGGCGGGGGATTGCGTGGTCTTCTGCTTCCCTGACGGGGATACGGTGCTCACCAAGGCGCCGGTCGAAGACTACCACACCCTGGCGCGCCTGCTGGGACGCGAGAACGTCATCCGGCGTTATGGGCCGGTCATCGCGCGTCCGGCGGACAAGAAGGACCACTACGTCAAGCGCTGCGTCGCCGTGGCAGGGGATACCCTCTGCGTCCGCGACGGCCTGGTCTGGCTGAACGGGAAACAGCAGGAAGTGTGGCCGGGCGTGCAGTTAAGTTATGCCGTCACGACCACCGGTCACCGCTTCAATCCCAAAGTGCTGGACAAACTCGGGCTCAACCTGAATGAGCTGTGGTACGATGCCACGCTGCCCGGTTATCCGATGATGCCCCTGACGGCGGAAGGCTTGGAGCAGGTGCGTGCGATGAGCAATGTGCTGAGCGTGGTCCCCAACATCGACCGGGATCCCTCGACGAGCCTGGACGGTTCGCTGATGATTTTCCCCTTCACGCAGGACAGCGGCTGGACCCGGGACAACTTCGGGCCGCTCTGGATTCCCGCCAAGGGGGCGACCGTCGCCCTCAGTGAGGAGAATCTTCCGCTTTACGCCCGGATTATCCGGGATTATGAAGGCGGCGATATCGACGAGGCGCTCTCCCGGGGCAGTTACACCTTCAAGCAGGACTATTACTTTATGATGGGGGACAACCGCCACAATTCCCTGGATTCAAGGTATTGGGGCTTCGTTCCGGAAGACCACGTCGTGGGCCGTCCGGCGCTCATCTGGCTCTCTACAGATGCGGGTCGGAAGTTCCCCCGGAACATAAGATGGGGAAGATTCTTCAAATTTCTATAGCGCACAATTTGGAAATCAGAAAATTAAAAGCGATATTTGCACCCCATTGTGAGAAATAATCAAAAAAGTGTATAAATATGGCAAAGGTTTGTCAAATAACGGGAAGGAAGAGAATGAAGGGCAACAACGTGTCCCATTCCAAGCTGCGCACCAAGCGCGACTTTTCCCTGAACCTCAAGAACAAGCGGTTCTGGAGTGAGGAGGAGCAGCGGTTCATCACCCTCAAAGTCTCCTGCAAAGGTATGCGTATCATCGAGAAGAACGGCCTCGAGGCCACGCTTCGCGATGCCCGCAAGAAAGGATTGGTTAACCTTGTTTAAACTTACGGACTATGGCAAAGAAAGCGAAAGGTAACAGGGTGCAGGTCATCCTTGAGTGCACCGAGCAGAAAGAGAGCGGCGTACCCGGAATGTCCAGGTACATCACGACCAAGAACAAGAAGAACACCCCCGAGAGGCTTGAACTCAAGAAGTTCAACCCCTATCTGGGCAAGGTCACCGTCCATCGTGAAATCAAGTAATCAGGAGGATTAAGATATGGCAAAGAAAGCCGTTGCAACATTCGCAGCCAAGGCCGGTGCCAAGAGCATGGTCAAGTGCATCCGTATGGAGAAATCCCCCAAGACCGGCGCTTACGTTTTCACGGAGCAGCTCGTCGAGGAAGCCAAGGCGAAGGAGTTCTTCGAGAAGAAGTAATTCGCTGATGATAAAAAATCAACCGGACTCCTATAGGAGCCCGGTTTTTTTTATTACCTTTGTGCGATATGGCACTGAGTTTTTTTCAGAAGATAGGCCGGGCGATTGCCGGTAAGTCCAGGGTGGATGACGATACCCTGGATGCCATCGAGGAAGCCCTCGTGGAGTCCGACCTGGGCGTAGATACCACCCTGAAGGTGATTGACCGGCTCGAGGAGCGTGTGCAGAAAGACAAGTACATGTCCTTCGACGAACTGGTCGGCCTGCTCCGGGAGGAGATTGCCGCCCTGGTGCCGGACAGCGCTCCCGGCGCCTTGCGTCCCGCCCCCGGACAGGGTCCGCTCGTGATCCTGGTGGTGGGCGTGAACGGAGTCGGCAAGACCACGACCATCGGAAAACTGGCGCTCTGGTACCGCAAGCAGGGCTATAAGGTGCTGCTGGGTGCGGGAGATACTTTCCGCGCCGCCGCTGTGGACCAGCTGGTCATCTGGGCGGAGCGTGCCGGTGTGGAGATCGTCAAGCAGCAGATGGGTTCCGACCCTGCCGCCGTGGCCTACGATACCGTCAAATCGGCGGTCGCCCGCGGTTCGGACGTGGTGATTATCGACACCGCCGGCCGCCTGCACAACCGCGTGGACCTGATGAACGAACTCTCCAAGATCCGCAATTCCGTCGGCAAGGTGCTTCCCGGAGCGCCGCAGGAGGTGATGCTGGTGCTGGATGCCAGTACCGGGCAGAATGCCTTCGCGCAGGCCGGGGAGTTCGTGCGCGCCACTTCCGTCACGGGCCTTGCGCTGACGAAACTGGACGGGACCGCCAAGGGCGGCGTCGTGGTGGGCGTATCGGACCGTTTCGGGATTCCCGTGCGCTTCATCGGAACAGGGGAGGGCATCGCGGACATAGAGCCCTTCGAAAAAGAGAAATTCATTGCCAAATTGTTCAATCCGGAAGATTTAAAGTAAAGATATGAAACTGAGTTATTCCTGGCTTAAGGATTATTTGAAGTGTGACCTGACTCCCGCCGAGGTGGCGGAAGCGATGACTTCCATCGGAATCGAGGTCGATGCACTGGAAGAGACGGAGCGGATTCCCGGCGGACTGGCCGGGGTCGTGGTCGCCAAGGTGTTGGAATGCGAGGCGCATCCCGACAGCGACCATCTCCACATCACGAAGGTGGATGCCGGAACGGGCGAGCCGCTGACCGTCGTCTGCGGGGCCCCGAACGTGGCGGCCGGGCAGAAAGTGCTGCTGGCCTGCGTGGGCGCCGTCCTCCCGGGCGATTTCAAGATCAAGAAATCCAAGATCCGCGGGGTCGAGAGTTTCGGTATGATCTGCGCCGAGGACGAACTGGGCCTGGGCAGCAGTCACGAGGGCATTATGGTGCTCCCCGACGACGCTCCGGTAGGAACGCCTGCCAAGGAATACCTCAAACTGGAAAGCGAGGCGGTCATCGAGTATGAAATTACCGCCAACCGCGTGGATGCCGCTTCCCATTGGGGCGTGGCGCGCGACCTGTACGCCTGGCTCAAACTGAACGGCAAGCCCTGCGAGTTGGTCAAACCCTCCGTGGAGGCCTTTGCGGAAGGCCCCGGCGACGGCATTACGCTCGAGGTCCGCGACAGCGAAGGCGCGCCCCGCTACACCGGGCTCAGCATCCGCGGTGTCAAGGTCGGTCCCTCTCCGGACTGGCTGCAGCAGCGCCTGATGAGCATCGGACTGCGCCCCATCAACAATATTGTCGATGTCTCCAATTTCGTGCTTTTCGAACTGGGACAGCCGCTCCATACCTTCGATGCCGACCGCATCGGCGGAGGAAAGGTGATCGTGCGCCGAGCGGCTGAAGGCGAGCCCATCAGGACCCTTGACGAAATCGACCGCAGCCTCAAGGCAAGCGATATGGTGATTGCGGACGAAACCCGCCCGATGTGCATTGCGGGCGTATTCGGCGGCTTCGATTCCGGCGTAAGCGACAGCACGGTCAACGTGTTCCTCGAGAGCGCCTATTTCGATCCCGCTTCGATCCGCCGGACCGCGCGCCGTGAAGGCCTGCAGACCGATGCCTCCTTCCGCTATGAGCGCGGCGCTGACCCGCTCGTGTGCCGCTATGCGCTCCAGCGTGCGGCCCTGCTGATTCAGGAATGCGCCGGCGGCAGCATTTCGGGCAAGATCCTCGAAGTCTGCCCCAAGCCCTTCGAGCGGGCCCGCATCGAACTGGACTATGCCCGCATCGATGCCTTCGTGGGCCAGAAAATCGGCCGGGAGGCTATCGAAACCATCCTCGACGCCCTGGCCTACGAATTCGTGGAACGCCGCGAGGACGGTGCCGTCGTGCTGGCTCCGAGTTATATGGTGGACGTGCAGCGGGAATGCGATGTGGTCGAGGAAATCCTGCGCATCTACGGCTACAACAATATCGCGCTGCCGCAGCATATGAAGATGTCGGTGAACGCGACTCCTTCTCCGGAGCCGGAGGCCATCCGCAATGCGATTTCCGCGTTCCTGGCCGCCAACGGCTTCACGGAGATTATGAACAATTCCCTGACGCGTCAGGCTGCCTATGCTTCCCTGAAGACCTTCCCCGAGGAGGCCTGCGTGAAGATTGTCAACCCGCTCAGTTCCGACCTGAACGTCCTGCGCCAGAGCCTGGTGCCCGGCGGCCTGGAGACCGTCGCCTACAATGTGAACCGGCAGTGCTATACGCTGCGTACCTTCGAATACGGCTCGGTCTATCGCCGGCTGCCCGACGGGGATCCGCAGAAACTCTCGGGCTACGAGGAGCATCCCGTCTTCTGCCTGATGATGAGCGGAACGCGGGAAAAATCCTGGAACGGAGCACCGCGCAGCAGCGATTTCTTCCTGCTCAAGGGCTATGTGGCGATGTTGCTTCGCCGCTACGGTGCGGACCTCTACTCGATGTGGACGGAGCCCGCTCCCGCCGATATCTACTCCGAGGGCGTCGTCTATAAACTGCCCGGCGAAGGCCGCGTCCTGGCGACCGTCGGCGTCGTGGCTCCCGCGTTCGCCAAGCGCTTCGGCGTCAAGCAGAGCGTCGTCGCCGCGGAAATCGACTGGCGGACCCTCTTCCAGCTGGTGAAGCGCGACAAGGTGGCTTTCAAGGAACTGCCCCGCTTCCCGGAGGTGCGGCGCGACCTGGCCCTGCTGCTGGACGAAAGCGTCAGTTATGCCGATCTGCGCGCCTGTGCGCTGAAAAACGCAAAGAAGATGCTGCGTGGCGTAGGACTCTTCGATGTCTATCGCGGGGACAAGATTCCCGCGGGCAAGAAGCAGTACGCGCTGAGTTTCATCCTGCGCGACGATGAGCGCACCCTGACCGATGCCGACGTGGAGCGCACGATGAGCCGCATCCTCGAAGCCTATACCAAAGAGTTCGGTGCAACGCTGAGATAATGCTGAAACTGCGTCATATCTTCCTGCTGGGCCTGCTCCTGCTGCCGCTTTCCTGCGGCCGGGGGCGCGTAATCCCTCCGCGGAAGATGGCGCAGGTCTATGCGGATATGCTGCTCGCCGACCAGTGGCTCGGCGACCATCCGTCGATGCGTACCCGGGCGGATACGACGCTTTTCTACGGTGCCGTCTTTAAGAAGTACGGTTATTCCTTCAAGGATTACGACGCCAGCGTGAACCATTATATGGAGAATCCGGCCGCCTACGCCAAGATTCTGAAAAGGGCGGCTGCCTCGCTGGAACGCCGCCGTACGGCGTTGGAAAAACAGATGGCGGCTGCGGAGGCCGAGTATCAGGAACGCCTGAAGCAGCGCGTCGTCATCCCCGAAGAGGGGCTGTGGAAGCAGGTGGATGCCTGGCGGGATTCGCTGGCAACGGTGGTCGACTCGCTCTCCGTTGCGGTGGATTCGCTCTCCGTTCCTGCTGATTCTGCAGCTCAGAAAAAAGAAAGTATCAACCTGTTTGAGTTATGAAATACCTTGAGAAATACGGCTACAAGCCGGATGAGGCGGCGGTAGCGGCCGCGCTGGAAGCCATCTCCGCCCAGGTGGATGCGCTGTCCACCCGCGAGAACCTGCTCGCCTGCTTTTCCCTGATGGACCTGACCACCCTGAATGGCAGCGATACCCGGGAATCCGTGCAGAAACTGGTGGGGAAGGTCAATGACCTCGCCGCCCGTTATCCGGACTATCCGCTGCCGGCCTCTGTATGCGTCTATCCCAATTTCGCCCCGGTGGTCGCCGCGGCGCGCGCCGATGCACGCCTGCACGTGACCACGGTCGCCGGCTGCTTCCCCGCTTCGCAGAGTTTCTCGGAAGTGAAGGTGCTGGAAAGCCGCCTGGCGGTCCGCGGAGGCGCTGACGAGGTGGATATCGTGCTGTCGCTGGGCGATTTCCTTGCCGGTGACGAGAAGGCTGCTTTCGACGAGATTGCCGCCATCCGCGCCGCTGTGGACGAGGAAGCCGCCGCACAGGGCCGCAGCGCGGTGCTGAAGGTGATCCTGGAGACGGGGGTGCTCGTCACTGCGGAGAAAATCGCGGAAGCCTCGCTGCTGGCGATGGAGGCGGGTGCCGATTTTATCAAGACCTCGACGGGTAAGGTCAGCGTGAACGCTACTCCTGCCGCCGCGTATGTAATGTGCGAGGCGATTCGCGCCTACCACGCGGCCAGCGGAAAGAAAGTGGGATTCAAGGCAGCCGGCGGTATCTCGAACGCCAAGGATGCGATCGGCTATTACCTGATCGTCTCTACCGTGCTCGGCGCGGCCTGGCTGGACAAATGCCTCTTCCGTCTGGGCGTGAGCCGCCTGGGAAACAGCCTGATGAGCGCCATTGAAAAGCAGACCGTCAGCTATTTTTAAGATTTTCGAAAAATAGCCGTTGAAAAAAAAATTCAACGGCACTCCGTTTCTTACCTTTGCCCCGTAACCATAAAACGAGGTCGTATGAAACGGTTTTTTTTATTTCTATGGGCGGCGCTCTTCCTGGGCGCCTGCGCTGCCGGGACGCTGGAGGGGGAGCGTCCCGCTCCTCCTGCTTCCGGGCTGGAACACGGCATGATCGTCCTGGGAGAGCAGCTGGAGGATCCCTACTCGGTGGAGAATGTCTCCAAGGCGCTGCAATCCCTGTATCCTTCCCGCGCGGAGCGGGTGATTCCGGAGGCGACGGACCTCTATGTCCGCTTCCTTCCCTCCGGCCGGGAACAGATGGACCGCCTGCAGGCGCTCGGGCTGACCTTGCTGGACCATCCGATGGATTACCGCATCCTGCGCGAGGGCGATTATTACCAGGACCCTTCCGTCCCGGAGGGGAGCATTACCTGGCAGTACAGCGTCGTGAGCAAGGATTTCTCCTTTCCGGAGGATATCCGCTGCGAAGTGCTGGACGAATGCTACCTTGCGGAGCACGATCCCACCTCCAAGGCGGACGGCATCGACTGGGCAGCGGTGGAGCGGGAAGCCTACCGGCTGACCGGGAATGCGGCGATGCTGCGTGCCGGAACCAAAGACGGGGAAAGCACTCCCGTCTATGCCGAAGGCGATGTCCTGCTCATCGACCATGACCTGGGCGAAAAGCCCGTCGGGGTACGCGGCGTGCTGGTCTGCTGCAATTCCTTCGTCAAAATCGCCAAGGGCTATACCGATGTTGCGGGACACTATCGCCTGAACCGCGCGTTTGCGACGGAAATGCGCTATCGCATCGTCTTCAAGAACGAAAAGGGCTTTGCGACGGGCTTCAACCTGATTCTCCTTCCCGCGTCGGTCTCCACGCTCGGTACCGCCGGGCCCGAAGGGGTGAGCGTCACCATCGACGAAAAGTCCGAACGCAGCCTCTTCTGCCGGAGCGTCATCAACAATGCCTGCTGCGATTATTTCGATTCCTGCAAGGGCGACGGCGGCGAGGAAATTTCCACTCCGCCGGACAACCTGCGCATCTGGTGCTTCCAGTCCCTGAATGTCAGCGGGGCCGTGATGATGCAGCACGGCTGTATGATCGACCAGACCCTGATAGGGGAATGGCTGGGGAAGTTCACCTCCCTGGTAAAGATGTTCCTGCCGGACCTGGTCATCGGGCTCAAGGACTGCAATTCCTGCAAGGGCATCTATTCGCTGGTGCTGCACGAATGCGCGCACGCCAGCCACTACAGCAAGGTGGGGAACGATTTCTGGGACCCGCTCGCCGAGTTTATGGTCAAATCGTTCATCGCCAGCGGCAGTATGTCCTACGGCAGTGCGCAGGATGAGGGGAGCGGTCCTGTCGCGGTGGCGGAGATGTGGGCCTATTCCGTGCAGACGGCCCTGATGGAGCGGCGATACGCGGACGGGATGGCCTACGGCAGTGCCTATTGGTTCCATCCGCAGGTCCTCTCCTGGCTGGACGAACGGGGTATCACCCGTTTCAAGGTCTTCAAGGCCCTGGATGCGGAGGTGACGGACCGGGAGACCCTGCGTCAGCGGCTGATTTACTATTATCCCGAGTACAAGAGTATGATCAACCAGGCCTTCTCGCGCTATGAATAAGTTCGTCTTTGCCTGTTGCGCCCTGCTGCTGTGCGTGGCGGGGCGCCGTGCCGCCGCGCAGGAATTCTCCCTTTCCACCAATGCCCTGGATTATGCCCAACTCGGGACCCTGAATATCGAGGCGGCCTATGGCTTCGCGCGGCACTGGTCCGTACAGTTGGGGGCCAAATACAATCCTTTCACGTTCGAGACCGCGCGCGGGCGCTTCCAGGCGCGGCAGCGCCTGCTGCGCGCAGGGGCGCGCTGGTGGCCCTGGCACGTGTATTCCGGCTGGTGGCTGGGCGCGCGTGCCCAGTGGCAGGAATACAACAGGGGCGGCTTCAGCTCGCCGGTCACGACGGAAGGGGACCGGCTTGGCGGGGGACTGTCGGCAGGCTATGCCTATATGCTCGGCAAGCACTGGAACCTGGACGTCGGCATCGGCGCCTGGGTGGGATATGACCGTTACCGGAGCTATGCCTGTCCGGACTGCGGCAGTGTGCGCGCGAGCGGCGGCAAATATTTTTTCCTGCCGGACGACTTTATTTTGTCGCTTGCGTACATTTTTTAAAAAAAGTTGTATATTTGCAGTCCCTAGCGCGCGGGTGGCGAAATGGTAGACGCGCTAGTTTCAGGAGCTAGTGGGGTAAAACCTGTGTGAGTTCGAGTCTCATCCCGCGCACTTTCAACGGCCTTCCGATTCCTGGAAGGTCGTTTTTTTTGTATGAAATACAAAGAATTTTATTTATCTTCGCAAGTTATTATAAGCTGCAGAAAAACGATAATAAACTAAATAATCATTTAAGTATGTTTCAGAACAAGAAAAGAGTGTATCGCTTCGGCGGAAAGACGGCCGAAGGTGACGGTTCCATGCGGGAACTCCTCGGTGGCAAGGGTGCGAACCTTGCTGAAATGAGCAAACTCGGTATGCCGGTTCCTGCCGGTTTTACCATTACCACCGAGTGCTGCGCTGAGTATTATCAGCTTGGCGGCGGTTATTCCGAAGAATTGAAGAAAGACGTGGCCGAGGCGCTTGCCGCCACGGAGAAACTGATGGGCAAGAAATTCGGTGATCCTTCCGATCCCCTTCTCGTGAGCTGCCGCTCCGGCGCCCGTTCCTCCATGCCCGGTATGATGGATACCATCCTCAATATCGGCCTTTGCTCCGCCACGATTCCCGGCATGATCCAGAAGACCGGCAATCCCCGTTTCGTCTATGACGCTTACCGTCGTCTCATCATGATGTATTCCGACGTCGTGATGGAGAAAGCCGAAGGCATCGAGCCCGAGGACGGCAAGGGTATCCGCCAGCAGCTGGACAAGATGATGGCCGACCTCAAGGAAGCCAAGGGTTACAAGTCCGATACCGACATCACCGCAGATGAACTCAAGGAACTCTGCGTCCTTTTCAAGGACAAGGTGAAGGAAGTGCTCGGCGTCGAGTTCCCCGACACGGCCGAGGCCCAGCTCTGGGGCTCCATCGGCGGCGTGTTTAAGTCCTGGAACGGCAAGCGTGCCATCGCCTACCGCCGTATCGAGAAGATTCCCGATGACTGGGGCACGGCTGTGAACGTCCAGTCCATGGTCTTCGGTAATATGGGCAATACCTCCGCTACCGGTGTGGCTTTCTCCCGCAACCCGGCCAACGGTGACAACAAGTTCTACGGCGAGTGGCTCATCAACGCCCAGGGCGAGGACGTGGTCGCGGGTATCCGCACCCCGAACCCCCTGAACGAGGCCACCAAGAACGAGCATAACAAGAACCTCGAGTCCCTCGAGACCGCAATGCCCGCCGTTTACAAGGAACTCGACGGCATCCGCAAGCGTCTGGAAGATCACTTCCACGATATGCAGGACATCGAATTCACCATTCAGGAAGGCACGCTCTGGATGCTCCAGTGCCGTATCGGCAAGCGCACCGGCATCGCCGCCCTGCAGATGGCGATGGATATGCTCTCCGAAGGCATGATCGATGAGAAGACCGCTGTCATGCGCGTTTCCCCGACCCAGCTCGACGAGATCCTGCACCCCATCCTGAACCCTGCGTCCGAGAAGAACGCCGAGGTGATCGCCCGCGGCCTTCCCGCTTCTCCGGGTGGAGCGGTCGGTACCATCGTCTTTACCTCCGAGGCTGCCATGGCGGCTGCCGCGAAGGGCAAGAAGACCATCCTGATCCGCGAAGAGACCTCTCCTGAGGACATCGAGGGTATGCGTGCTTCCGCTGGTATCCTTACGACCCGCGGCGGTATGACCTCCCACGCGGCCCTCGTGGCCCGCGGCTGGGGCAAGTGCTGCATCGTCGGTTGCGAAGCCATGAAGATCAACTTCGAGAAGAAGACGGTCTCCTTCGGCAACGATCCCCGCGTCTATAAGGAAGGCGACGCCTTCTCCCTGAACGGAGCGAAGGGCGCCGTGTACGCCTGCGCCATCGAGACGATGGATGCGAGCGAGAACCCGCTCTTCATCAAGTTCATGAGCGTTGTCGACAAGTTCCGCCGTCTGGGCATCCGTACCAACGCCGATACGCCCGAGGACGCTTCCCGCGCCCTTCAGTTCGGTGCTGAGGGTATCGGCCTCTTCCGTATCGAGCATATGTTCTACGGCAAGAACTCCGAGACTCCGCTGGCGAAACTCCGCAAGATGATCATGTCCAAGACCGACGAAGAGCGCGTGGCGGCCCTGGCCGAACTCGAGCCCTTCATCAAGGCTTCCGTAAAGAGCACCCTGAAGATCATGGACGGCAAGCCCGTCGTCTTCCGTCTGCTCGACCCGCCGCTCCACGAATTCGTCCCCAAGACCGAAGACAAGCGTGCGCAGCTCGCCAATGAGCTGGGTATCTCCGTCGCCGAGGTGGACAAGCGCGGCGAGAGCCTGCACGAGGTGAACCCGATGATGGGTCACCGCGGCGTCCGTCTGCACGTTACCTACCCGCTGATTGCGGAAACCCAGTACAGGGCTATCTTCAGCGCTACCGCCGAACTCCAGAAGGAAGGCTTCCATCCTCAGCCGGAAATCATGATTCCCGTCACCGTTTCCGCCCGCGAGCTGGAATTCCAGAAGAGCCACTGCGAGAAAGTGCGCGTCGAGGTGGAGCAGCACTACTACGGACAGACCATCGACTACCACTTCGGTACGATGATCGAAATCCCGCGTGCCGCCCTGACCGCAGACCGCATGGCCCGCACCGCCGAGTTCTTCTCCTTCGGTACCAACGACCTTACCCAGATGACCTTCGGCTTCTCCCGTGACGACGTGGGCACCTTCATGGGTGACTACCTCGGCAACAAGATCCTGGATTCCGACCCGTTCCAGACCATCGATGTGAAGGGTGTCGGCAAGCTGGTCGAGCAGGGCATCCAGTCCGGCCGTTCCAAGAGGCCCGACCTCAAGTGCGGTATCTGCGGCGAGCATGGCGGCGATCCCGATTCCATCTCGTTCTTCAACAAGATCGGTCTCGACTATGTGAGCTGCTCACCTTTCCGCGTGCCTATCGCACGTCTTGCAGCGGCTCAGGCGGCAATCAAGCAGGCAGCATAAATTAAAAGAAAATGAAACAGGATCTGGTAATTACCGACCTTATCAAGAAAGAAGCCGAAAGGCAAGCCAGCGGGCTGGAACTCATCGCCTCCGAGAACTACGTCTCCAAGGACGTGCTCAAGGCGATGGGCTCGGTCTGCACCAACAAGTATGCGGAAGGCTATCCCGGCAAGCGCTATTACGGCGGTTGCGAGGTAGTGGACCAGATTGAGCAGGTGGCCATCGACCGCCTGAAGGCGATCTACGGAGCCGAATGGGCCAACGTGCAGCCGCACTCCGGCGCGCAGGCCAACATGGCCGTCATTATGGCGGTCCTGCGTCCCGGCGACACCTTCATGGGGCTGGACCTCAGCCAGGGCGGACACCTGACGCACGGTTCTCCGGTCAATGCTTCGGGAATCCTTTACAATGCCGTTCCCTACGGTCTCGATCCGGCGACCGGCCTCATCGATTATGACGAGATGGAGCGCAAGGCGCGCGAGTGCCGTCCCAAACTCATCATCGGCGGTGCTTCCGCCTACTCCCGGGAATGGGATTACGCCCGTATGCGTGCCCTGGCGGACGAAGTCGGCGCACTCCTCTGGATCGATATGGCGCATACCGCCGGCCTGATTGCCGCGGGGCTGCTGGAGAATCCCGTGAAGTACGCGCACATCGTCACTTCCACGACGCACAAGACCCTGCGCGGTCCCCGCGGAGGCATTATCCTGCTTGGTAAGGACTTCGACGATCCCCTCGGACGCACGACGCCCAAGGGCGAACTCAAGAAGATGTCCCAGGTCCTCGACAGCAGCGTGTTCCCCGGTATCCAGGGCGGCCCGCTCGAGCACGTGATCGCCGCCAAGGCGGTGGCGTTCTTCGAAGCGCAGCAGCCTGAATACGTCAGTTACCAGAAGCAGGTCATCGCCAATGCCAAGGCGATGAGCGATGCCTTCCTGGAGAAGGGCTACAAG
>Ga0310786_10003023_pt1 | contig 24907 bp, 31 predicted proteins | sample AusTroGonzalo_MG_FD_203881 | JGI IMG/M metagenome (GOLD analysis project Ga0310786, IMG submission 203881) | Bovine rumen microbial communities from tropical cattle in Woodstock, Queensland, Australia - Gonzalo_03 (v2) (version 2) | ecosystem: Host-associated > Mammals > Digestive system >...
GCAGATTCTCCGCTTTGAACAATAGAATCATAAAATGCATCATCAGTATCAATACCTATATTTGTTTCAGGCATTGGTACAGGATTTATTTTAGATCCTAGCTTAGGAGAATCATCTTGATACATGTCTTTTGTATATAAATTATCTGCCATTTGTTACCTCATATGATTATTCCATCATATATTAACATATTATCATAATTATTACTTACAGGTCTTCCTATTCCCATGTGTGAAAAAGCATCTTGATGAAAAGCTTGAGTAGCTTTCTTTAGCTCTTCTTCAAAACTTACTACTACTTGTTGTTGATTTGGATCAAAACCTGAATCTTCTGTTGCATCTATAAATGCATCAAGAGTATCACCAAATTCAAAATCATATTCTTCTGCGTGTTGAGAAGCATTCCATATACTTCCACATAAAGCGTCGGCAGAGTCTTTTGAATTTATTCCACTTGGAGTATGGTCTATTTTACCATTATTATTATTTCTTTCAAGACCTATAAGCTCTTCAGTTAATAATTTATTATTAAATAATTTAAGTCTTTCTTCATATATTGTAGACTTAAGATATTGATAAGGTAAACATACTCTATCAGTTACTCTATCTACAGATATTACAGAAGTTTCAAAACCTTTAGCCATCAATTGCTGATTTAAATCTGCAGATTGATATGTATCGAATGAAACTCCTCTAATATTAAATCCTTGTTCTCTTAACCAATATATAAATTGTCTATTTTTTTCAAAGCTTATTTGATGACCTTTTGGAGCTTTAATTGAAACTACAAAAGCTAATTGATAAAATAATTCTTTTGATGGAGGCTGCCCTTCAACTGGAGGTTTTTTACCGATTATCCAAGTACCAGCAATACCGGTCTTATCTCCAGTAATAGACATATCTAAATGAATATATAGTGGTTTATTTAAATATTCTTGTGGAACTTTTGACATGTCAAAAAAGTCATAGTACTGATTGGAATCATCCAAGCCATTACCAATCTCAAGTATTTCGTTATTAAATGGGTTCTGTAAGTTCTCATCCTTTATTATTGCAACTCTTGGTCCTGAAATATATCTACTTGAACTTGTAGTAGAAAGACCAGCAATATCAGTTAAAGCTATATCTATATCGTCAATAAAATTTTCATAATATCCTATAGGGACTTCTAGTATTTGAAAACCTCTGTCTCTATAGAATTTTACTTCTTGTTCAGTAGCATTTAATGGAATAACCTCTGAAGATAGAAATTTATTGCCAACTGCTACTTTAAATTTTTTATCACTATTTTTATCTTCTCTAATGACCCATTGAGGTTCATCTATTACTAAAGTGGTTTTACTTTCATTCTGCTTCTTTTGCTGAATAAAAGTTTCCATATAAGATTGTTCTGTTCTCTTTGAAGAAGCAAGAACTAAAATAGTAGGATTCTTATCACCTTTCATAAAACGCGATTGCATACGAGCATCAGCTGTACTAACTAAAGCTCTTGCTTTTTGTTTCTGAGTCTCTACATCTTGATTCTTTTGGAAAGAAATTTCATCAAAAAATGCCCAAAATACAGCACGTCCAATAATATGACTTGTAAGAGATCCTGCTATTAATTCAATTCTTTTATTAGGTGACCATTCTTTATAAACAGTACCTGATAATGTTCCATGCTCTAAAAACCAAGGTGACACTTGAAGAAGTTGCTGCATTTTATCCCAAGCAACTCCTTTTGAAGCATCTAAGGTTACATTCATTAAAGCAAATGTAATTTTATCAATAGGCTGAAGTCCGTAATAAAGATAAGGATCTTTTAAGCAAAGCATTCTATATAGTTCATATAAACCTACTAGAACTGCCATAAAAGATTTACCAAGTCCAATAGCTCCTGTTAAAGCAAGAGTATGATATTGAGCTGGCTGTAAAGGATCTGGAAATATTTTCTTTAATGTTTCTTCCCAATAAGGAAATACTGTAAACTTTCCATCATCATTTATAAGACCTTTTCCTAAATATCTAGGGTCTCTTAAAAAGATACTTATATCTACAGGTATTTCATCATAATCTTTATTTAATAATTCTGTATAAGATTTAGAATTACCTCCACTAGATATTTCTCCTAATATTTTTAGGACTTCTGCTCTTTCTTCTTCTGATAAATTTTCTAATAAACTGTTAGTCTTCTCATCCATTATATTATTTTACAACTTCCAAGTAAGATTTTCTGATTGAATAGTATATGTAAGTTCTACTGTCCAATACTCATTTGAATTACTAGGTTGAAGTCTAAGTGTTTTATATCCATCATATTCTACAGAAACTACACCATATTGACCTTCATAATTTGTACTAACTTCAGTGCCAACTTTAAAAGGTTCAGAATCAGGCTGTAGTCTTTCTTCCTTAGTATTAGAATAAATATTTACCCAAATACTTGCACCCTCAGACATAAGATCAAAATCATCACAAACAATTTCCTTACTTGTTTCTATAAGTTCATTTTTTATAATATTATATTTCTTTTTCTCTGGACCTGTTCCAGATGAACAAACCATACTTATAGATTGTTTCCATAACCCATTATCAAAAACATATGGAGTAACTAATTTCCAACTTTGCTCTCCATATCCAGAATTAGACATGTTAGTATATACATAAAGAGTGGATTCTATTTTCCATATTGCATATAACCTTATATTTGATCCTGATGCTATATTTGCTGAATATGTATCATCATACTTAAAATAATCAGGAATCTCTTTATCAGATATTAAATAATATTCTTTATCTGGCTTTTTCTTAGCCCATCCTAATAGTCTAAATCCAGGTCTAATTGCTCTAGGGTCTACTGATGTTCCTCCATTTTCAACAGTACAATATTTTACAAGTTCTACCTTTTTCCCAGAAACATAAGGACTTAAAATATCTACTCTATCATCATAGCCATAATCAAATATTATTCCACCTTCATTAGACTCATATAAAGGCCATGAATAACAGTTTTGAGCAGCATTACACTCTTTATCACCATCTCCCTCAAATAAATGTGTTACAATTCTAGGAACTTTTCTAGTATCTTCTTTATAGCTTTTAAGATTTATCCAATGTTGCCACCCTACACAATGATAACCCGTTTTATAATATTTACTATTTAACTTTTTTACTCTAATATCAGGTGGACTAAGGGGATCATCTCCATAGTATCTTTTCTGAAGAAGCTCTGTCCATTCATTAGTTTTATTTTCAGCATCTTTTTGTGTAGGGAAAAATCTATATCTATAAAGCATAGGTGTCCAACAAGCATAAAGATGTATATTTTCTTTAGCATCTTCATATTTATCTCCACTACCATATTTTGGATTAGTAGTATTTACTTTACGTTTCTTCTTAGTCTTACTATTTACTTTCCAAGAATCACCTACGTCCCAACCAGTAAAAACATAATTCTCAAAATTATCTTTAGGTTTTTTACTGCTTATAGTAAAGTCTTTTCCCCAATAAATCTCTTTACTATCGGGAAGATCATAAGCACTTAAAGTGGTATGATCATTTGGCCCTATAGCATCTTTATTAAGACCGGCATGATATTTTATAGTAACTTTATCGCAGTCATCTACTTTTAATGTCCCAACATTAGCATTCTCAACTTTTCCTGTTGATTTAGGACCATAATTAGGAGTATTAGTTCCTACTCTATCATTATCATAGAGCACTCTAAAACTAGTAACTCCATAAGGACCATCAAAAGAAAAATCATCAGAATGAGATGTAGAAGTTCCAGATCCTCCATGTAACTGATAATTCCAAGAATGGGTAGCTACTGTTGACCAATCACCACTATCTGTCTTTTTCTGTATAATTACAGAAGCATGATTATGTCTTTGACTAGCTGTATAGTCATCTCGTCCTAAACTTGTTGCTGAAAATGACACATGACAAGTTATAGTTTTATGGCTTCTCTTCTTAAATGAAACGGTAATAGATTGTTTTTGACCAGGGTCATATCCAGCTTTACTTGTACTCCAAGATACAGATTTACTTGCTGCCATTATTCACCCCTTACTCAATTATCTTTAAATATATATCACCCTCATATGGTGGATTAAAAGGAAAAGTGCTATTATTAGGATCCTGTATTCCATATCCAATATGAATATTCTGTTTTGCAGAACGATAAGGATTATCAATATCCCAACTTGAAGGATTATAAACTCCTCCATCTTTTAATGGAACTTTATAATTAGTTTTTACTTTAAGTTGACCAAATGAATCTAAAAATAATTTTTGAGTAGGTAGATCTTCATTGTCTACAATTCCAGCTAATTCTGTAATTCTTATATTAGGAATACTTACAGGTAAATTATAAAGAGGTTGATTTGAAGTACCATTATTAGTTCTATTCATAATAGTAGTACCAGTAATATTTAATCCAGCAATATCACCTTTTTTATGTTTAGTACCATCAGGTGCCACTACTTCTTCTTGTCCACCTACTGTCCAAACAAATGTTCCTTCACAATAAGCTTTAAGAGCATTATAATTTTCTAAAGAGAGTAAAGAAGATAAATCTTTAAGACTTTTTACTTGAATAACTTCATATATATCTTGAGAATCTCCTCTCATAACAAGAGGAATTATAAAAGTATTATTGTCTAACCATAAAGTATTTCCATTATAATGAAATACAGTATTACCATATTCAGGAGAACTAAAAGTAAAAGTACTTGATTCATACTTGATATAATAAGTAACTGATTCATCAACAGATTCAGCTATAGATAATGTATAAGCTCCAGTAGCATTATTGTATTCATAATAATTATTTGCAGCAGGACTTCCAGAAGCCTTTTCAACCACAGAATATATAGTATAAGGATTTGAAAAATTATAATAGCTTAAGCTCATAGACGTAAGTGAAACACCACTATACTCATCGCTAAGTATTGTTCCATCTTCTGATAATGAAACTCTTAAATAAGCTAATCTTTTAGCTGTAGCCATATCTATAGATTCTGATTCATTTATAGTTAAAATTAATCCGCCACCTAAAAAAGTAACAGGATTAGATTCACTTGCATTAAGAGTAACAAGATTACTAGATTCACTAAAAGGAGAAGTTTCTCCAATAATTCCAGCAAAGTTAAACGAATTAAATCCATTTATAACTCTAAATTGTTCTGCATTAAGTTTTTGATTTGTATAATTAAATAAATTTATTGCCATTATTATACCTTAACTCAATATTAATATTTAGTCATCATCATTTAAATCCATTTGTAGAAGATGACAATTATCTTGTATAGGAAACATATAATCTTGAGTTTCTTCCCAATCTCTTTTTTGAACTACTTCTAAATAGTTAAAAGATCTATCTTCCCAAGTAAATGGATATTTATAATTAAATATTATATCAGTATATTCTTTATATCTATCTTTTCTGTTTACCATCATACCACTCCTTTAAGCTTTTTGCTTCTTCTTGAGTGATGTGTTTACTTTCTGTAAGTTTATTTAAATAACCATTTACAGACCAATTCTTTGGCATCTTGCCTTCTGTAAATCTCTGAATCTGTTCTTTAGCAATTTTATACTGAAGTGATTCATATAATAAACTATCTATATCATCTGAATGACCTGCATCTTGTTGAACAGTTAATGAATAGAAATAACCATCATCTATTGCTCTTGAAAAATCTTCTAAATCGCCTTCAAATTTATATAATATTTCATCTGATTTTTGTTTTAAAGGTTTAACATTTAAATTATATCTTTTAGCGACTTTTTGTGGAGTATCTTCATCTACTTGACCCCACCATTCTGCTACATATGATTCTGTTATAACTTTTTCTCCAGAACCACTTAAAATTATATTATATACATATTGAAGTGCACCTGCGAAACTTCTCATTTTACTTAATTTGTCTAAGAATTTTCTTGAATATTTAGTATCAATATGAGCAGAATCTAGCATCTCAGAAATTACTTTATAGAGTTCATTTGCTGATTTACATTTATTAATCATAGTAACATTATCTTGAAGTGTTTTAGTAATTGTACCTTCAATCTTTGATAAATCAACAGCCTCTTTAATACCTGTCATGTGATTCATCTTTTTAGTTTCAAACTCGTCTCCATCAAATTCCCAAAAATGAGTATCAAACCACTCGAGAGCTTTATCTAAATCATTTTTAGTAACATCTTTATCTCTAAAGTTAAACATTACATCACTAATAGCATTATATATAGCTGAATTAAAATCACTAAATTCATTAAAATTTAATTCTTCTTTTAATGATTCTTCAAAGTCAGGACCTGAAAAATGATTAATAACCCATTTAAGAACTTGTCTAATATCAGAATTCTTTAAATCTACAAACTCAGTTAAAATATATTCAGCTATATTTTCACCACACCATTCTATAAAATCTTGACTAAGAGATTCACCAAATAAAGCTTCTGAAAGTTTCATAGCTTTAAGTTCTTTAGAAGTAACTTTATCACCAGTCTCACCTTCTTTCGGAACTGTTTCTTCAGCAGCTTTTTGATTTTCTTTCATAGCATCTTCATATTTTTTCTTGTTCTCATCGTGCTCTTCATTAGCACCAACAAATACTGGATCTGCTACTGCTTGAACATTATCGATAACATTATCGAAATTTTCATTTAATCTTAATTTCTTAACCATTTTTATTGACTCCATAATTTCTGGATTATCTATAATTTCTATTGTTTCAGCTTTTCCTTCTTCAATTGCATCTTCTGAATTACTCATAAGATCTATTAATTGTTGAAGTTTGCCTATGTGATTGTTCTCATCTTCAATAATAGAGTCAATCACTGGATTTATATCTTCAAAATTTTCTTCTTCTGAATTTATTTTAATGCTATTTAAATCATCTATAAATTCATATTTTTTAGAAATAGCATCAAATAAAAGACCTGTTATACCATATACAGGAGCTATATTTGTTTCTACTTCAAATTCCATTATTTTACTCCTACATCAATTCCAGCAGTAACTTGAAGATCATCATTAGCTCCTATATTATATGTCATTCTAGCTGTCTCTCCAAAAGTTTCTTCAATACTATTAAGAACATCTACTAAAGGCTTAATGTCTTCTTCAAATGTTTCTTCACTTGTTATTAAATCAGGATTTATAATTTGAATATGCTTTCTTCCAAATAAACCATCTCTTATTGGATATTTTTCATCATGCTTAAATCCAATCTTTGCAAGTTCATCTAAAATAAAAGTTATTCTTTCATGTGCGTCATTTATATAGCCGTTTTCTTCTGGCCATGACCAATCTTCTTTTAAAGATTCATTTACATTTTCTAAATGATATTTAGTAGTAATATCAAATATCATTCTTCTATAAAGTCTATTTATTTGCCAATTAGTATATACATCTACACTTATATCAAACATATCTAATTGGTCTAATAGAATATCAAGAATTTCTGAAGGACTTGTTTCACTTCTTACATCTTCATCTATATAGCCTGAGATTATAAAATATCCATCTTCTTCAGCTACTTCTGTAATTTCTGCTTTATATCCACTATATTTACATTCTTCAAGGAAATATTCTATAGCCATGTCTATTTCGCCAGGAGCTGTAGTATGAAGAAAAGGCTCATCAAGAGATTCACTTAATTGATTTTGTCTTGAAGCATTTATTTCAAATGTATGAATTGCTTTATAAGTGTCACTTCCATCATCGTCTATAACGTCTTCATAATGATTTACGTCTTCGTATCCTTCTTCATACAGCATATTTAAGACTGCATTTTGGAATCTAAGATGATCGTGTTTCCAATCACCTTCTACTTCATAAGCAAAACTTATTTCATCATTTAAGTCATCTACTGCAGTAGCATACTCATCTGCCCAAAAATCATTACAGATTTTTTCAATTTTTCTCTTTAACGGAAAAGCAAGCATCTTTAGACCCTGAGCTTTCTCTCCATAATAATCTTTTTCTCTCTCAAGATTATCTTTAAACTGATCTAAATCAAAATCTTCTTTTAAAGGAAATTCTCTCCAACCTTTTGATATTCTACCACCAGTATACCACGTATCGCCATGCGCTATTTCTTCATTTTTAGATAAATCTACTATCATAGCATAATAGTGTTCATCATTATAGGTTACGCTTCCCTTATCAGGTGAATATAACCAGTCATTCGCAGCTCTCTTACACTCATCTAAATTATTACTAAATATAATTTTATCATAATAACTATGACCAATGTTACTGCGAAGTAAGATTGCTATATAGATTCCACTAATATCTCCAACCACTTCATCAAATTTTGAAGCATAATTTCTTATGTTAACTTCTTCTCCACCTGCAGTAAACCCGCCGTAGCCAGATTTTCTATAAGTGATATGCACTGTATTATCTAAATCTTCTGAGAGAAGTCCTTTAACATAGGTAACTACATCATCAGGATCATCAGTCTTATTCATAAGAGCTCCAAGCTTCTTAATATCATCTTTAGTAAGCTTATCTCTTACTGACTCTAACATAAGATCAAGTCCAAGATCCTGACAATTATCTTCAAAAGCTTTTTTATTGAAATAATGTAAACCTTCATTCAATGATCTAAAGTTGTGAATATTTTTTTCTTTTTTAGTATTTAAAGATTCTTCGTTTAAACTTTCTACCATGTCTACATTTTTATAATTACTATTACTAATTCTGAATCCTCTTGGATTATATCTTTCAACATGTGCATTTTCGTAGTCAGTAGAAGTCACATAATCTTTAGCCTTATTTATAGCTTCATCTTCAGAAGAAGCTTTTACATTTACATAATCATAATAGTTAGCACATTCATCATCAGTTTCATACGTATATATAAATTCAACTTGATAAACTTTTTGCTCACTAGAACTTACATATGCTTCATTAAGTATTCTATTTCTAGAATTTTGTTTAGACTCATTTAAACTAGAACGAGTAGTTGGAATACTAACTTCGTCTTCAGGGTCAATTATATCCCATGCTTTGTGCATATCATTTAAATAAAATTTATTATCCATTGATTCTCCAAAATAATCTTTAGCAGCTTCTTCTGATTCAAATTCTATTCCATCTCTAAAATAAGAATCTTTAGAATTTTCTATTTTTTGATCTCTTAAATCAGCTTCTTTCTGCTCTTTTTCTTTTTGAGCTTTAAGCTTCTTTAATTTTACTAAACGTTCTTGATAAATTCTAAATAATTGCTTATCAGAATATTTATCAAATTTATAATTAAATCCCATATCTTGAAGTTCTTTAATAAGAGAATTTCTATCTTTAAATTCTTCACCAAGACTTATTGAGCCAGTAGTTGATCCCATACTACTATTACCGTCTGCTTGCATAGAATTAAAAGCATCTATACCTTTAGCATAGTCTGGCATAATAGGAGACATTTTACTTAAAGCTGGAAGTTTAGCTTTTCTTGTAGCTTTCTTTGTCTTTCTAGCTTTTTGCTTAATAATACTATCAAAATCTTCTAAATTTAAAGATTCTTCAAATATATCTTCTTCCTCTTCAAATTCTTCTTCAGGTTCTATATAATCTATTTCATCTGGAATTTCTTCTTCTACTCTTTTATTATTAATATAATTAGTAAAATAATCTCTTACTGATTTTATATCTTGATTTTTTCCAACTATATCTTTACTTGAAAGAGCATCTCCAACCTGCTTACTCTCATTATCAAGAAGTCTTGTTATATAAGAATCTGAGAATTTATCATATCTTGATTCTATTGTATAACCTTTTTTTAATTCTACTATCATTTATCTCACCTTATATACTTATTATATTAAGTATACAACATCATTTAAATATTTCTGATATATATCTTCCTTGATCTTTATATCTTTTCTTAGCCATGAATGCTTTATATAAAGCCACATTTTCTTCTGAATCAGATTCATGATTATATATACTTTTTTCTACAGCACTAAAGTATAAATGATCTTTCATACTAAGATTCTCTACTGCTTTAGGAGTCTTAAGAACAAATTGATAACCTAAATGAGTAGCAGATAAAGCATATAAGCACTGAAGATCAGTGATTTCTTCTGCAGCAAAAGCATCCATAACTTCAAATAATTTATTATCAGCAATAGGAGCAAGAACATAGTCACAATTATTTACTTTATCAAGTAAGTTTTTAATTATTTTATGGTCTTTATATTTATCTAGCTGATTTCTAAATGTACATACTGTAAGCATCCAATCTATGGATACATTAAATTGAGCTCTCTTTAATCCCTCTTCATTAAAAGTAAAAATATATAATGAAGAATCAGGTTCTTGAGCAACCCACATTCCTGCTTGATCAATACTCTGTCCTACATAGAAGCCTGATCCAAAATCACTACTATCACTCTGTATATCTACTCTTATAGGACCTTCTATATTTCTTCTAGAACCATGAGAACAAACAGAAACAGAATCTCCTCTAAATTCGTCAAGTCTATCTTGCCATCTGATCTCATTTAAATATAAACCATTATTATAAGCAAAGTTATAAATATTTTCTAGCTGAATTTTATCAGGCTCTTTTTCTCCAGAAGCTAAATCGTTAAATTCTTTTTCTGACATATCTAGCTTTGAAAGCACCTTTGCCTCGTCCTCAGGCTTTTGAATAAATATATCTTTTATTATATCTAAATGTTCACATATATTATTAAATTTCATTATTTCTTCACAGTATATATTATATATTTGTTATTATTATATTTGTTATTATTTACAAGGTTAAAAATGACCTACCTAGGTAGGTCAAAAATGACCTTGATTGCAGGGACGAAAGTGCCTTGCTATAAAGATCATTCTGACTTTGCTGGAGAATCTGCTTCATCAAAATTATCATCAAATTCAGAAGTATCTTCTACTTCTATATCTTCTAAATCAAAATTTTGATATATCTCATCTTCAATCCAACGCTTTAGACTATCAATGTCATTTTCTCCATCTTTATCTGCTGTACTATCAAAGTTTGTTAATATAACAGAGTAAGCTGCATCAAGATCTGAATCAGATATACTTTTGTCTAGTTGTTTAGCTATATCTATTATTTCTTCAGCGCTATATTTTAGATCAATGAAATTTTTTAGATCAGAATCATCTATTTCTACTTCTGTAATTTCATAATCTTCTTCTATTGTAACTATTCTCTCATGTAAAATCATTATTTCATCCTTTTCTGATATATTTTAGCGGATATATATTTTTATACACACAAATAATATGAATTTTTAAGTATATAAACTTTTAAAGATAAAAATATATATATATTTTGTTAGATTTTACAAATTTTTAATAAATTAAATTATTTTTTGTACAGATTAACAATAATAGCTTAATATTATAATAATATTTTGTTAAATTGTAACAAATTTTTAAAAAATAATCTCAAAATTTGTTGCAGACAACAAAAAAATTTATATTTAAAAAATAATATAAAAAATAAGTGCTCTGGAAGGTTCTGAGACACTTTTTTTCTATTTTTAATAAACTAATCATCTTAATAATTACAAATAAAAAAAGACTACTAAAAAGTAGTCTTAATTTGGAGCAGGTAACGGGAATCGAACCCGTAAATCTGCCTTGGCAAGGCAGTATTATAGCCGTTTAATTATACCTACAAAAGTATATATCCTACCAAGGCGGACATGATTTGCACACGCATAATAACTATTTCTAGTCAGTGGTCTATCTATTCGACTACGTCCTGGGGCTTATATACTAAAGGAGAAGTTGTCCGGAGCTTCTCCTACCCTATATTTATCGAGTGGGGTTATGACTCGGTTCGTATTGCAATATCCCCTGGAGGCCCGAGAGGGACTTGAACCCCCAACCTGCCGCTTACAAGGCGGCTGCACTACCATTGTGCTATCGGGCCATTATTTTCTATAGCTACATTTTGCCCAATATTCAAGATAATCTTCTAATGATTCATGCTTAAATTTTACACCAATCATTCTATGCCTTTTTGTTTGAGCACTATCCTCAGAAATATACTGCTTATAATGATCTATTGCTTCTTCTTTAGACCATCTTGGAGAATAGTCGTGAATATAATAAGATTCAAAACACTTATTATATTCACCTCTTGAAGGAAGATCTTCCATATCTTTTAGTCTTCTTCTAGTAGTTCTATGAGCTATCTTTTTATATACTTTAGAATTATCAGATATATAAGGGTTTTTCTTAAAACTTCTACTCATCGTCTATATTATTATTGTCTATAACTTTTGCTGAAATAACTGATTCTCTTTTTCCTTTATTAGTAATTTCTTCTATAGAATTAAGAATTACAGCTTTCTCTTCCACATCAAATTTTTCTGATATAATATGTTTAATATCATCTTCATCTAGTTTATGAATTGTTTGCATTTTATTTTCTCCTATTCTATTGATCCTAGTGGTGAGGGTACCGAGATTCGAACTCGGATGAGATGATTAAAAGTCATCTATACTAACCATTGTATGATACCCTCAAATAAGTAACCGTGACCTCCCTCGATGTTAATTCATCTATACTACTATACAGCTTGCAACATCTAACTTGCTGCGGCAGGATTGATAGTTACTAATGGTCCGTGGGCGGTTACTTACTAGGAGTCATTGCAATCCGCTTATTTCCCCAGATAAACGTAGCTGGCCAGTATACGGGATATCCAGACGCCCTAGACCACGGTGGTCCACCTTCTTGGACTTGAACCAAGCACCTCAGCGTTATCAGCACTGCGCTCTAACCAGATGAGCTAAAGGTGGTTATTGGAGGGAATGGTGGGAGTTGAACCCACTTAACTGGTTTTGCAGACCATTATCTAAGCCGTCTGATTCCATTCCCAAGTGGGGCGACTGCTCAGAATTGAACTGAGATTACCAGAGCCACAATCTGGAGTCCTGCCATTGAACGACAGCCACCATAAAAATATATAAGGTCGATAACGAGACCAACCGGAAAGATAGGCTAGTGTAGGTCTAGGATTTACGTTATCCTACATCGTAAATACTCTTTCAACCTGTGGTGGACCATGTTGGACTTGAACCAACGACCTTGGGTTTATGAGACCCCTGCTCCAACCAACTGAGCTAATGGTCCATAATGTGAGGCTCAACCCTCACTTGCAGAAGGACTTCTTCTGGAGTTCCCTTTGTTCAATTTATATACCGCAGATATAAGGTGGGTGGACCCACGCGTAGGCCCAATGCGGATAAATACAAGACTTAGAAACTTTAACAGTAGACTCTAAATATATGTCCTGTTTGTTTCAGCTATAACATATATCTCATTGAGTTGCCTGTCTGATCTAGTTAATTTGCTGTATAAGTCTCTATGGTCTGAGTGAGAGGATTTGAACCTCCGACCCTCTGGTCCCAAACCAGATGCTCTAGCCAAACTGAGCTACACCCAGAGAATTCACAGTATAGATAACATATGTGTCTTCAAGTAACCAGCTTTACTACTTCATATATCAGAGCTTTTAAGTTGAAGTTGGTGAATCTTCTTCTTAGGGGTACTGCTACTCTACTCCCTTATGGTCGGCAGGGAAGGACTCGAACCTCCAGTGTATCTTACGTCACGGGTTTACAGCCCGCTGCGTTCACCCAATTTCGCTACCTACCGTTAGTGGCTGACACCCATAGAGTTGCACTATGTAGTCTTGTAGAGCTCTTTACAAGAAGTTAGGTTGGACCCTAACCCCAACGTCTGCCGTTGCCAAATGTCAATATGGTGGGGTATGCAGGACTTGAACCTACGACTTTCTGCTTGTAAGGCAGACACTCTCCCAGCTGAGTTAATACCCCTAAAGTAAACAACCATTTATAATAGATTGCTTTTGATTAGAATCATAATCATCAAATTTATCCCACTCTACATAATAATGTTTACCGTCTTCTGATATAATTCCTGTCCAATCATATTTTATATTATTTATCAAAGTAACAAAATGACCATCAATTACATCATATAGAATTGTACCATTAAATCTATCTTTTAATATAAGAGCGAAATAATAGCAATTTCCTTTTAGCCAATTATTATCTTTTAAGAATCTTTTATTTATAAATTCTAATACTTTATTTTCCATATGGTGGAGCCAACAGGCATCGAACCCGCGACCTCCTGCGTGCAAGGCAGGCGCTCTCCCAAACTGAGCTATGACCCCATAAGGAATGGTGGAATCGAACCACTCGACAGACGAATCAAGATCTTACTTACTACAGCCGTCGTTCACTACCTTGTGTCCTTTGTTTATTTATTGTCTCATTCCCTGGTACCTCAAACAGGACTTGAACCTATATTGCACGGGTATGAACCATGAGTTCTAACCAATTGAACTATTGAGGCTTATTGGCGGCCCGTGAAGGACTCGAACCTTCGACTCACGGATTAACAGTCCGCCGTTCTACCAACTGGACTAACGGGCCTTAATATGTTTACCTTTATTCCAAGGTTCTCTCCCCCCTTAATTTTTCACCTTTGCGTTTATGTAAATCATTATAAGTATTATTATAAGTTACATCACACCATTCAAGATTACTTACTCTATTATTAGATGGATTTTCATCTTTATGATTTATCATCGGTAAATTAAGAGGGTTTGGAATAAAATTATAAGCAACAATTCTATGTACATATAAAAGATGTTTTTTATGGGTTTCATCTGTAAGTACAACTCTTTTATAAGAATCTTTATTAAAAGCGTGTTTCATAATCTTATTATTAAATGTACTCACTATATCGCCATTATCTTTTATTATATATCTATTTTTAAAATCTATATTTGGATATTCTAAATATTTCTCTTTCATAATATATTGTTACTTAAATTGCTACTCAAAGTTCCTCGATTGCCATCAGAATTTACTGCATCTCTTCACCTTTATTGTAGCACTATTATATAGTGGTAAATAATCACTTATTTTTCTTCTCTTTCCATTTATAGCATCTGTGTTGAGAAGTATCTTTTTTGATTTCAAGTTTTTCTGCTTCACACCATCTATAAATTCTTACGAAATAATCACAATTTTCACAGTTTCTATCACATCTATCAACCAATTTCAAGCCTTTCTAGTGTGTTTCTGAGGTACTCTCTGGACACTAAATTTTTAATGAAGGCTATAATGTATATATTTTTACTTCTTAACTGTGGTGCTTAGAGATGGAATTGAACCAACGACCTTTCGGGCTTCAACCGAACGCTCTACCAGCATGAGCTATCTAAGCATATTTGAGATAGTTTCTTTTATAAGATTTATCTCTTGGTTTATCCTTTTTAGTTTGATAACTACCAGTTCTAAAAGGTATATCTTGTAGAGGTCTAGATTTTTTAATAAGATCTAAACCAGAAATAGTACCTATCTTCTCTTTCTTTTTCTTCTTAGCCATAATAAATAATCTCCTTTCATATTGGCGGAAGGTACAGGAATCGAACCTGCACTACATTTCTGTAGGACGGATTAGCAATCCGTTGCGCTACCATTACGCCAACCTTCCATATGGTACTCATACAGAGACTCGAACTCTGAACTTACTGATTAAGAGTCAGCCACTCTACCAGTTGAGTTATAGGAGTATATTGGCGGCTCATAGGAGAGTTGAACTCCTGTCTCACGGGCGACAACCGTGTATAATACTCCGTTATACTAATGAGCCTTAAAAATGGTGATCCTGGAGGGACTCGAACCCTCAAGCTTCGCCGTGAAAGGGCGATGACTATAGCCAGTTTGTCTACAGGACCATATTTAATATTTTGGCAGGAACATGAGGATTCGAACCCCAACTTTCGGTTTTGGAGACCGACGTGCTAGCCGTTGACACTATGAACCCATATTTTGGCGGAGAGCCAGGGAGTCGAACCCTGTAGGCTATCGCCACCCAAGTTTTCAAGACTTGTTCCTGACCGTTCGGGTACTCTCCAAATTCAAGACACATTTTTTAATATTTTACTGCATCAGTATAAATAATATCCCTAGAATATTTGCTGTGTGTGTCTTTATTGTATAAGAAAGGAGGTAATCATGCCCTCATAAAGAGGGTGGCTGGCCCATCAAGATTCGAACTTGAACCGTGGGAGTCAAAGTCCCATGTGCTGCCATTACACCATAGGCCAATATACAAGTCACTATATCATAATAATAATATTTTTAAGAATTAAACTTTTAAAACATAACACTACTTGATCGATAAATGAATTGCTGTTAGTGACTTTATTTTATATTAATAGAAAGGAGGTAAATGTGAAGGTTTCTTAAATCTTTTTCACCTTGAAAGGGGCTGATAGAAACCTACAAACAGTAAGCCTGGAGTGCCATATCGGGTTCGAACCGATGACGTCAGCTTGGAAGGCTGAAATGTTACCACTACACTAATGGCACATAAAATATATTTACACTTATTACTCTAATCCTCTAAGTGATTGTACCAAGCCGTAGACCTAAATCTACATTAGAGTCTCCATATACTTGAATGATATATTTAAAATTATACTGTCCAAAGCATATTTGTAATTTACTTATATATTATACACTAAAATTTTTTAGTTTGTAAATAAATTTAGCGATTATTTTAAATATTTCTATAGCAACTGAAGTCTATGCTTACTCCATTCCATACAACTGTTATCTTTGGTCTATATGAATCTATATCATTTATGTACCAATCATAATTTTCTCTGCCACCAAAAATCATATCACATATAGCTAAAAGCTTTCTTGCTCTATGTATATCAAAGCTAATAAGAATAGTATTATTATGTCTCATGCATTCTAAATTCATTTACTCACCTTCTTTATATTACTTTTAGCATACCACTTTATTCTCGCACCAGAAGTTCTAGCTCCTAATACTTCTGCTACTTTGTCCATATCATTTATTGAAAAATATATAAATGCATCTCTTCCTACTCTATCAAGATCTAAATTTACATCAAAATATTTTTCATGAATCTTATCAATAATTTTAGTAGCAGCCGAATCAGCTTTATCCAGTATAAATATAGCTAATGTATCTTTTATATATGTATGTCTTATCTGAATTCCTCCTTTAAAAGGAATATAAAGATCATCATAATCTTCATCTATCTCACCATTCTCATCTCTTGGAAAATCATTTGTTTCCAAATCAAGCAACGGTAATACTCTATATTTTCCTGTATATTTTTCTAAATATCTGAACATATCTTCCATAAATTACCTTAAACTATCTAAATATTCCTTTCTTTGAATTTTATCCATAAATGCTATTTTACAACATTCAGCTACAGCTAATGAAGCATCTTCTGTTGATATTTGATATTCTTTAACAAGTGTATCTACAAATCCAGAAAGGAGGTAGGTAAGCTCTATACAAAGCTCTTTAGAATCTCCTTCGAATTTAGATACATTACCTACCTGCGTAATCATCTTTCTACCTCACTGCTTTATAGAATCTATCAAAAGTCATATCTCCATTAATAAGTCTATTCCAATTATTTTCATAGAAATTCTGAGTAGCTCTATTTGGAATTCTATGAGACACATAATCAGACATAGCCTGAACTGCACCATATACAGTTCCTTTGAACTGAGCAATATCTTGTGCATTATAGCACTGCATAAAATTATTTTTCATAATTGCTACATTATTAATTTTTCTCTCAGAATCTTTATTCTTATCTACTGGAAACAGCTTATCAAAAATTTCTTCAATCTGAACTTCTGTAATTTTAATTCCAGCAAGTCTGTCAGCCTCCTTCTCGAGTTCTTCCATATATTTATTTACGAGTCCAAGAGTATACTTAGCTTCTTCAAGCTTAGTATAAATATTTCCTGTGTGCTTAGTAGCCCAAATTCTATCAGCTTCTCTAAGAGCATAATTCATCATATTAGAACATATAATTCTAATAGGAGTCATCATTACTTTTACTCCTGAAGAACCATCATGAGAATTTACAAATACTACATTATTAGAAATATCATCTCCAAGAATCTTAGACTGTGGAAGCTTTCCCATAACCCAAATAGATTTTCCACCTCTGAATTGTCCAGCTCTATCAAATTCAAAGCCTTCATCAACAAGTCCATCTACAAAATTAAAAGCATCTTTATTCTGTACAATATTATATTTATCAGTAACTACTCCAAGAAGTCTACCATCTGTATTTCTTACATTAGCTCTATATTTATCATAAGCATTTCCATTCTCATCATAAATATTCTTAGACTCTACTTTCCAGTTAAGGTCTGCCAAAATAAGAGCATCTTCTACTGTCTTTGTAGATGAAATATCTACTGTGCCAAAAGCATTCATATAAGGAAGAGTCCTCTCATTTGTTCCTGTAAAAAGATTTTCCATAATTCTATTCCTTTCTCTTTTTAAGATAAATATATTATATTATAAATTTTTAAATTTGTAAACTTTTTACTCATCATCGTCAAGATCTCCAATATAAACCTTGACGAACCCGCTATTCTTTCTATTATTCTGATTTACAGGAGACATATACATACTTACTGTCTTGTGAGGAAGTCCCATCATTTCAGCAAGCTCCTTTGTAGAATCAGCTACAAAAAGTGGAAGCTCATACTTATCCTTAGTTACTGCCATATACACATAGTCATTTCTCTTAGCCATGATTTAATCCTCCTTTAAAATTCTTCTTTATCTGGTCCTGAAAGAACTATAATTTTTGCTCTAGTTATAACTGTTTGTTTATCGCCTCTAAACTCAGAATGATCTTTTATAATTCCATTTATCTGTACAACCATTCCAATTTCAAGATCTTCTTTAGGAGAAGTTTTCCAAACTATAGTATTTCCATCTATATCTTTGAAAGTAAGAATCTCCATATCTCCATAAACTGTACTAACTACTTTTGAATTTACAATTTCAGCTACAGTAGCACCAAGCTTTGATCCAACAGTTCCAAGAAACTGTGAAGAAGTTTCTTCATAATGAGTATTTGCTTTTTCAATAGCTTTTATAGTTTTAAATACATCGTCTTTAAAAAAATACTTTCCATCAAAATTTTTTTCAGCCACTTCAGAAATATTCATCTTTACAAGATCATAGCCAGGAACCTCTCTATCAAACACCCAACCAAGTTCTCTACTGAATTTTCCACCATCTTTCTTAATGGAGTCTTTAATATCATAAGTATTACCAAGAACCTTATAAAAATCTCCATTTTCTGACATTCCATTCCACTTCATGAAGTTTGAATTCCAATTGTGTACTCTTTCTATCTTAGTCATATCTAAACCTCCTAAAATCTTAGATCTTTATTTACATTATTATTATATCATATATCTACAAAAAGTAAATAGTCTTTTTCAAAAAATTAAAAAAAGTTGGAATTTTTTTCCAACTTTTTATATGATTTCTTAAAAGCTTATGTCATTTTGTTGTTGATTTTGCTGAGCTGCTTGTATTGCCATTATAATATCTGGAGCAACCTGTTCTGCAAAAGCTCTAATATATGGAATTCCATATCTAAGAGCAACTTCTCTTTCTATAATACAACCACTATTATTTTCTATCTCAGCAAGACCAATCATATAATCTGCTTCTGAAAGTTTTTTTATAGCTTCTCCTAAATACCAAATAGATTGCTTTACATCTCCTATATTTCCATCATCCATATATGAATCTATAAGTTCGAACTCTTCACTAAGAATAAGTTCAGCCATTTTATGCATTTTTGTTATACTATTTTTTATAGCTTCTTCTGTTCTTCCATTCATAGGAACACTTACAAATAATTTTAGCTTTTTTTCTTTTTCTTTACTCATTCATATCCTCTTTATCCTAAATCTTCAGAAGTGATAATTGCACCACCACTTATCTTTATAGTTAAATTGCTAGCTTCTCGTTCAGCTTCAGCTTGATATTTCATTTCTTCAGCTTCATCTTGCCCCTGAGGCCACTGTTTCCAAACATATGAATCAGTTGAACAGCTTATAACTACTCTATAACCACCAAAATAACTTACTCTTACAGCATTTATATCACTTAACTTTATATATTTCTCATATCCATCTTTTTTGAGCTTATTAATTTTTAAAAACATAATTAATCATCCTCATCATCTTCTACATCATAGTCATTTTCTATATCTACCCAATGAACACCTACATTACTTTTTGTATAAGGTAAAAAAGGCATACCCCATCTTCCAGTAGGAGCTTCATCTTCTTCTGGAAATCTTAAAAAATCTTTATAGTCTCTATGATATGTCACTATTTTATTTTCATTAGCACTATATACAAGAAGTTGATAATCATACCCATCATCACTAAGAAGATTTGGACAATTATTTTCTATCCATTCTTTTGGCGCCGTTATACAGTAATTTAAAGACATGTCTAATGGTCCACAAACTACTACAAGACCATTTTCTTCTACCCAATCTTCTTTAGCAAATTGTCTTTCATTTATCCATGTAGTAAAAGGTTCTTCATGTGGATAATCTCGTCCAGAAAACCAATTATTCAACTCAAAAAATATACTCTCCATAAGTTATCTCCTTATATATGATATTTTAATAGATAATCAGGATCTACACATTTAAATGAAAGTGATCCATCATGTTTTCTAAATACAATACCTTCTTTTAGTTCTCCATCAATCATTGAAAGATCTTCATGAACAAATTCTCTAAGTTCTTCTATTGTATCTGGTAGAGTATAATTAATTTTAATTATAGGAACTATTGGAAGATTATATCCAACTTCAAGGAATTTTTGCATATCCATAGTTCCCCAACGACCTCTATCAGAAGTAATGAAATTAAATATTCTAATTTCTTTATGATCAAGACCATAATTATTCTTTTGAATTCCGGCACCAAAAGTTTCAGCTTGAATAGTTACCCATTCCCATTCAGGATGATTTCCAAGCATATCTTTCATATGTAATTCAATATTATATTTTTCAGCCATTTCTATATATACATTTGTATCATAAAAGCATTTAGCATCTGGCTTAACAAAAGGCACATTTCTTGAGCATACTATAAATTCAAAATATTCTCTGCCAAAAATATTTTTATGTCTTCTCATAGTGAATGTAGTAGAAGTACCATCAATTTTTTCAGTAGCTATAAAAGGAGTCTTATCTTCTAAGATCCATTTCATATTTTCAACTCGTTCTTCGTCTGTCTTTGATACCCAATCAGGCCAACCTCTAGAATCAGATTTTTTACCATATATTTTAAATAAAAATTTCTTTCCCCAATTTCTTTTAAGAAGCCATTTATATGGTTGTCTCTTAACTTTTTTACCAAGTCTTTGAATCATTCTTTGGTAAGGATCTACATTTGATTTTCTTTTATTGTCTTCTGCAACTGAATATATTACTCCAAGAATCTTAGTAACAAATCTTGATTCATCATCTACATAGTGTTCTTTACCATCTGAATCAACTACATAATAAATATTATCAAACTGTGATTCTTTTACTTCCCAACCAAAATCATTTGGGTGCATAAGAAGACCTTGAGAATAGAAATTACCATATTTTTGAGTCTTAATTTTATATTTCTTAGGAGCTAAGAAAGCAAATTCTTCTGTTGGTGGCACTTTAGAATCTATTTCAAAATATATTCCAATATCTCCTGGTTTAAATTGTTCTTTACGAACCATAATAGTCCAACCACCTACAACAGCACATTCTACTCTATCTTTTCCTTCTATCGGTCTTATATCATCTACTCTTATGAGATAAGCAAGTTCTCTTTTTCCGTCTTTATTCAGCACTTAGTTGTCACCTCCTTAATAGCTTCTATAATAGATTACTATATTATCATTAAAGTTTATCTTTTGAAGCTTTTCTAAAGCTTCTACAAATCTTTCTTTTGCATAATGATAATCTATATCAAAGAACTTAGATGGGATCCAAACAGCATCATATTCAAACTCAAGTATCTTCTGATTTCCGTCATCGTCTTCTACAACAAGACCATCACATTCTCTAAGAACTTTATCTCCATTCTCATTATTATATATAGAATATATACCTTTTACTGGAATAAAAGTTTCTTCTCTTAAAGATGCTTTTACTTTTTCTAAAGTTTCATCTACCCAATGTTCATAGACCTCATATTCTTCAAAAGGTTTAATTTGATCTAAACCTTGAATAAAATTCTCTTCTAAAGTTCTACCGATAGAGCACCACCATTCAATAGTTTCTTCTTCTATTTCTCGATAGTCATCCATTCTAAAATCTATTTCTGGATATTTACATTCTACTGTATCTCCCCATAAAGAATACGCTGATTCAAAATATTCTTTAAATGAATCATAATTATTCTTCACCCAATAATTATTATCAAAGTTAAGATGAGCTCTAGTATAAAGATACTTTTCTATATTTATATTATTTATTCTTGGTACTACTTTAAATCCACACTCAAATCCCATCTCTCGGTACTCTCCTTTCTACTTCATTTTTATCAAACACTTCATAGTAGTCAAACATACACTTCTGCCACATTTCCTCTATTTTATTTTCTGCTTCTTCAATATTCCATCCACTAAAGCAATTAATGTTTACAGGATTTCCACAGAAAGTAAATTGAGTTGTGAACTCATAACCTGGATCAAATTTTTCTCCTGTATAAGGGTGCGTTAAAGCTCTCCATTTATCTACTGTAATGAAATACTTTTTACCAATTTCATCATCAAATCTCTTTTGAAACTTTGTCTCAATTTCACTATGATCAAGAGGTCCTGGTTTAAACTCTACATATCCACGTTCTTTAAGTTCTTCATCAAATAAATTAATCACGAATAAATCACCTCTTTACAAATTGGATTTAAATCTACATTTTCATAGTCTGCTCTAGTCCAAAGAATTTCAATATATCTCCACATAACATCTGCTTGTTCTTTTAAAAGTTCTAAAGGACAATTAAGCTCAAAATCTAGTATTCCTTTTTCAGCTTTATCAATAATAGAATTAAGCTTCATATATCTCATACAAAGATCATCATATTCTTTAATATATCTTATTTGGTGTGCTTTATATATCTTAGACATTATACTAATACCTCTTCATAAGTACTTAAAAATATATCTTCTTGACAAGGATAAAAACTTCCATCTAAACCACAAATAATATAGTCTCCAATTATAGCTTTCATTTTTCCTTTTAAAGTAGTAATAATTATTTGCAAACCATCTTTTGACATTTCAACTTCTCTACCCATAAATAAGCATATATCTACATAATTATCTCCTGTCCACTTAATAGCTTCAATATTTGCATCTGCTGACTTTTTACGATATACTTTTGGTACTTTACACATATTATTAGTCTCCTAATTTAAACTGTAGTTGTAGTTGTTACGCATATTGGATTTGATGTCTTAACAGTATAAGTTCCTGATGTAGTTATATAAGGGCTTCTAGATCTACCACCGGTAGTCGTAGTATATGGCAAAACTCACCCACAAACTCCACTTGCATATGGATTATTAGCAGGATGATTATTGCAATTTCTACAACAATCTGGAATATATGGAAAGCCTTTTGGTTGATAATAATCTGAAAAATCAGGTACATCAATCTCATAAATTTTCATTTTCATACTGATCCTTTCCATCCACAATTTAAACATTCGTATAATACTTTTGGTGGATATGAAGTCAAAACCATCATATTATTTTTATAAATAAATTTACCACATTTTGGACATTCAATATTTGTTATTGAATATTTATCTTCTATTTTACTCAGATTGTTCAGACCTTTCTGAAAATCCTCCCATGTTATCTTCTGTGTTTCCATTTATATTGTCTCCTAAATCTATAGGTGTCATATTTCCTCTATTTTGCTTTACTTGCTCCATTAAATTAATCATTTCCGGAGTAAGTTGAGGAGCATTTTGATCTTGATTCTGCTGTTCTATTGGTTGATTTCTTTTAATATTTTCTAAAATAAGAATTATAATTGTTGATACAATATAAAATACATCAAAAACCCATAATGGTAAAAGAACAATCCACCAACTCCATGTAATTACATCTGTAAGCCTTAAAATAGCTAAAATTGTTTGAATAATATCTAACCAAGGAATACTCATAAAAACCATCATAGCTTTACTTGGTTGTTTCATATTTTGTTCCATCATAATTTATTTTACCTTTCTTTTCTTTTTAGCTGCAGTGTCTATAGTTTCTCTATGAATTGATTTAACATTTTTAAGTGCTCCAGTTCTTATCCAATTTTGTAAGTGAAGCGGATAGTAACCATAAATATTTTGAACGATATTAAGATGATTTGAATCTATAAATGAACCAGAGTGATCATGCCCATGAATATTAAAAATTATATTGTTTCCTGTAGTACAGCTTTTCATAAAAATTGGTTCATGTGAGAGAATTAATTTCTCTGCTATTATTAAAGGTCCAGTATATATCTCATCAAAATAATCTTTAAATTTAGAAGTTGTCTCATCATGATTTCCCATAATAAGAACTTTATAAGACTTTATATATTTCATATATTCTGGATTTCCAACATCCCCAAGATGAATTAAAGTATCGTTTTTGCTACAATATTTCTTTATATATTTTATTTGTTCATCTTCAGATATTTTATATCCCATATACAATCTATCAGAGTCATCAAAATGAGTATCAGAAATAATATATACTGATCCTTTTTCTGACCATCTCTTAAATTGATCGTATAAAGTATCTATCATAACATCACCTTCTTTCTACATAAATATTATACACTATAATTTTCAAAAAGTAAAAAACCTGAGAAACTAATCTCAGGTCTAATATAATATAAGTTTATAATATTATCTTTAAAAATATAATATAGGTAAATTTGTTACTTCTGCATAACAGTGTTCAAGTTTAGCCCCTTTACTCTTATCCCAATTTGGCAACATTGCTATACAATC
>Ga0310786_10003025_pt1 | contig 24894 bp, 20 predicted proteins | sample AusTroGonzalo_MG_FD_203881 | JGI IMG/M metagenome (GOLD analysis project Ga0310786, IMG submission 203881) | Bovine rumen microbial communities from tropical cattle in Woodstock, Queensland, Australia - Gonzalo_03 (v2) (version 2) | ecosystem: Host-associated > Mammals > Digestive system >...
ACGTTTCCCATTTTCACTTGAAGTGCGAAAAATGCGGCACGCTCATCCATCTAGAATGCCACGATCTTGAAAAGCTCGGTTCACACCTGATGGCCGAACACGGTTTTACGCTAGACCCCTTCCGCACAGTTTTTTACGGCCTCTGCAGAAATTGCAGCCACGCCGCCAACAGCATTTAACAAAATTCGCAGACATATAAAACACAAGACTTAATCCTCGCCACCACGAGGATCTATAAAGCTTTTACACAAACAAAGGATTCTTATGAAAAAGAATAAGAAACCGGTGATTCTCATCACTGGGTATTTGGGCTCGGGTAAAACGACCCTTTTGAACAACCTTCTCAAGCAAGAGAAACGAAAAGTCGCCCTCATCGTCAACGATATGGGAAGCATCAATGTCGATGCAGAAATTCTCAAGAAGAACGGTTCGAACGTTACCGAATGCCCGATGTTCGAATTGCAAAACGGTTGCATCTGCTGCACGCTGCGCGACGAATTCATCCAGCAAATTGAAAAAATTTCCAACCTCAGTTCCGTCGAAGTCGTATTTGTCGAAGCTTCTGGCATTAGCGATCCCGGTGCCGTTAGCGCAAGCTTCCTCGCCTACGAAGATGACAATCCGAACACGAATGTTTACTTGACGTCTATCGTTACGGTTGTCGATGCCGACAGAATCTACCGCGAATTCCTTAGCGATTTGAAGCAAAGAAAAGAAGCCAAAGACAGTCTTGCAGAGAAATACGACCTTTCGCAAGAAGAAATTTCGACGCTCATCGTAGACCAAATCGAGTTCTGCAATTTCATCATTTTGAACAAGTGCGATTTGCTCAGCGCAGACCAACTCAAGGAAGTCGAATCCATCGTGCGTGATTTCCAGCCACGCGCTCCGATTATCCACTCCGTCAACGGCGACATCGACATCGAAAAAATCATGACGACAAAGCCGTTCAACTACGACCAAATCGATTCTTCTTCAGCAATCCAGAAGGCTACGGCAACTCTTACACAGTCAAAGCGCAAAACAGAAGGTTGCGTTGACGAGTACGGAATTTCGTCCTTCATTTTCGAAGCGAGAAAGCCGTTCAACAGAGACCGTTTTATGGAATTTGTCAACAATCGTTACCCATCGCAACTCATCCGTTCCAAGGGTTACATTTGGTTCTCGGATGCAAGCAACGATGTGCAACTTTTTGAGCAGGCAGGCCGTAACTCTTCCGTGATGCCCGTTTCGTACTGGATTGACGCTTTGCGCGAAGACCAAAAGCAAGCATTCCTTGCCAACAATCCCGAAGTTCAAGAAAACTGGGATTCACGATTTGGCGACCGCGAAAATCAAGTCGTGTTCATCGGAAAGGGTTACAACAAGGACGACATCATGCTCGAACTTGAAAAGTGCCTTGACGAACGAGCGTTCGCTTGATTGAGAAAAGTCTGATACAACAATCTTAGATATTCAAAAAAAACGAGGGTTCCCGCAAGGGAACCCTATTTAGTGCTAGTTTTTCAGCTTATTACTGGCGAAAAACCTCATTTCCTAAGTCACTAATAATCATATTATAATATATTTTTATTACGATGTCAATAGAAGGATTTCATAAATGCAAAAAAAGCGCTACCGTTTAGGAATCGATTTAGGAACTGCAAGTATTGGAACAGCACTTGTTGAACTTGATGGACCAACAGAACACCCTCATCCAACAAACATCCTCCATATGGGTGTTCGCATTTTTGAAGATGGTCGTGACCCCAAAACAAAAGTTCCTCTTGGCGTAGCAAGAAGAGAAGCGAAACAAGCACGTAAAATGCTTGATCGCTATTTAAGACGTCGTAAACGTCTGACGGATGCGCTCATTAAATTTAAAATTTGGCCTGAAGATGAAAACAAGCGAAAATCATTTTGTCTTTTCAACCCCTATGACATCAGAACTCGCGCCCTTGACGAAAAGATTTCTTTAGAAGAACTCGGAAGAGCAATTTTCCATCTCAACCAACGCCGTGGTTTCAAAAGTAATCGAAAAACCGATGGAGGCGAAGATGGCAAAATTAGAACCGCAGTTGCAAAACTTGAACAAATTTTTCAATCCGAAGGTTGCAGAACATTAGGCGAATTCTATCAAAAGCGACTTATAAAAGGTCAATCAATCCGCGCAAGACTAGAAGGCGCAGGAGCAAAAGCGGAATATCCGTTCTACCCTTCTAGACAAATGATTGAACATGAATTTGACAAAATTTGGGATAAGCAAGTTGAATTCTATCCAAATATACTAACTGAAGATGCCAAAAAAGTAATCCGATCAACACTCCTTTATCAACGTCCATTAAAACCTGCAAAGCCGGGAAAATGTTTCCTTGAACCAAGTGAAGATCGCGCACCCATTGCTAGTCCATATTTTCAACGATTCCGCATTCTACAAACAATCAACGAACTAAGAATTATTGATCGCTATGGTGATAAAAGGCCTTTAACAAAAGAAGAGAGAGACATTCTTCTTGAAGAACTTTCCCAAAAGAAAGAACTCAAATTCTCTGCAGCAAAAAAATTACTATCACTATCCAACAACAATAGATTCAGCATCCAAGATGAAGGACGTGATAAATTCCAAGGGGATCAAATTGCAGTTTTACTCGGCAATAAAAAATATTTCGGGAAAAACTGGAAGTTACTGCCCATAGAAAATCAAAATGAAATCGTAAAAGCGCTTATTGATGAACAAGATACTGAAAAGCTGATTGCTACTTTAGCAGTCTTCGGACTCTCAAAGGAGGCAGCAGCTCAACTTTCCGAAGAAACTTTGCCAACAGGTTACGGACGACTTTCTGTTGTAGCATTAAAGAAGATTGTCCCATTCCTGGAAGAATCCGTTATTACTTATTCCGAAGCAGCCGCAAAAGCAGGATACAATCACAGCGACAACTACACCGGCGAGATATTCCGTTATCTTCCCTATTACGGGAAGGTCCTTGAAAATAGGGTTATGCGGGGTAGCGGCAATGAAGCCGATAACGACGAAGATCGTTATGGCAAGGTAGGCAATCCTACGGTTCATATCGCATTGAATCAACTCCGCCGTGTAGTAAACTGCGTCATCAAACATTTTGGTGCACCTGAACAAATCGTAATTGAAGTTGCCCGCGACTTAAAGATGACGCAAGATGAAATAAAGGACTATAAGAAACATCTTGCCGAAAATGAAAAAAGAAACGAACGTATCGACAAGGAACTTGAAAAACTCGGACAGTCAATCAACCGAGATAATCGAGAACGATACAAGTTATGGGAAGAGCTTGCGACTGACCCAATGGAACGCTGTTGTCCATATACAGGAATACGCATTGGTATAGAGAAATTATTCTCTGATGAAGTGGAAATCGAGCACATTCTTCCCTTTGCACAGACATACGACAACTCGCTTGCCAATAAGACACTCTCTATGCGTTATGCTAATAGGCTCAAACAGAATCGTTCCCCCTACGAGGCATTTGCAGAACACTCTTACAAAGGTATTCTTTCTTATCAAGAAATGCTTGACAGACTCCCACAAGACAAAGTATGGGAAAGTAAAAGATGGCGTTTTGAAAAGGGTGCGCTGGACAAATACAACGAGAACGGAGATTTTCAGGCAAGACAATTAACAGATACCGCTTATGCATCTAGACTAGCATTAGAATATCTAAAATTCATTTGTCCGAAAGATTCTATTTGGGCAATCCCAGGTCGTTTGACATCGATGTTAAGGCGTCAATGGGGATTGAACAGCATTCTCGGAAGAGAATTGCCTGACGGGACTTTTGAAAAGAGTCGCGATCATCACGGCCACCACGCCATCGATGGGCTTGTTGTCGCCATGACAGACAGGGCCCTGTTAAAGAAAATGTCCGACGCGACACAAACCAATTGGGAAAATCAAGAACGAGTTCTTTCTCACATTGATCCCCCCATTGTCGACATCTTTGACCAGGCAAAGGAGCGCCTGTCACACCTTGTCGTATCGCACCGCAAGGATCACGGTCTTGGAGGTGCATTACACAACGATACTGCTTACGGAATTGTCGGCGAATTCAAGGAAGGTACTGTTTCTACAGTTCGACATAAGATTCCTATTACATCTATCACGGGTTCCAACATAAACCAAGTTGAAAATAGTTTTATAAGAGAAAGCATTCAGAACCTGATTGCCGATTTTGGAACTGGTGCAAGTTTGGAGGCCGCGATCAACGAATTTTCAAGTAAAACAGGAATTCGACGTGTTACGCTTACCGAAAAATTATCCGTTGTCCCCATAAAAGATAAAACAGGCCGTATCTATAAGGCTTTTAAACCGGATGGGAACTATTGTTATGACATCTGGTCTAACGGCGATAAATGGGAAGGAAAAATTATTAGCCGTTTTGAAGCTAATTCTAAGAACTTCAACAAAAAACAAAATTGCCTTATGAGATTATTCGTAGGCGACACCTTATGTTGTGAATTAAACGAACAAAAGAAATTCTATCATATTTTAGGAATAACCGATGGAAAAGTAACCTTAGCAGAAATTCATGAAGCAGGAAACCTTAAAGAACGTGACCGCGATAAAAAAGATTATTTTAAATACATTTTCAAAGCTCCTAGCAAACTAAAAGACTTTAAAGCACGTTTAGTTCATGTTGATGAATGTGGGTTTGTTTACGATCCTGAATTTAAGGAGAAATGATTGGTAGGATTCTAGAAATTGGAACCCCAGGAAAGTTTTTAAAACTTTTTCGAGGGTTCTGTGTTATTGAAGAAAAAGGTTCAGAAGTCGGCAGAATTGCGCTTGACGATCTTGAATCTGTCATCTTGCATTCTCCTGATGGGATTATATCTTATCAGCTATTAGCAGAATTTGCCAACAGAAATATTCCTGTTATTTTTTGCAATGAAAAACATATGCCCATTGGAATCTACTGGGGTTTAGATGGGCATTACCAAGGATCAAGACGAATTAACCAACAAGCGCAGTTGAGTTTGCCCAAAAGAAAGCAAATTTGGCAGCAAGTCGTTATTGAAAAAATCAAAAACCAAGCAAAAGTCCTCAAAGCAGCAAAACTTGATTACCTAGATCTCGAACACTATGCAAGCAGTGTTAAATCCGGAGATTCTGACAATCGCGAAGGGATTGCTGCACAAGCTTATTGGTCGCGATTATTCGGCTCCGACTTCAGAAGAAATCCTGATTCAGATGGGCTCAACGCTTTTCTAAACTATGGGTATGCCATCTTAAGAGCGAGTGTTACGAGAGCTATTGTTGCTGTTGGTTTACATCCGGCATTTTCTTTATTCCACCATAATTCCGAAGATCCAACTCCTTTAGCCAATGACTTAATGGAACCTTGGCGTCCAATCATAGACATTGCGGTTTATAAGTTTTACTTGGCTGAGAAAACAGATTTGTCTCCTAGCGAAAAAAGGATTCTAACAGGCGTACTAGAATGGGATTTGTCTATAAATGGACAAAAATCACCTCTCAGAATATGTATACAACGTTTGTGTAACAGTTTTGTTGATATTTGTGAAGGAAATTCCGCCTGCCTTCAATTTGCGCAATTGCCTTCTATTGATGAAATTCAAGAAGAATGGTCTGAAGTTTGAAACGATTGAGTGGATATAGAATTTTGTGGCTAATGGTCCTTTTTGATTTGCCCGTTGTAGAGGAGCCCGACAGAAAGGCGGCTACTCTGTTTCGGCAATTCTTATTAGATGAAGGATTTGAGATGGCCCAATTTTCTGTATATATGCGCCATTGTTCAGGAAAAGAGAATGCCGAAAAATATTATCGACACATAGAAACCAATTTGCCCCCAGGTGGAAAGGTTCATATTATCACGTTAACAGATAAACAATTTGAAAACATCGTTCGTTTTCAAAACACAATTCAAGAACCACGCAAAAAAAATCCAGACCAGCTATGCCTGTTTTAGGATTTTTTTCGACACTTTTTCTGGCGTAGAATCGCCCTAACCTATGATTAGACATAGACTTAGAGCGAAACTAATATAGAAACTTAGGAAATGAGGTTTCGCCAGAACCGCTATGCTTAACGGTGCTACACCTCAGGTAATATAGAAACTTAGGAAATGAGGTTTCGCCAGAACGATAATGATTCTTTAGCTGAATATAGATCGAATATAGAAACTTAGGAAATGAGGTTTCGCCAGAACCTACGGATATCACTGAGTCTGGCGTATACCAAATATAGAAACTTAGGAAATGAGGTTTCGCCAGAACGGAACGTTCGGACTCAACCCGTGGAAGCGCAATATAGAAACTTAGGAAATGAGGTTTCGCCAGAACAGCGACATCAGGCTCGTGTCGAAGTCCGTGAATATAGAAACTTAGGAAATGAGGTTTCGCCAGAACAGCGTTTAGACTTTCGTTTTTCAAGTTTTTAATATAGAAACTTAGGAAATGAGGTTTCGCCAGAACTCTCGGGAAATCGGAGAGGATCAAGACACGAATATAGAAACTTAGGAAATGAGGTTTCGCCAGAACGCACGTACCGTCGTGCTGAAGGTGCAGGCAAATATAGAAACTTAGGAAATGAGGTTTCGCCAGAACGGAATCGGATATGGCGTTTACAAGACGGTAAATATAGAAACTTAGGAAATGAGGTTTCGCCAGAACGGGGCTATCTATGTAGGGATTTGCCCTGAAAATATAGAAACTTAGGAAATGAGGTTTCGCCAGAACCGTGGGCTTGTGTCTGCTCCGGGCTATTTAATATAGAAACTTAGGAAATGAGGTTTCGCCAGAACCGTGGGCTTGTGTCTGCTCCGGGCTATTTAATATAGAAACTTAGGAAATGAGGTTTCGCCAGAACCAGTATCAGCAGTACGCACTTCCGATGATCAATATAGAAACTTAGGAAATTAGTAAAATTCTTCGAAGGCTTTTACGTTGGCGTAAAGGTCTTTTCCTTTCCAGTCAAAGAGCCCAGCTCCCCACGCACCGCCAATTGTCGGTTCCCAGAAGAACGTTCCGATCCAGCGATTCATGCCGCTAATCATTTCGCGGGTCTTTTTGCGAGAGCCATCAAATTTGTAATGGTTATCGGAATCGCCGCCATTGTATTCGGCCACGATAAATTCAAGCTTTGAATACTTGGACGTCAAGGAATTGAACAAGCTTTTCCAATTGTCCGGAGTGCCGTCGCCGTAAGCGGTATAAGCCGAGAAGCCCATCACGTCTGCCGGAATTTTATACTCATCGAAAACAACGCCCATCCACCAATTGACCGTTGACGCTTGGCGGATACGTTCGATATGAAGTACTGTTTTTGTTGTCGGAGAAACTTCTTTGACGGCCTTGATACCGGCGTTGAAATACTTGGCCGCATTCGCCTTGCCCGCTGCGGTTCCCATATCGCCATTGACAGAAGTGGCCGCCTTGTCGACGCCATTTCCCCAGCAGTCCGTTTTGCTGTTCGGCTTGTGTATCAAGATACCCGGAGTCGTTTCGTTGCCAACCTGCACCATGTCCGGCGTTGCACCGGCATTCTTAAGAGCAAGCATCAAGTCCTTTGTGTAAGCGTAAACGGAATCTGCCATCGCATTGGCATTATTCACGCCGCGCCAACGTTCGGGAATAATCTGCTTGCCCGGATCTGCCCAGACATCGCTATAATGGATATCCACGAGGAGCCCCATGCCCGCGGCCTTGACTTTTTTCGCATAAGCAACAACATGTTCCTTGTCGCCATAAGCTTCGGCATCATGGCCGCAGCCACTTGCCGCATAGCCGTACTTCGCTTTGGGCGAGACAAACGTGCGCAAACGAATCGAGTTGAATCCGTGATTTTTCAGAATCGTGAAGATATCGCTTTCTTTGCCATCGACATCGAAAAATTTTGTTTTATTTCGTTCGTATTCTTGGACTTCGGAAATATCGGCACCGTTGTAAAAATCAATTTTTATAGGTTGAGCAGAAGACGAACTCGAAACTTGCGAAGAGGAATATTCCGACGACGACGAAGATTTCGCCGAGGAAGACGTTTCGACAGGTTCAACGACCTTACTGCTACTAGACTCATCAACATCACTCTGAGTGACACTACTTGATGATGACGAGTGTATGTCAGAGAACGAACTTGAAGACAAAACATTAGCAGATGACAACGCAATCGATGAAGACGATTCAATAGCAACACTGCTATTATACTTTACACTAGATGATGAACTTTCTTTCGACGATTCATCTTTGAGACAACGAATAGAAAAGCCTTGGGTTACGAGTTCAGCATTTTCAACCGCACCATCGTAGTCGTAGTCCAAGTGTATACTGTTCGCGAGTTTTTTAACGAACTCTGTAGAACTCCAGAAACTTGCTTCATCGTTCTCACCGACGAATTTTCCATCGTCGAATTTGCGTCCTGCAGGCAACGCTGAGAACAAGTATGTATCAGTACCGTTACCATTTTTTAACCAACCAGTTGAAGATTTAAGATTTCGACCAGAAATGGACGATCCACCAACAGAGGAGAATAACTTTTCAAAATCCGTTATCGTTGGCAAATGCCATCCAGAAGGACAAACACCTTGAACTGGGTACGTCGGCGAACATTCTGAATCATAACCACACCCAATGCCGTTCGTACTCCACCTACCGGCACTGTCCATCGCGGCGGCCCAAGTGTAAAGACGACCATATTTTGTGCAGTATTCTGCAGAATCATTGTAGCAATAGCTATTCAACGTATTGTAATTCAGGTTTTGAGCCATCCAAATCTGCGAACCAATGGTGACAGTCTTGTATGACTGACCGTCACGGAAGTCCGTTATGAATCCTGTAACTATAGTAGTAGGTTCAACAACATTCCACTCTCCTTCACGTTCATTGATTTGCGCAACATAATCGGTACATGCAGAAAAAAAGACGGGAGAAGATAGACAAAAGGCGAGAGTGATCTTTCGACAACAACTTACCGATTCGCTCAGGACGACACTAAAATTTGACAATCTCATTAAGTTCATCATAAATTCTCCCAAAGCCTAAAAAGCATAACTGACGCCGACACCAACGGCTCCGGCAATGGCAATACCGATTCCTATGCCACGGAGAGTCTGGCCCGATTTCGCCCTGTCCTTGGCATCATTGTATTCATCTTCATTAGCAAAAAGCTTCGTTTCTGCAGCATTTTTCGCCTTGCTGTTCCCGACAATGGCAAGCACCACTCCCGTCACAGTCGCAGCAGCTCCGATACCGAGCACCACCTTGCCCGCAATTCCAGTTTTTTTTGCGGGTTCGTCGCTCACGTTCGCGGGGATACTCTCGCCCACTCGACTCGAATCCTTGTCGTTCATTGAAGAAACAGGATCAATCTGCACATTTTCATTTGTATTCTCCAACAGAATAGTCGTCTTTTGAACATTCATTTCCTTTATTTCGTGAAAAAAAGCCATTGATTTACTTTCTATTAAAAGCAACAATTCTTCCACATTGGCTCCACGGCCATTGAAACTAGCAATTAGTTTGTTTCCAGCCGTTTCATAAAGTTCCGCCGAAAGAGTCAATTTAGAACCAAATACACCCACACGCGCCTGGCAAACATAATCAGCGGAGATGTTCTTGCCTGTTTCCGCAAGGCAGGATCCTTCACAATCCTCGATAGCTTTACCCGGCGGGAGCATCGCAATAATGTTTTCACGAGTCATTATCGTAAAGCCATACTTTGCAGGAAGTTCCTTTACCGCCTGCTCACGCAACACATTCGTCAAATATTGACGGTTCAAAAGCGACACGCTATCCTTAGCATCACCATCCGCCATCGTTTCAAGCACGGCCACATACGCAGCCAGTGCATCAGTCGCTAATAGCAGGAACAACAAAGAAATCAGTATTTTTTTCATATTATCAAATATAGACTACAAAAAACAACAGTTTTAAAAAAAAAGCCATAATTGAACTATTTTTCATACAATAAAAGCTATTCTTAATAATACACATTTATCATCTATCCTCAAAATTTTAAATTGTAAAATCAACATTTAAATTTTAAATTTCACGTATGCTCAACGCGGAACTTCTTACATCGGCAAAAGTCCAAGATTTTATCGAACTCGCGACCAAGAAAAAAATGGACGCGTTGCAAGTTTCGACGCATTTGGCCAAGGAATTCAGCAACGAAGATCGTGCCGCGATTATGGACTACATGGCACTCGTTCCTAAATTTAGGGACAAGTTCTTTGCCGAAAATTCCGGAAAAAACGCGAAAAACGCACCAGCATCATTTTTACTTTGCGACAAGCTCGCTTTGGAACAGAGTACCGCCCAAGATATCGGCCGTTGGAAATCGACGCTCTGGGAACGCGCTCGCCAAGCAAACAGAAGTGGCGAAAACAGCGAAACAGCCCCCATCGTTCACGATTTGTGCTGCGGCATGGGAGGCGATTCCTTCTACTTGCCCAAAGATTTTTTGACCATCGGTGTGGACCTCGACGAAAACCGCCTTGAAATGTATCGTTACAACAGCAAGGTCATGCGAGATTCGGACGACCATACCATCCTAGCCGATGTCCGCGAAATTGCCAAGCAAAACGATTCCGAAAGCGTAACACTCGCTCTGCCCAAAGCAGACTACTTCACGATTGACCCCGCACGCCGAGCCATCGAAGGCGAAAACCAGCGCGACCTGCGCAATCTCACGCCCACATTCGAAGAAGTTATCGAAATTTCGAAGCACTACAAAGGCGGCATGGCGAAAATCCCGCCCGGATACCCCATCAGCGAAATTCCCCGTGGCACGGAAATCTTGTACATCGGTTCCCGCACTGACTGCCGCGAATGCTTGGTGCTGTTCGGCGAACTCGCCCAAAGCCCAGACCATGTGCGCGCCGTGATGGTCGACAAAACCGGCAACGCCATCGCCGAATGGAACGAGATTCGCGACGAGAAACGCGAAGCCCGCAACGAAAGCGAACAGTCGCAATACGATCACAACTACGAACTCGAAGGACGCGACCGCGTTTACACAACCGCAAGCAGCGAATCCGACTTGCCGCTCGGAAGCGTTTCCAAGTTCATTTCGGAACCTTCGCCCGTATTGCTCCGCAGCCATCTCTTTGGCGTTGTTGCACTCGCCCACGACGAATCGACGCACCTGATTTCGCCGGGCATCGCCTACACGACTAGCGAAAAGCCGCTCCCCTCGCCCGGTTTCGCCAACTTCGAAGTTCTCGATTCCGCAGAAATTTCGACCGGAGCCGTCCGCGCCATGCTTAAAGCCCACGATGTCGGTAAGCTCACGCTCAAGCTGCGAGGCGTCAAAGTCGATCCGGACCAAGAAATCAAGCGCCTCAAGCCCAAGGGCAAGAACAGCGCCATCCTTTTCTACACCCGCCTCAACGGCGAGAAAATCGCGATTTTAACAAATTCAGTAAAGGAGATGCCCGCCTCCGCGGGCATGACAAGCGGCGGAGCCGCCTCTAACCACTAATCACTAACCACCAACCACTTTTTATGTCCGTCAAACTCGAAGAATCTTGGCTGAAACTGCTCGCCGACCAGTTCGAACAACCTTATTTCAAGCAAATTAAAGCAAAGCTCTTGCAGGAACATGCGGAACACCATGTGGTGTACCCTCCCGGACCGCAGATTTTTGCAGCACTCGACTTTTGCCCCGTCGATAAAGTCAAGGCTGTCATCATCGGACAAGACCCGTACCACAATCCAGGCCAAGCTCATGGACTTTGCTTCTCAGTGCCATTCGGAATCGAGCCGCCGCCGTCCCTCATCAACATTTTCCAAGAACTCCATGACGATCTCGGCATCACGCCACCGCCCCACGGCAACTTGGAAGGCTGGGCACATCAAGGAATTTTACTTTTAAACGCCTCGCTCACGGTACGCGCCCACATGGCCGCAAGCCACGCCGGCATTGGTTGGCAGCAATTCACGGACACGATTATCCAAAGACTTTCTCAGGTCCGCGAGAACCTCGTCTTTTTGCTTTGGGGCAGTTTCGCCATCAAAAAACAGGTCCTCATCGCCCCGAATCGAGGGCACCTCATCCTGACCGCCCCGCATCCGAGCCCGCTCTCTGCATACCGCGGATTTTTCGGATGCAAGCACTTCAGCAAGGCAAATAACTATCTTATCAGCAAGGGGCTCGAACCCATCGACTGGAGCATTAAATAGGTGTGAGGCCGCGGCTTTTGCCGCTTTGGGGTCGCTACGCCTTGAGGTCGGCGCTTTGCGCCTTTGAGAAAGAAAATTAGTAGGAAGAAGCATATGTCTAAAATGCAAACACTCAACGATAACATCGACAAAGAAGTCAACAGAAATAAGGTCATTATTCAAACTAGCGTTGTCGGGATAGTCACAAACGTCATTCTCGCGAGCGTCAAGGCGGTTATCGGCCTTATGGCAAACTCCATCGCCGTCGTTCTCGATGCCGTGAACAACCTCTCGGACGCGCTCTCGTCCATCATCACGATTGTCGGCAACAAGCTCTCGCGAAAATTGCCCAACGAAAAACACCCGCTCGGTTACGGCCGCATTGAATACCTGACCGCCATGGTCATCGCCTCTATCGTGATTTACGCAGGCATTACCTCTTGCGTGGAATCCGTCAAGAAAATCATCCACCCCGAAGAAGCCGACTACTCCACCGTTTCACTCGTCATTATCGCCATCGCTGTTGTCGTTAAAGTCATTCTCGGGCGTTACGTCAAAGCACAAGGCGAACGCGTGGATTCCGGTTCGCTCATCGCCTCCGGCTCCGATGCACTCTTTGACGCCATCCTCTCCCTTTCCGTTCTCGCCTCAGCTCTCGTTTTTATTTTCACAGGTCTCTCGCTCGAAGCCTACGTCGGCGTATTGATTTCCATCTTCATTATCAAGGCCGGTTTTGAAATGTTGAAGGATACCGTCAGCGACTTGCTCGGCAGACAAAACGATAACGAACTGGCCAAGCAAATCAAGGCTCTCATCCGCAGCGAAGAAGGCATCCACGGTGCATACGACCTCGTCATCAACGATTACGGCCCCGAAAAGAAACTCGCCTCCATACACGTGGAACTCCCCGACACCATGACCGTTGCCGACCTGGATTCCCTCACGCGCAAACTCGAAAAGAAAGTCTACCGCGAAACAGGCGTCATCCTCACCGCCATCGGCGTCTACTCTTACAACACCAAGGACGACGAAGCTGCCCAAATCCGCGATACGATTTCAGATAAAATCACATCACATGATTGGGCACTCCAGATGCATGGTTTTTATGTGAACATCGAAGCCAAGGAAATGCGCTTTGACGTGGTCATCAAATTCGGCGCAAATGCCCAAGAAGCATTGCAAACCATCCAAGGCGAAATCCAGGAAATGTACCCCGGCTACAGCATTCAAATATCGCCGGATATCGACTTGGGGTAGCGCATTTTACACTCCGTAATTTACTCTCCGCGACGCAGATTTTCTTCCTGTTCGCGGAGTTTTTTGTATCCAGGACTTTCGAGCGGGAGAAGAGATTCGTCTATTTTCAACGGGTCATACGCCGATGAATTCTTCGGATAATTCAGGACTGTATAAGAACGAATACGGCCCGTTGCAGGCAACGTAATTTCATAGAACGGCCCTTTAAAGAATATATCATTTTGCCAGTTTTCGAAATCACCTTCAAACGTACATTTTTCTACGTCTTTCTCGGCGCATATCATTCTGTGATTTGAATACTCACCAGAAGCAATTTGAATGCTATCGCCACCATAAACAACACGGAAAACAGAATCCTTTAAAACCCACTTATTGGAGTACTTCAAAAAGCGACTCATCAGTACATTTACAAAATCTGTAGAATTAACAGGTGCATTAGGCTGTTCAAAACATTCTATCGTCAGTTTTCCGCTAAAATCATCCTTAAACACACGACCCGCAATAATAGTTGGCTGAAAATTTGCCTCATGTCCAAAAATACCTCGACAAGCCTTCACGATCGTGGTATCATTGAGTTCAACAGACTTGTCCCATTTCTTTGAAATACCGTATCCTGTCGAACGAATCAGCCCCCATTCTTCGAAATAGTCCGTCTTAATAACATCGGCATGGTAGTATATCCCGAAATAATCTGCATAATAAGCGCCTTGAGGCTGAACAAAGCAAGAATTCAAAAGAATCACAAAAAATATCAAACAAATTATTCTCATTTGCACTCCGGGAATGCAATCTTTTTATTCAGCTTATCCATAACCTTAAACACATCCGCGTACACGGAAAAACGTTCTCCCTTCTTTTCCCAAAAATCGTCATATTTGACATAATAAAAGTTACGATGTTTTCCGCCACTTTGAGAATACCCCATTACCAGATGCCCAACATTTTGACCATAGAATTGTCTAGGTTTCACATACAAATGTTCATCTATATGCAAAGAGTCCAAATCAGCAACAAGAGGGTCTTCTGACGAAATCTCGGTTTTACATTTTTCTATAGATATTTTCTGTTCCAGCAATTGATTTCGCTTTTCCATATACGCTTCAGGATGGAGCCACGGAAGCATTCGAGTTTCAGGCAACTGATAAACAGTTATCCATTCACGAAGTTCATCATTCTTGACAAACAAACGTTGGACACCCATTTTTTCGTAAAAGATATACAAGCCATTTTTGTCAAACATAGAATCTCCAAACACAGCCGAAAAATCTCTTTTACGGTAATCAATCGGAGCATCCATATTCTTTAATGAATAAAACGAAAAGACTAGGCTATCGTTGTACGCCAAAACAGACGAATAAGCAAGTAACAAATAAATCATCAAATGTTTCATAACGCAGGGCAATCCTTTTCAGTCAAAACATGCGACCAACCATTCTTTTTATATTTTTCGGCTGAAAATTTTTGAGGATCCGGGACCAGATTACGCCAATCACATTTATCATCAAACGGTTCAACAAGTTCCTTCACAAGAGAGTCGACAGCACGCCATTCGCGAACAACTGGTTCCACGTCAAAGGAATCATCTAAACCAGTTGGGCTATTGAATTCTTTCACACGAATACTTCCGTCATCCATTACATAAACAATTGTTGCATAAATTTTTTCTTCGCAATCACAAAAACTTGTTAAGTCTTCATATTTTTCCCTCACAAAAGATACTAATTGGTTATACGCATCTTTACTGGATAATTTTTTCTCATAAAGGCATGTCTTTAGAAAATAGTCCATATTCGCTTTTAGATGTCTGTCAATACAAGGCGTAAAACGTTCTATTTCAGACCGAGCTAAACTAGGTTCCTTATAAATTTGTATTTTATCTGATTGTTCCGATATATAAGCTTTTATAGTTACATGACCACCAAGACTTATATATATACCTGGTTGCATCCTTTCTAAAAAAGGAACTTCCGTATAGGCTCTTGAATAGTTTATTTTTCCGTTGTATAAAACAGAACATTCTTCCGGTTTTTCAGAATTCAATTTATCGACGAATAAGTCGCACGCATTCCCCGCAAAAACAGGCAAAGAAAACAGCAGCGCACATATCAAAAACAAATTTTTCACAGTCATAATTTCAATATAAATTTTTTGCGGTATTTTCCATTATTTTTCAGTTTTTCTTCTCACGCAGCGGATGTAATATTTCTTGTTTTCTATCGAGTAATTATGGCTGAACTTTTCGCCATCGAATAAGATGGCATAAAGTCGGTTTTCGTCATCGTAGCTCCACCAGCCCGTCACCATACCGAATCCTTTATATTCATTGTCAATATAGCCTGCCGGATATATCGTAAAACCGACATCCTTATTTTCTTTAAATTCAAGGAACCAATCATCCTTCGAACGAAGGTAAGCGCCATCTAAGCCGAACCGGCCGAACAAATTAACCCAATCGTTCCTTCGCGGCAACCGCCAGTCTGCCGGACACGCCTCTTTGGCATTCACTCCATAAAGTCGGCCATGATTTTCGCAATGCATCTTTTTATTATCGTAACACTCCTCATCCGGCATACTCCTATAGATATTTTCAGCAGACCATTCCATAGAATCTATCGTTATCGTTTTAAAATGCACCCCGGTTAGAGAATCCCTGAAATAGCCCTGCTGAACAGGATTTAATTTTGCATGACCTAAGCCGCGCCAATTGTTATCGTAGCACTGGTACACGTAGCGATTGAAGCCGGTCATAATCTTTTTTCCATTCATGCCGAACGTACACGGAATCATGTGCCTCAGATTCAGCACAACCGTATCGACCGCAAAATCCAAGGAATCCTGCAAAAAATCTAGCGAATCGGCGACTTTTTTTAACGTTCTATTTTCACATCGATAGAGAGCGTTGTCTTCAAATCCTATATAATTGCGGCCCTCAAGGCAATCCGCTTTTTTCTTTGAAACATAAGCGGTTCCCGTAAAAAACATTTTATCCAAAAAAGATTTCGCTTCCAATTTCTCATCTTTTTTGCAAGCCACGGAATACTTTCTATCATACGCAAAGACGTGATAAATCTTTCTGTTTTGCACATACGCCACCGAATATTCCTTCGCATAGCCAACAGTGTAAGAAGATGTCCAATAATTACTATCCGGAATTTCTGCAGTACGAACAATATAATTATCCCATTCCATTTTATCCGGCAAATGATAACCTGCCAGGCAAGCATTTAACGCATCGCCCCAGCTATACGAGCCTTCAAGGAATATCCAATCTGCGGGAACTATTTTTTGAGGCTGTTCCGCCTTGGCGTTCTCGCGATTTTCTGGACTACAAGCCAACAACAAAAAGACAAATACGGTTATCAAACTTTTCATATTCACTCCAGCACCACATGATATTGGCCATCAATCCGTTTCACGTTCAACACATTATAAATCGGTTCTTTCCGCTTATTTTTCTGTTTTTCATTCCGTTCTTCAATCTGAATCCGGCAGCGGCCCGTTCCATTTAACACAAGCGTACCTGAAACATTTTTAGAATCACTAGATTCAACTTTCACAAAATTACATTTCGGTTTAAAACGTTGTTCGTTCGTGAGCAGAACCGCTTTACGACCTTTATACGGAAACGGTAATTTTTCCGCATACATAAAATCGCACCGATCCGCTTCACATTGCTTTACAAATAACGGGAATGGCAATTCAAAAAATGTGAATTCAGATTCGTACGATTCGTCCGTCTCTTGATTATGCTCCAGCGTAATGTTCCAGCGCCCCATCGTCTTGTTCACAACCGCCAAATACATCCGCTCGCGAAGATTAGAATCCTTGACAGAAACTGGACAAACGCCCGTTTTCTTGGGCTTCAACGCGACCGTCACGGAATCGATTCCTTGGACTGGTTCAACATTCAAAAAGTCGCAGCCGGAATAGATCAACCCAGGTTCGTACTGCCGAGCCATATTCCCGTAACGGAACGGAGCGTTGTACTTCCCCTTCGGAACGTCTCTCCCAAACCGTTTCTTGACATCTTCGATGAACTCGTCTTCGGAGTCACATGCATAGTCGTGCGGGAACATCTCGACACCGCGAATGCCCACCATGCATTTTTGGGAATCGCAGCTAAAAACCTGCAACGAATGATCCGGAGAACGCCCGAACGATGCATACGAACCGCACGCCGCAAACGACGAGCCGAAAGAAATCAGCACCAGCAAAGCAAAAGCAAAAATCATAGCCTAATAACCTCAATAAACCACATTACAAGTTATTCTACAAAAATTTGCACTATTCTCGAGGAGAAACCTAAAAACAAGCCCTTTTAAAGAGGTAAAAATGCGTTTTTTTGCATTTTTATGCTACCAAAATGAAGTTTTTACCGCATTTAGTAGCATATTTTTTACTTTGTATTACAAAATATTTCTTCCGTAAACATATTTTGTGCTACCTAATTTAACATTTTCGCCCATTTGGTAGCAAAAACACATCGAATAAACTCATAATTGGCGAATATTCATTAATTTTATCTGCAATTTATGCTACCAAACGGTTTATTTTCATGCATTTGGTAGCAGATTTTCACACTTTCACCGCGTAGCGGCCCTACATTAACCCCCCGTAGCAGCCCCACATCGCCCAAAAACGCATAAATCCCTAAAGTACCGACCGACAACCAACGACAAATGCCTATTGACTAGCGATGAACCACCACCCACCAACAACCACAGACCATAGACTATTGACCAATGACTATCGACCACTATTTTTCTATATTTCGGCACATGACTCACAAGAACTCATTAGCACGTGTCGTCCTCTTTATTTTTGTCGGCCTTATTTTGGGCGGCATCATGAGCGAAGCTCTCGGAGCTTTGTTTGGGGAACTCGGCGTATTGTTGAATGCTGGCGGCTACGATAATAGTGTTCACAAAGTTTTTACAACAGCTGCAGAATACAGCATCGGTTTCCCCGACAATGGGGGGCCCATAATTATCGATTTGTACCTTGTCAAATTTGCACTTGGTTTCGGTTTCAAAGTTAATCTATTGAGTGCAGTTGGCATGGGCATCGCCCTTTACATCATGAAATGGTCCGGAGAAAGATAATGCAGACTATTCAAGAACTTCAGGCTCAACTGGCTAACGGCAGCACTACTGCCGAAAAGCTCGCTCAGGCCTCCCTTGAAAAAATTGAATCGACTAAGAATTTAAACGCCTATATTTCGGTGCTTAACGAACGCGCACTCGAACGCGCCAAGGAAAGCGACAAGCGTCGCGCCGAAGGCAAGTCTCTGGGCGCTCTCGATGGTATTCCGGTTGCCGTAAAAGACAATATGTGCTTGACTGGCACACGCACTACGGCCGCCTCCAAGATTCTCGACAACTTCGTTGCTCCTTACACAGCAACGGCTCTTGAAAAGCTTGAAGCCACAGGCGCCATCATCGTCGGCAAGACGAACATGGACGAATTCGCCATGGGCTCCAGCAACGAAACGTCTTACTACGGTCCGGTCAAGAATCCGCTTGACGAATCCCGCGTTCCCGGCGGTTCCTCGGGCGGTTCTGCAGTCGCCGTCGCCTCTGGCACGGTTCCCTGCGCCCTCGGTTCTGACACGGGTGGATCTATCCGCCAGCCGGCAGCCTGCACGGGTGTCGTCGGTCTGAAGCCGACCTACGGTCGCGTTTCCCGTTACGGCCTTCTCGCCTACGCTAGCTCTCTCGACCAAATTGGTCCGTTCGGCTCTACCGTTCGCGACTGCGCTACGCTTCTCGGTGCAATTTGCGGCATTGACCCGCACGACAACACCACGAGCACTCGCCCGAACGAAGACTTTACCGCAAAGCTCGGCACGGGCGTGAAGGGCAAAGTCATTGGCGTTCCGAAGGAATACTTTGGCGAAGGCCTCGATGCAGAATGCAAGGCTGCCATCGAAAACATGCTCAAAAAGATGGAAGCCGAAGGCGCCACAATCAAGGAAGTGAGCCTCCCGCACATCAGCTACGCCGTGTCTAGCTACTACATCATTGCAACGGCAGAAGCAAGCTCCAACCTCAGCCGCTATGACGGTGTCCGTTACGGTTACCGCAGCGCTGAAGCACGCAAGCTCTTTGACCTTTATGCAAAGTCCCGCAGCGAAGCATTCGGCAAGGAAGTCCAGCGCCGTATCCTTCTCGGTAGCTACGTTCTTTCTGCAGGCTTCTACGACGCTTACTACGTCCAGGCCCAGAAGGTCCGCCGCCTCATCACGGACGACTTCACCGAAGCATTCAAGACTTGCGACGTGATTGCAAGCCCGACGATGCCGGGTCTCCCGCTCAAGTGCGGCATGAACGAATCCGATCCGATGGCAGTTTACCTTTCTGACATCTACACCGTTAGCTTGAACCTCGCCGGTCTTCCAGGTGTAAGCGTTCCTTGCGGTATGGCAGGTGGCCTCCCGGTTGGTTTGCAGTGGATTGGCAAGCCATTCCAGGAAGCTGATTTGCTCGCCGTCGCCGAAGCAACTGAGATGCTCAACAAGTAATGCACCGCGCCCAGCGCGGAATGGCAACTTTTGCGAAATTGCTATTGTCATGCCCGCCACCGAGCGGGCATCTCCTTACACAGCCTTTGCTTCAGGAAATTTCCGGTCATCCCCGTCAAGCGAGGACAGGAGCCGGGAATGACAAGTTGAGAATCACAGGGATGATAACATTCGCGAAATTGCAAAAAGACGTTCTCATCGAGAACGTCTTTTTTTAAACCTGCGCCTTCCCCCCCTATTCCTTCCTGTGTTCGTACAGATAAAGGTTCGCCTCGGGCACTGCAAGTTCAGAACCCTTGATAATCCACTCGTCATCTGTGCCGGTACGGTATGTCACGACGACACGGTAGCGATTGTCCGTCTTGAGCACAGCCACCGGAACTGTCCAGAAATTTTCCGTCCCGATAACCATTTCAAGCGTATAAGTTTCATCGCTTTCCAATCCGCGGATTTCAATTTTCTTGACCATGTCCTTGGGGTTACGCACTTGGATAATGCTCCAAAATTCGCTCGCGCCTTCCTTTACCCAAATGGATGTAGAATCGCCCCATACGCCTTCAACACCTTCGCAGCTCACGAATTCCCATTCGCCGTAATAGCGACCGACTTGGATTCCCATGATATCACTAGCAGGCGCACCGCCCAAATCCACTCCGCAGTTTGCATCCGGGCAACGGTCGGTAATGCGTACGGTCACTTCTTTCCAGCCATCCGGCGTTTTCGCCTTTACATGCACGCAGCCACCGCAAGCGGCACCGCCATCCCACGGGCCCTTATCGTCGCCGGGAGAAACATTCACATGAATCGCGGCATAGTACTGGATATTCGTCTGTCCGTAATTGCAGGCGCCACCAAGACTCGTTTCTTTTGCAGTGATGCTTCCGTAAGTCGTCACAGAACCTTTACCGCCGTTCTCAACAAGCACGGGATCTGCCGCCGTAAAGCTATCACAATTCGTGCAAACACCACTGTCCGACGAACCCGGCACGGATTTCACAGAACTGCTCGACACGCCTTCAGCTGAGCTCAGCGCCGGCTCACTCGAAGAGGATTCCGCGGAACTTGAACTCGATACAGCTTTTGCGGAACTGCTCACGACAGTTTCGGAACTTGAGCTAACCTTTGCAGAACTAGACGTCGCGACCAACGAACTCGACAAAGCGGCGGAACTTTCAGAAACATTCGCAAAACAAGAGCTCGAAGATAAATCCACACCTACAGCCGCCGGCAAACTATCAGAATCACCACACGCCGTAATAGAAAGAGCAAACAAGCTTACAAAACCAGCCGCCATCAAGCTAAAAACAGACCTACGCAAATTCATAATATTCAAAACCTCGCCGAAGTGCCCACAACGCACTAATAATATACATCAAAAAACGCAGCCTAGTGCTGCGTTTATTATTTAGAACTGTGCAATTGGAGTTTTAATTAATTCTTCACGCATCGAACGCTATTGTAGAGTTCAAAAGATGTATAGAGATTTACAGAAACAGTTTTGTTTTCTTCATTAAGTCTAAGGTAGCCCTGTGAATCAGATGGAGTATACAACCATATAGAGGCAACATTTCCAAGGCCACTGAATTCACCATTAAACCAATCTCCCGATCCAACAAACGATAGTCCGTAGCTATTTCGGCCACCCGTTCCGTTCCAGCCATTCGACGACATCAATTTATTAACAGCACTAAGACCATAATCAGGCTCATACAGTTTTTTCCCTTCTTGGAATGTCGGGATATGCCATCCGGTAGGACAAACGCCCTGAATCGGACCATTACCCATTTTGCAGCTATCACCAAAAACACAGGATTCATTATTCATCGCCGAAACACGAGTATACAGACGCCCATAAAGTTCACAATTTTCTCCTTTATTACCATAGCAAAATGAACCTTCTTTTTGAAGAGGATATTCATCGTTGCCAGCGAAATTCAAATTCTCCGCCATCCAAGTGAGACCATTGACAGTAATTGTCCTGTATTTTTTTCCATCACGAGAGTCCGTCAATTCGCCATAAGTTTTCTCGGAATTAAAGAAACTTTCCTTGAGCTGATAAATTGCCGGATCAAAGCTCGAGGAACTCTGCGAACTAGAACTGAGTGAGCTGCTCGATGATTTTGCGCTGGACGAAGAAACGCTTGACGAGCTCATCCTTGAAGAAGAACTTTTCGCGGAACTAGAAGATGCAGGCGCCTTATCCGATATGCAGCGGACAGAAATGTGTATCGGGAAGGTGGTAAAGCCATCGACAGCAACTTTGTCATTCTCCCATCCAATTGAAAGGTAAGAACTATTTGTTGAAGGTTCGTAAACCCATATATGTTCGGAAATATTCATGTACTTAAAGCTGGTACCATTATTTGGCCAAAGAGATCCAGCACCAACGAAAGATAGTCCGTAGATATCGGTTCCAGGCTCGATTCTCTCCCCCCACCCTTTTGCAGACCTCAGTGCGGTGGATTTCTTTTGAACAAAATCCCTCAACGATTCCGCTTCTGCGTATGACGGAATATGCCATCCGGACGGACACACGCCTCGAATATGCCCGTTTCCCAGTTCGCATCGTCCCTTATAAACACACTTCGTGGAACTGAACGCCGCTTCACGGCTATATAAGCGACCATACAAATCGCAATTAGTAGAATCTTCGTTGAAGCAGAGCGATTCCCCTATACTATGGCGCGCATAGTTCAAGTTTTCCGCCATCCAAGTCTGTCCATTGACGACAACGGTCCTGTACGTCTGACCGTCGCGCGTGTCCTTCAGCGTGCCGTAATTTATATTCGGATTGAATTGTTCGCCCTTTACTTTCAAAAGCGGCACAACATCCATCTTGCTGTATCGCTCGTAAGAACTTGACGACTTGACACTTGAGGAACTAGAGCTGATACTGCTACTCGATTTTGCCGAAGAACTTGAAACACTTGAAGACAAACTGCTAGATGAGCTAGAACGGAAGGAACTGCTGGACGAACTAGAACGGAACGAACTGCTAGACGAACTTTCCACACGTTTAGAACTGCTCGATGATTTACGACTGCTTGACGACTGCGCACGAACAAATTCCCGGCCTTTCGCAGTAAGCGTATCGTTTTCGCCAGCCCAAATGTAGACAGAATCAACACGGTCAAACATACACGTGTAGATTTCTTCCTCATCACGGCTAACAACAGCATCGTGACCTTCGCGCATCTTGTTGCAAGGAAATTCCTCAAGATCTGTAGCCGATGTCACCCAATGGGTAAAAACTTCATTCTTAGTCACTGGAGAGGAACTATCGTCATCACCACAACCGGCAACAATAAATGCAGCAGCAAAAGCCGAAAAAAGAACAAGAGACCTCATTACAAATCCTCCTTATAGTCACATCTAAATTACTAAATACAATTTCTAAAAAGACAATCAATTTATTTGAAAATACAAAAAATCCGGCACGCATTTTGCGCACCGGAAATATCCACCATAGGACCCCGCCTTCGCGGGGATGACACAATCGCGGCCGGGGCATGCCTGGCGCAATTCGGATTAGTCGCCCGTTCTGTAGTTCGGAGCTTCCTTCGTGATGGTCACATCGTGCGGATGAGATTCACGGAGGCCTGCGCCCGTGATACGGACAAACGTTGCCTTCTTGTAGAGTTCTTCAAGGTTCGCAGCACCGGCATAACCCATAGCAGAGTGGATACCGCCAATGAGCTGGTAAACAGTGTCGCGGAGCGGTCCCTTGTACGGAACACGGCCTTCGATGCCTTCCGGAACGAACTTACGCGGTTCCTGAACGCCACCCTGGAAGTAACGGTCTGCAGAACCAGCCTGCATAGCACCGAGAGAGCCCATACCGCGGTAGCTCTTGTAGCTACGGCCATCAGCGAGGATGACTTCGCCCGGAGCTTCTTCAGTACCGGCAAACAAGGAGCCCACCATCACAGCGTGACCGCCAGCAGCCAAAGCCTTAACGATATCGCCAGAGAACTTGAGGCCACCGTCAGCGATAATCGTCACGCCAACTTTGCGAGCCATCTTGCCGCATTCCACGACAGCGGAGAACTGCGGATAACCGACACCAGCCACGATACGAGTCGTGCAAATGGAACCCGGACCGATACCCACCTTGACAATGTTGGCACCGCACTTGGCGAGTTCTTCGACAGCTTCCGGAGTGCAAACGTTACCAGCGCAAATCGTGAGCTTCGGATATTTCTTACGAACCGTCTTCACCATGTTGCGAACGCCAATGTGGTGGCCGTGAGCCGTATCGATGATGAGCAGGTCAACACCTGCTTCCACGAGAGCAGCCACGCGTTCGAGCGTATTTGCAGAAGTGCTAACAGCAGCACCGACGAGCAACTGACCATTCTTGTCAAGGCTTGCGTTCGGGTTGTTTTCGCGCTTCAAGATGTCCGTCATCGTGATGAGGCCCTTCAAGGCGCCAGAAGCATCCACGAGCGGGAGCTTTTCAATGCGCTTTTCAGCAAGGATTTCCTTAGCCTTGGCGAGGCTCACCTTCGGAGAAGCCGTCACAGGATCCTTCGTCATGACAGAACTGATTTTCACGTTCATGTCGCTAACAGTGCGGAGGTCGCGGCTCGTGAGCATACCCACAAGCTTACCCTTCGAAAGGATCGGGAAACCGCTCACCTTGTTGCGGGCGCGGAGTTCAAAAGCAGCAGAGACCGGCTGATCAGCATCAAGCGTCACCGGATTCGTGACAATACCGGACTGCCAACGTTTGACCTTACGGACTTCTTCAGCCTGGTCTTCAACAGACATATTCTTGTGGATAATACCGAGACCGCCCTGCAAAGCCAAAGAAATAGCGAGAGGAGCCGTCGTAACGGTATCCATAGCAGCACTGATGATAGGAATGTTCAGCTTGATATTCGGGGCGAGCTGGGTGCTCACATCCGTCTGAGCCGGAAGAACAGAAGATTCAGCGGGAACGAGTAAGACGTCATCAAACGTCAATGCTTCTGGCAAAAGTTTCA
>Ga0310786_10003027_pt1 | contig 24884 bp, 17 predicted proteins | sample AusTroGonzalo_MG_FD_203881 | JGI IMG/M metagenome (GOLD analysis project Ga0310786, IMG submission 203881) | Bovine rumen microbial communities from tropical cattle in Woodstock, Queensland, Australia - Gonzalo_03 (v2) (version 2) | ecosystem: Host-associated > Mammals > Digestive system >...
TTCTTCCAGGGAAGGCGTAGTGAAGCGCCGCATTCCGGGTAGCCCCTGATCCAGGCGGTACAGTCCGTTGGAAGTGCCGGCCCAAAGGGTACCGGACGGGTCTTCTGCAAGCGAGAAGACTACCGGCTGCACACTGTTCTCCAAATCGGGGAAAGGCAGGCTGACGAGATTGCTCCCATCATAGAAATCCAGTCCGGCATTGGTCCCGAACCAGAGGAATCCTTTTGTGTCCGCCAGTACGGCGTTCACGCAGTTGTCGCTCAGTCCGGCGTGCATATCCAACTGCGAAGTCTGCCACTGCAACGGCTCAGCCCCCCTCAGGACCTGGGCCGCCAGCAGCAATAAAAATAGGATTCCGCCTTTTTTCATTCTGAACACTGCGAAGATAGAAAAAAACTCTACTGTTTCAAAAAACAAAGCGGCCCGGCCAAAAGCCGCAGCCGCTTTGATGAAAGGGATCGTTGCGTCAGACTAATTCTGGTAGCACCCAGGCCAGGAAGTGACACCGCGACTGTTGCCGTTGATGTCCTTGCCGAGGGCGCCGATGCTGTTCAGCCAGGCGTAGAAGTCGGCGTCAGCGTTCTGGATTTCGGTGTTGACATCCGCCGTAGCTGCCAGCATGCCGCTGTTGGTGCCGCTGAGCGTGCCGTTCCACATGTAAGGCATCGTCCAGCTGCCGAAGCTCGCGGAAGTGGCGTAATAGTCGTGACCGGAACCGGTATCTTCTGTCCAGTCGGTACGGTCATCCCCTTCCTTGGAAATCTTGCTGTACCAGCAATATACGGGAAGCTTCGGACCGCCATCTTTTATCTTCGTTGTCCCGTCAACCATAATGTCTCCGTTAACCCAGAAGCTGTTACCAGCGGGATCCAGCGAGCAGACAATGCTGTTGAGGAAATAGTAATTACCGGTATTCTGGAATTTGATAACGCCCCAATTGTTCTTTCTTCCAGCTCCGGTTTCGGGAGCGCGGTAATTGTCACCTGCGATGGTGGTATTTGCAAGAATGAGCGTGCTGCTTGTGTGATCCATACCGATCCATGAAATGTCATCGGAGTTACGACCACCATAATTGTCGTGGAAGGAACAGTTGTTGAAGGCAAAGGTACATCCGGCCAAAGTGGCGAAGACCGTTCCCCTCAAACCGCCATATCTGCCGGCATCGTTGCTTACTCCGGAAGTGTTCTCCTTGAATTCGCAGGCGTTGAAATAATACTTGACATCACCAACGCGGCAATTGACGATAGCAGCGCAAGGGCTGTTATTGGAGTTCTCGCGATTTGTCCAGTTGCCGTCAAACACACAGCCATTGAAGTACCCTTCTCCGCCTTCCTGCTGGATGCGAAGGATGCCGCCGGAATAAGTGTTGGTGCCGATATAATTGTAATTCTCTTTGAACAGCACATCCGTGCAACTGACCTTTACGCCGGAGCCAGTGGCATAAATGGCGGCGCCGGCAGCATCGGTATTATGCGCTCCGTCTGCGTGATTCCCCTGGAACTTACCGCCGGTGAAGCTGGTATTGGCGTTGCCGCTTTCAATCATTACAGCGCCGCCTTTCTTGTCAGACCAGTTGCCAATAAACTCGCAATCCGTGAAAGTGGTGGTGACGTTGGTGCCGTTGACGCAAATGGCTCCGCCCTGAGTTGTGGAGTGATTCCGGATAAAGTCGCAATCGTTGAAAGTAACGGTTCCGCTTCCTGTAACATAAGCGGCGGCACCATATTCGCCGGCGTCGTAATTACCCTCGAACCTTACCCTTGTCGCAGTCAATGATGCACAACTCTGGGCGTAGATGGCATTCTTAGTGAAATTCTTGCCCTCACTGTCCGTGATGTTCACAACCGCACTGCCATTGTTGACGTGTACAATCCCGCCGGCACAGGTGCCATTGGAGAACGAGCAGTTCGTAATATTCAAAGTGGCGGAGTTGAACAGGGAAATCCCCCCACCGTTGCCAGCAGTGCTGTTATTCCTGAAATAGCAGTGGTCCAGATTCACTTCCACTGCGCCGTTATTGATACGGATGGCGGAAGCGTTGGATGCGCCATTGGTGCCGGTGAACTTGACATTCTTGACGGTAAGGTAAGAATTTGCCTGCGGCCACAGTACACCGGCGGTAGTGCCGGAGGTCGCTGTCCTTCCGAGGAAGGTCGTGGTATCTGTAGCGGTTACCGTTCCTTCTATGGTGAAATTAACATTACCGTGATCCGGATAGTTCGGCTTCACGTAGTCGTCACCAAAAGAGAAATCTTCCGCGGAGAAATGGAAGGTGGAACCCTTGAGGAGGAAATGATTGTCCTGATTCTCCACAAACGTCTTGAACTGTGCAGCGGACATGGCGTTGTTCCAGCTCTGGCCGGCTTTGGTGCCTGCACCGTTCGGGGTAACATAGAACTGGCCGGCGTGGCTGTCAATATCGTCAAGCTTTACGATTTGACCACGGACCGTCGTGAAGGCGGCGTTGTAGTAGAACGGGGTAACCTGATCGTCTTCACCGGTGAAACGGCTTACGCGGAAGCCGTTGGTCAGCGTGACGCCCGGCTTGATGGGGATATAATAGTTCCCGGGGCCGGAAACATTCATACGGGACATTGTTCCCGCTGTGCCCACTGCATCTCCAACGACAGGATTGCCGCTGTTGTCCATGCTCACTTCGAAGGCTCCGGAAATTTCTTCTCCACCTATAGCCTCAACCCGGATTTTGACGATATCGCTGCTGGTAACGCCGACCTTGATGATGCAGGCGGCATTCTTGAAGGCCAGCGAGGTGTTCCAGTTGTCGCCGTCCTTGACGGTCTTGGCGATACAGATATCATTTGCCTCGAAGGAACCGTCCTCCCTGGCTCCGCTGTAATGGACCGTCACTTTTCCTTCATTGTAACTTCCGGCGGCGGAAGCGGGATATACGGCATAGAGTTCGGTAATGCCTTCAGGTATTTCGACGGTCAGCGTGGTGGTGGCGCCGGAAGTGGAAGCGGTAGCCGTGGCGGAACCGCCGTTCCAGACGAACTTGACTGCATCGCCGGCTAACCAGGTAACGTGTTCATCATTGGCGTCGATGGCCGTTTTGCTGGGAGCGCTGGCGGTGAATACGATGGCATTGGGATTCTCCGGATCGACGGGGCCGACCGGGGCAGTCTCCTGCTGTTCCTTGGCACAGGCCGCTGCGGCCACTGCCAGGGCAATCAAAGCGAATATGCGAAAGTTTTTCATATCGTAAAATTTTTATTCAAACAAATCGATGGCTTCATAATCTTCCAGCGAAGCTTCTTCGCTCTGGTAAGTAGAAGTGGTGAGTGCGCTTTTCACCTCAACGCTGAAGAGCAGCATCTTCGGCGGGGTGTAAACCTGAGTTTCTGTCTTTTTTTGCATCTTTTTGTGGTTTTACTGATTTTTCTGCTGCAAAAGTCCCTATTCCTATTAATAATAATTACGAGGATTCTTTATTGTTTTGCGTCTTTTCCTCCAAACGCAAAAGTTTTTCCGCGCTTTTCACTATCTTTGGGCGATGAAATTTTCGCTGCAGGCCACAGACCCGCATTCCGCCGCCCGCGCTGGCGTTCTGGAAACGGACCACGGCACTATCCATACCCCGATCTTTATGCCGGTAGGTACCGTCGGCAGCGTGAAAGGCGTCTATCACCGCGACCTTCGCGAGGATATCGGCGCGCAGATCATCCTCGGCAATACCTATCACCTGTACCTGCGGCCCGGGCTGGATATCATGCGTGAAGCAGGCGGACTGCATCGCTTCGAAAGTTGGGACCGTCCCATCCTCACCGACAGTGGCGGATTCCAGATTTTTTCGCTGGCGCCGATTCGCAAGCTTACCGCCGAAGGCTGCCGTTTCAGCTCCCATATCGACGGTTCGAAGCATCTTTTCACCCCGGAAAACAATGTCGATACGCAGCGCGTCATCGGCGCCGATATCTGTATGGCGCTCGATGAATGCTGTCCCGGCGATGCGCCCCGCGAATATGCCCGCAAAAGCCTCGACCTGACGAAAAGCTGGCTCGAGCGATTTGCGCAGCGATTTGCGGATACGCAGCCGCTCTATGGCTATGAGCAGACCTTTTTCCCGATCGTGCAGGGCTGCACCTACACGGAGCTTCGCGTCGAAGCGGCCCGGCATGCCGCGCAGTTCTCGCAGGTCGGCATCGCCATCGGCGGACTGGCGGTAGGGGAGCCTACGGAAGAGATGTACCGCGTGCTGGAAGAGCTGGAGCCGGTGCTTCCCGCCGACCGTGCGCGTTACCTGATGGGCGTCGGCACTCCTGCGAACCTGCTCGAAGGCATCGCCCGCGGAGTGGATATGTTCGATTGTGTGATGCCCACGCGCAATGCCCGGAACGGCATGCTCTTCACCTGGAACGGCATCATGAATATGCGCAACGCCAAATGGGAGAACGATTTTTCTCCGCTCGATCCCTCCGGCAGTTCCTTCGTGGACAGTACTTATTCCCGCGCGTACCTGCGGCATCTTTTCATCGCCGGGGAAATGGCTGCGGCAATGATCGCGAGCGAACACAACCTCGCCTTCTATCTGGATCTGGTGCGGGCAGCCCGCGCGCATATCGTGGAGGGTGACTTTGCCGCCTGGAAGGAAGAAACCGTCAAACGCATCAGTGCAAGGCTATGAGACTGCGTCCCAAACTGCTTGACCTCTATATCATGAAGAAGTTCATTTTCAGCTTCTTCATTGCCCTGTTGCTGATTATCGGCATCGTCATCATCTTTGACATCTCGGAGAAAATCGACTACTTCGTTTCCAACGAGGCGCCCCTCAAGGCCGTGGTCTTCGACTACTACCTGAACTTTATCCCGTACTTCATGAACATGTTCTCGCCGCTGTTCGTGTTCATTACGGTGATTTTCTTCACCTCGCGCCTGGCGGCGAATTCGGAGATCATCGCGATTCTTTCCGGCGGCGTGAGTTATCACAGGATGATGGTGCCCTATTTCGTGTCGGCGGCCCTTATCGCTATGCTGTCGCTGGGGCTCAATCTCTTCGTGATTCCCCAGGCGAATGCCGACAGGTTGAAATTCGAGCAGAAGTATGTCAAGCGGCACAATACCTATAAGCGCAGGGATATCCATTATCAGTTGGCGCCCGGCAACTTCGTGTATGTCAGTTCTTTCAGTGCCTGGAACAACACGGCATACAATATGACGCTCGAAGAGATCGAGGGCAACCGAATTGTCAAGAAACTCACTGCCGAGAGTGCGGTCTGGGATACTACCGCGCGTCTGTGGCATCTCAAGAAATATTTCATCCGCGAATATCGTCCGGGTCTTGGCGACCGGGTCAGCAGCGGTGCGGCCAAGGATACGGTCATCGCGCTGACGCTGGACGATTTCTTCTACAACGAGAAGACGGTCGAGTCACTTTCCTACCGGCGGCTCAACGAACTTATTGAAACGCAGAAGATGCGCGGTGACGCGAACGTGATGTTCGCACAGATTGAGAAGCATACGCGTTATGCGCTGCCTTTCTCCGCCTTTATCCTGACGATTATGGGCGTGTCGCTCTCCTCGCGCAAGAAACGAGGGGGCATCGGCGTGAATATCGCCGTCGGCATCGCGCTGAGTTTCTCCTATATCCTGTTCTTGAAGTTCAGCCAGATGTTCGTCTTCACGGGCACTTTGCCGCCCTTCATCGCCCTCTGGCTCCCCAACGTGATCTTCGCCATCATCACCGCCTTCCTCTACAAGATGGCTCCGAAGTAGCCCCGCCGGTTTTCCTCGGGGCCCGGCGTCTCGCTTCGGGGTGTGACCGCTCCAAGCGAAGGCCGGCAGGGGAGAATCAGAATTTCAGCGTGGCGACGATCGGATAGTGATCGGAGATGTAGGGAATGCTGTCGTAGGGTTCCGACAGGACTTCGAAACTTTCCGCCTCGGAGAAGCCGCTGAAATAGATGTAATCGATAATCTTTCCCTGTGATTTTCCGAATCCGTTGAAGGACGGGGTATCGGTGGTCTTGGCTGCAGCGGTGCGGGCACTCTGCATACGGATGTCGATTTCGGCCAAGCAACTGTCACTGGGGGTTACGTTGAAATCGCCTACAACGATAAGGGGGATTGACGCATCCAACTCGGAGGTTTTGTCCATAATCATCGCGAGCCCGTTAATGCGGGCCTGTACTCCACGATGGTCCAGATGGGTGTTGACGAACCAGAATTTCCGACCGCTGTTGAGTTGTCTGAGAAGAGCCCAGGTCGCGGTGCGGGGATATTTGGCATCCCAGCCCTTGGAAGGCACTTCCGGAGTTTCGGAAAGCCACCAGGTTCCGCCGTCCAGCAGTTCGAGCTTGGTCTTGTCATAAAAGACGGACATATGTTCTCCGGTGTCGGAGCCATCGTCACGTCCTACGCCGAATTCATCGTAGCAGGGGCATTGTTCCGTGATGAAATCCAGTTGCTCGCGGTACGCTTCCTGCACGCCAAAGACATCCGGCGCCGTTTCGCGGAGCATTACGGGAATGGCATTGCAGCGCATCGGCCACGAATTCTCGCCGTCATCCGCGGGGAAAAGCCGGACATTGAAAGACATGACCTTCAGTTCCTGCGGGGCCTGGGTGCAACTGAGATTCATCGCAATCGAAAAAACGATTGCAAGGGCGTTAACGATAAAAAACAGTGATTTTCTATTCATGGTAAAGCAAATTATAATTCACTGATAGCTTCAAGGGATAACCCTGTTGCTTGCGCAATCTGCTCAGGCGAGAGACCCATATCCTTCATATTCCGGGCAATATCCGCGCGTCCCTTGGCAAGGCCTCTCGCTTCGCCTTCTTTAATGCCATCTTCACGGGCGAACCATTTTTCTGATTTGATGTCAAACGCGTTGCGCATATTCTTGTAGTATTCGTTTTTCTCTTTTTTGTCCATTCCCTCAGCACGGGCTGCTTCCAGCAGACGCTTCAGGATATCTCCACCCTCGCTCAACCGTATCTGTAACTCATCGCTCAGGCTTCCGGCATTTTTCAGGATGTAGAGCCACCAATCCTGTACGTTTGACAGTTCCTTTTCCGTTTTCAGGAATCGCCCCAATTCAACATAGCGGAAATGCAAGGCCTCCGTCATCCTTTCTCCATTGCTGTCCTCGCGGATGGAATAGGAAGAAATAACTTTGGCTCCGTCCCAGTCCTCGTCGTGTACAAGCGCAAATTTAGTAAAACTTAGGACATAAACATCATCGAGGAAATAATTATTCGACCCTCCTGAATGAACTTGTTCGTCAATGGGCCAGGTGGAGTAATAGAGCATTCGATCCAAATAGTCCGGCCTGGCGTTGTACTGTGCTTCCACAACAATGGTTCGGCCATCCGTCGTAGTACAATTGACATCGAAGACACTGTTCACCAAATCTTCATCCCGTCCGATATGTTCCTGCGGCCCGAGTTCGACGGATACAATGCCGAGTTCGGGGAGGAACTCCTGCAAGAGAGCCAAGAGCAGGTCCTTTCTTTTCTGGGACCCGAAGAATAGTTTGAAGTTGCGGTCGATCATCAAATCGACATAGGGCCCGAGCCTGGCCTCACGGGGTTCTTCAATGTTCGCGCTGGGTACCTTGGTTACGAAATTTTTCATAGTCGTTACGGTTTAATGGTTTCGGTTTTTTGCGAAACTAAAGACCGTAAATGACAGGTCAAAGCCTCAGGGCTGTTAGGAATGCAGGTTTTAACAGAACATATACATTTTATATGTTTCTTACAAATAATCGGCACCGCTGCCGGAATATACGCCCTCCGGCAGCTACAGATGGGACGCTGCGCCGAGCTCGAAGGAGCGGCTCGCTCCGCGCCCCACTGTTGCCTGACCGATCACTATCAGCGATGAAGGGCCCTTTGAGTTTAAGAAATGGGCTAAAAAGTGAAACGGGAGGGACCCTGGGGCCCTCCCGTTTCATTATTAGTGGCAAAAATTTAAATGCGCGGGCCCCAGCCAGGTCGGCCCAGCCCCGCGCGATACCAGCCCCTGGCTAGATAACCTGCTGCTTTCTGCGCCAGTTCAGCACGGGCAGCAAGAAGGAAATGATGGCGGCGCCGAGCCAGAAGATGCTGACGTGCGAGAAATCGTGTACGCCGTCCGTGGCGTGCGTGTCCAGCAGCCAGCCCGTGATGACGTTCTGCAGACCGGCGGCCGCATAGGACGCCATACCGACGATACCGAGGGCGGCACCCGTCGCCTTGCGCGGCACCAGGTCGACCGCCATCAGGCCGCCGAGGAAACTGATCAGCACGCCGATCGCCACGCCGAACAGGACCATGGCCAGGATATTCACCCAGCGCTCCGGTCCGCCATAGAGGAACAGTGCCAGGGCGATGGCCTCCAGGATACCGGCCACGAACGCAGGATACTTGCGGTCTCCCTTGAACACCACGTCGGAAAGCCATCCGGAAACCACCGTACCGATGATGCCGAAGATCGGGTTGATGCCGATGATGCCTGCCGCTTCGCCCAGGTTATACCCCTTGGCTTCCTGCAGGAAAATCACACCCCATTCGTTGATGGCATAGCGGCTCATATACATAAAGGCACTGGCCAGCGCCAGGATCCACACACCCGGGTTCTGGATGACCGCCTTCTGCAACTGCTTCGTTTCTGCCTTCTGGGCAGCCCTTGCATCGCCGGCCTTCTTGAGCAGTTCCGCGTGATGCGTCTCATACTCCTCGGCCGTCAACTCTCCGGAATACACCTCGATGGGCGGGAGTCCCTTGCTCTCGGGACCGTCGTGCAGGAAAAAGAGGATCAGCACAATGCCGATGGCACCGGCGAGCGCGGCACCGAAAAAGCCCCAGCGCCAGCCAAAAGCGGCCACGATGGCACCGACAGTGACGAAGGACAGGCCTTCGCCGATATTGTGCGAAGAACTGAAAAAGCCATAATAAGTGCCGCGGACCTTCAGCGGGAACCAGCGGGAAAGCGAAATGATGGCCGGCGGCGCACCCATCGACTGCGCCCAGCCGTTAATCGCCCAGCAGATCGCAAAGCAGACGAAGAGCGCCGAATTGGCGATACTGCCGCTCATTGCGCTCACGCCCAGCAGTCCCATGATGAAGTTCATCGCCACGGACACGACGAGCCCCGCGGCCATGAAGCGCTTGATGTTGGAACTGTCGGCGAGGAAGCCGTTCACGAACTTCCCGGCTGCATAGGCCCAGTACAAACAGGCGCCGATGATACCCAACTGCGTCGCATTCAGCAGGCCCGCATCGATGATGGGCTGCTTCATCACGCCCATCGACAGGCGACATACATAATACAAAGCATAACCGAAGGTCGCAGCGATAAACGCCTGCAGCCGCATGCGCTTATACGTCTTGTCCACCTTCTCCGGTGCCACCTTCCGCTCGGAAGGAAGGCTCATCCTGAAAAAATCTGCAAATGCCATATACTAAAAGTTTTGTAATCCTTCATTCAAAAACGCCACAAACCCGTCCACATCCAGGTTGTAGCCCCGCGGGGGAAGCAACGGCCTCCCGTCGGCCCCCAATAAAATATAGGTCGGCTGCGCATTCACGCCAAAGCGTTCCCGTGCAAGATAGGCATTCACCCGTCCGACATCACGCAGCACCTGGCCGCCCGGCAGCGTAACGCGTTCGCGCTCCGGCAGTACCGTCTTGTCATCCGTATATAAAGCCACCAGAACGTACCTGTTCCGCAGCAGCGGCAGCACCCGCGGATTGCTCCACACCCGCTGCTCCATCTCCCGGCAGTTCACGCATCCGTGCCCGGTAATATCCACGAACACCGGCTTCCCCAGGCGGGCGGAAGCCTCAATCCCATCCTCCAGCCGGGTATATGCGCGAAGACCATAGGGCAGCGCCAGCTGAGGCGCCTCGGCGGAAATCTCATTGGAAGCGCTATCCGCCGATGAAGCCCCCAGCACGAAATCCTGCGTCTGCATCGGCGGGAGATAGCCGGACAGCGCCTTGAGCGGAGCGCCCCACATTCCCGGCACCAGATACACGACAAAGGAAAATACGGCGATGGCAAGCGCCAGCCGCAGCACCGAGAGCGGCTTGTCCGCCAACTCATCGTGCGCAAAACGCAATTTCCCGAGCAGATAAAGCCCCAGCAGCGAGAAAACGACAATCCAGATCGCAAGATATACCTCGCGGTCGAGGATGCCCCAATGATAGGTCTGGTCCGCGACGCTGAGGAACTTGAGTCCCAGCGCCAGCTCGACAAAGCCCAGCACGATCTTCACGCTGCCCAGCCAGGATCCGCTCTTGAACTTCCCCAGCAGCGACGGGAACAGCGCCAGCAGCGTGAACGGCAGCGCAAAAGCGACCGAAAACGCCAGCATAGTCACCATCGGTGCCCAGAATTCCCCGCTCGTGGAACGGATAAGTACCGATCCGACGATGGGCCCCGTGCAGGAAAAAGACACCAGCACCAGGGTCAGCGCCATAAAGAAAATGCCGCCGAGACCGCCCTTCTCGGACTGCCGGTCGCTCTTGTTGACCAGGGAAGAAGGCAGCGTAATCTCGAAAGCCCCGAAAAACGAAGCCGCGAACAGCATGAACACGACAAAGAACACGAGGTTCGGCAGCCAGTGCGTCGAAAGCCAGTTGAAGATATCGGCGGTCACGGCATCTCCGCCCAGCAGGCGCGTCGCGCCGATGATGACGCAGATCGGCAGCGTATACAGCAGCACGATGAAGACGCCGTACATAAAAGCGCGGAAGCGTCCCCGGGCGGGAGAGTCCGCGCTTTTCAGGAAAAAGGACACCGTCATCGGCACCATCGGGAAGACGCAGGGCGTAAGCAGCATCGCCAGTCCCCAGAGTATCGCCTCCAAAATTAGCGCCCAAATGCCGCCTGAACTGCTCCGGCCGGGACTTGCTGCCGCCGATATGCGGGGCAGGTCGAGCGAAAACGCCCAATCCTCCGGTACGGCGCATACCCCCTGCTTGCAGGCGGTATAGGTCAGGTATCCTTTGACGACGGGCGCCTTGCCCGTCAATTTGACTTTCACCCCCAGTTGGAAGGGGGCGGAAAAGCCCTCCTCGGGGTCGGCCGCAGGACTGATGTCGTACAGCACTCCCTGTGCCTCGCAACCCTCGAGGGAAGTAAGTGTAAGGGTGGTAGCATTGATGGTGCTCCGGGTACCGTAGCCGTGCCACATCGGGGCGGGCGTTCCGGTAAAGACGAGTTCACAGATACCCTCCGCATCCGGCTCGCCGGCCACCACCGTCCATTCGACGGCCTTGCCGCTCAGCATCTGCGCCCGTGCGGGCACAAAGGCGAAGAGCAGCGCCAGAAGGCAGAGGAAGCGTCCGGGTTTCATCATGCGCGGTCCTTACAGTTTACTGACGTACTTCTTCAGGTTCTCCGTCTGCTTGCGGTGGCAGACCAGGATCCCGTCAGCCGACACGGCAATGACGATATCCTTCAGCCCGTCCGCAAAGACAGGGATATCCAGTTCGTTGATGATCTTGACGTTCTCGTTCTCTTCCCCGAGCAGGCCACGGCCCGTCACGGGAGAGGACAATTCGTCCGTCAGGGTATTCCAGGTGCCCAGGTCCTTCCATTCCCCGTCAAAGGGAATCACCGCCACGGAGCTCTCTTTCTCCGCCACCTCGTAATCGAAACTGATCTTCGGGAAATCGCTGTAGCGGGCCAGCACGCCGGCAAAATCGGCAGCGTCCACATAGCGGCGCACCATCTCCATCAGATAGCCCAGGCGGAAGGCAAAGACGCCGCCGTTCCAGAGCGCGCCGTCGTCAAGCAACTCCACGGCCATCTCCACCGTCGGCTTCTCCGTAAAGCGACGGACCTTCAGGCACTCGCCGCAGCCCTTTTCGGGCACGATATAGCCATATTTCGAGGAAGGATAAGTCGGCTTGATGCCCATCAGCACCAGATGCGCCGCGTCCATCTCCACCGCTTCGGCCATCTTGCCGATCGTGCGGAAATAGCCCGCTTCGGTATAAGGGTCGCAGGGCATGATGACCACCGGCTCGTCGTCGCTGCAACCCTTCGCGAGCGAAAGGTATGCGCAGGCGAGCGCGATGGCGGGGAAAGTATCCCGCCGCTCGGGTTCCAGCACCATGGGAATATCGCCTCCGAGCTGTTCCCGGATGATATGCTCCTGCGCCGCATTGGTCGCGAGGGTGATGCCGGCGTTCAGACCGGCCTCCCGGATCTGGCGCACAACCCTTTGCACCATCGATTCCATACCTCCTCCCGGCTTCTCCAGCAGGGGCAGGAACTGCTTCGAACGTTCGTCATTGGAGAGGGGCCAGAGTCTTTTCCCGGACCCCCCGGAAAGTAGAATGATTTCCATGAGTCCAAAGATAAGGATAATTTTTTATCTTTGCAGCTATGAAAGTGATGAAATTCGGCGGCACCTCCGTAGGCTCCGCCAAAAGAATGAAGGACGTAGCCGGTCTGATTACCCGTGAAAAGGGCAATGTCGTCGTCCTCTCTGCCATGTCCGGCACCACCAATTCCCTCCTCGAAATCGCCTCCTACCTCAAAAAAGGCAATACTGACAGCGCCACCGACGCCGCCCGCAAGCTCGAGCAGAAGTACTACGGCCATATCGCCGAACTCTACGCCAAGGCGGAAAGTGCGGAGGAGGCCCGTGCCTATGTGCACTCCGTCTTCGCCTTCATCGAAGGGCTGGGGAAGGAAATTTTCACCGATGCTTCCGAAAAGGAACTCGTCGCACGCGGGGAAATGCTTTCCACCTGGATGGTGAACGCCTACCTGAACGAGCAGGGTTTCAACTCCGTGCTGCTGCCGGCCCTCGATTTCATGAAAAAGGATGAGCAGGGCGAGCCGGATTCCGTCTATATCAAGGAACATTTCAACAAGGCGCTCGCGGAGCATCCCGGCGCCGATGTCTATATCACCCAGGGTTTCATCTGCCGCGATGCGCAGGGCGAGGTGGACAACCTCAAGCGCGGCGGCTCGGACTACACCGCCTCCCTGCTCGGAGCGGCGGTGCTTGCCGAAGAGATCCAGATATGGACCGATATCGACGGTATGCACAACAACGACCCGCGCGTCGTCCCCGGCACCCGTCCGGTGCGCCACCTGCACTTCGAGGAGGCGGCCGAGCTGGGCTACTTCGGCGCCAAGATCCTGCATCCCACCTGCATCCAGCCCGCCAAATTCGCTGGGGTGCCGGTGCGCCTGCTCAATACGATGGACCCGTCGGCCCCCGGCACCGTCATCAACAACATCCCGGATCCCGGCTCCATCAAGGCCGTCGCCGCCAAGGACAACATCACTGCCATCAAGATCAAATCCTCGCGGATGCTCCTTGCGCACGGTTTCCTGCGCAAAGTCTTTGAAATCTTCGAGAGCTACCGCACCTCCATCGATATGATCTGCACCTCCGAGGTCGGCGTCTCGATGACCATCGACGACACCTCGAACCTCAGCGGCATCGTCTCAGACCTGCACCGTTACGGCTCCGTCAGCGTCGATACCGGCATGTGCATCGTCTGTGTCGTGGGCGATATGGACTGGGAGAACGTGGGCTTCGAATCCCGTGCGATGGACGCCATGCGCGACATCCCCGTCCGTATGGTCTCCTACGGCGGCAGCAACTACAACATCTCCTTCCTGATCCGGGAAGAAGACAAGGAAAAAGCACTCAAATCCCTGAGCGCCAAACTCTTCGCCAATGATTAAGGGCCAGTTTCCCCTCGAGCGTTTCAAATCGGTACGCACCCCCTTCTACTATTATGACCTCGAGCTGCTGGACCGCACGCTCGATGCCCTTCAGGCGGCCCTTGCGCCGACCCCGGAATACCGCGTCCACTATGCGGTGAAGGCGAACTTCAACCCCGTCATCCTCTCGCGCATCGCAGCCCGCGGGCTCGGTGCCGACTGCGTCAGCGGCGGCGAGGTCAAGGCAGCCCTTCAGGCGGGCTTCAAAGCTTCGGACATCGTTTTCGCCGGAGTAGGGAAGAGCGATGAAGAGATGATTCTGGGCCTGGAGGCCGGCATCGCCCGCTTCAACGTGGAATCCGAAGCCGAACTGCGCGTACTGAACGACCTTGCGCTCGAACGCGGGAAACGCGCGCCGGTGAGTTTCCGGGTCAATCCCGACATCGGTGCCCACACCCACGCGGGCATCACCACCGGACTGGCGGAAAACAAGTTCGGCATCAACTACGAACAACTGATCCCGGTCATCCGCACTGCGCTCGAACTGCCCGGCATCGAATACAAGGGCCTGCACTTCCACATCGGCTCCCAGATTCTGGACATGTCCGATTTCGTCGCGCTCTGCAACCGCGTCAACTCCCTGACCGAAGAACTCCGTGCGCAGGGCCTGCCCGTGGGCGACCTGAACATGGGCGGCGGCCTGGGCATCAACTACCGCCATCCCAACCATCTGCCCATTGCGGATTTCGAGGGATGGCTGGGCACCTTCCGCCGTTTCCTGCATACCGAACCGGGACAGCTCGTGCATTTCGAGCCCGGCCGGAGCATCGTCGCGCCCTGCGGCTCGCTGATCTCCCGCGTACTCTACGTCAAGGAAGGCACGGTCAAGCGCTTCGCCATCATCGACGGCAGCATGACCGAACTGGTGCGTCCGGCGATGTACCACGCCTACCATCGCGTCGAAAATATCAGTTCCGACGGTCCGGAGACCCTGTACGATGTCGTCGGTCCCGTTTGCGAAAGTTCCGATGTCTTTGCCCGCGAAGAAGCGCTGTCCGAGTGCCGTCGCGGCGACTTCATCGCCATCCGCAGCGCCGGTGCCTACGGCGAGGCCATGGCGTCCCAGTACAACTGCCATCGGCTTCCGGAAGCCCTCTATTAAAGAAAATATGAACAAGGCACTGACGATCCTGCTCGCGGCCAGCCTCTTTTTGCTGCCGCTCCATTGCAAGAATATACCGGCCCCTGGTGAAGGCGGGTCGGGCGATTTGCTGGATGTGCAGGATCCCGCCCGGTGGCCGCAGCGCCGTGCCGAGATTCTGGACCTGTTCCAGAGCGAGATGTACGGCCGTATGCCCGCCCCTTCGCCCATCTACTTCGACCAGGTGGAGCGGGGCAGGACAACCATTCCCGGGCAGAGCGGCGTGCCGGCGCAGGAGGCCATCCGCGAGCAGTACCGGATGTGGTTCAAAGCGGACAGGACCGGTCCCAGCGTCGTCTGGCTGCTGGTTAAGCCCGCCGACGCCTCCGGGCCGCTGCCCGTTATCCTGCTGCAGAACTTCCACGGGAACGACTCCTTCCTGACGGATCCCCAGATTCTCGGACCGGACTGTCAAAACGGCGTCCCTCTGGGCAGGGGAGCGGAAATGAATCCCGACAAACGTTACTATACCCCGCTCAGTTATCTCCTGAGCCGGGGCTACGCCTTCCTGACGGCCTATTACGAGGACTTTGCCCCCGATCCGGATACGGACCCCAATGCGATGGCGCTTGCCTTCAAGCGCGTCTTCGACCTCTGGGCGCCGCGGGACCCCGCCCGGACGGACAACCCGACAACCCTTACGGCCTGGGCCTGGGGTTACCTTCGGGGAATGGACCTGGTGGAGCAACTGCCTGCGCTGGATGCCTCGCGCGTCCTGCTGACCGGCTGCTCGCGTCTGGGCAAGGCCGCCCTGATCGCCGCAGCCTGCGACGAGCGTTTCGCCCTCGTGGCCCCGGTGCAGACGGGTGGCGGCGGTGCGCCGCTGACCAAACATCCCCTCGAAGGCAAGGAGACGATTGCTTCGGAAACCTCGACCTATCCCAACTGGTTCCTGTCCCAATATGCCCTTTGGGCCGGGCGGGAGCAGGAAATGCCCTTCGACCAGCATATGCTGCTCGCGTGCATCGCACCGCGTCCGCTGCTGGTGCTGGGCTATAATAATAAATGGTTCGATCCGGAAGGGGAGTACCTTTCCGTCAAGGCGGCGGCCCCCGTCTGGTCGCTGCTCGGTGTGGATGCCGCTCCGTTCCCGGAGGTGGAGCGTCCCGCCGCCAACACTTCTACCGCCATCGGAAAACATCTGGGCTATGCCTGGCGTTCCAAAGATGCCGGCCACGGCATCCTCTTCAAAGACTGGAAGTGGATGCTTGATTTCGCAGACAATAATTTTTAAGATATGCTTGTTTCGAAGATGAAAAGACTGCTTGTATTGTTGTGTTGCGCCACAGCCTCATTCCAACTCTGGGGCGGGCCTGCCGTAACGGCCGTGGAGGACCTGCGGGTGAACGGACTTGTGGAGCCGCTGGGCGTGGAAGGAAAACCCGTCTTCAGCTGGACGATTACTTCTACGGTCATCAATACCCTCCAGAGTTCCTGGGAGATCACGATTACCGAGGCCGGCCGCAAGGTGTTTACCTATCGTGGTAACGGCGCGGAATCCACCGGTGTCACCGTGCCTTATCCCTTTGCCCCCGGCGTGCGTTACGGCTGGACGGTCAAGGTGACGGACAATCACCGGCTGAGCAGCAAACCGGTCTCTTCCACCTTCGTCATGGGCCTGGGAGAGAACTGGAAAGCCCGCTGGATCGGCGTGAACGGCCGCACTCCGGAAGACCGCCCTTCTCCCGTCTGGTTCCGCCGTCAGTTTACCCCTTCGCGCGGCGTCAAGAGCGCTTACGCCTGCATTTCGGCCCACGGCATCTTTGAAGCGCAGATCGGTGGCGTAAAGGTAGGGGACGATTACCTGGCCCCCGGTTGGACCTCCTACCTCAACCGTCTCCAATACCGGATGTACGATGTGACTGACCTCCTCAAATCCGGCCGCAAGGATGAAATCCGTGTCACGGTGGCCCCCGGCTGGTGGGGTTCCGGCATGAACTGGCAGAAACCGCACAAACGCTACCGTTATGGCGACGACATCGCCCTGCTCCTGCAACTGGAAATCACCTACACCGACGGTAGCCGGGAAACGCTTTGCACCGGTCACGACTGGGAGACCTCCAAGACCGGCCCCGTCACCTTCGCAACCATTTACGACGGACAAGACTTCGATTATACCCAGCCCTTTGACTGGCAGCCTTCCCAGGTGCTCGGCGGCGGCACGGATACGCTTGTCCCCAGCATTGCGGAGGGGGTAAAACCCCTTGCCGTCCTGAAACCGCTCAGCCTGCTCGTCAGTCCCAAGGGCGAATACATCCTGGACTTTGGCCAGAACATCGTCGGCTGGGAACGCGTCCGGCTTAGCGGCCCTGCCGGGAAGGAGGTCATCATCTCCCACGCCGAAGTGCTGGACAAGGAAGGCAACTTCTATACCTCCAACCTGCGCAAGGCACGCGCGCAGACCCATATCTTCCTGGACGGTAAATCGCGCGTCTATGAGCCCAGTCTCACCTTCTACGGCTTCCGTTACCTGCGGGTGGAGGGTCTGGACAGCGCTCCGAACCTGCAGGACTACGAAGCGGTGGCCATCAGCTCCGCCTTCGAGGAAACCGGCAGCTTCGCCTGCTCCAACCCGCTGATCAATCAGCTCCAGAGCAACATCTGCTGGGGTTTCCGCGACAACTTCGTCGATATTCCCACCGACTGCCCGCAACGCGACGAGCGCCTGGGCTGGACCGGCGATGCGCAGGTCTTCTTCCGCACCGCCAGCTGGAACGGCGATGTCGCCAACTTCTTCCGCAAATGGCTTGCGGACCTTGCCGCCGAGCAGAAACCCGGCGGCGGCGTTCCGCGCACCATCCCCGACGTCTATCCGCAGACCACCTCGCACGACTTTGCGGCGGGCTGGGCGGACAGCGCTGTTCTGATTCCCTGGCGGCACTACCAGGCGTTCGGCGACCTCTCCATCCTTGCAGCCCAATATCCCTCGATGAAGGCCTGGGTAGATGCTTGTCTGGCCAACGCCCCGGGCTATCTCCTCAACCATGTGAACCAGCCCTTCGGCGACTGGCTTTTCTATAGCAAGAAGGATGACCGCAAGGGCGTTTCCGCCGTCACTTCGCGCAGTCTCATCGCCCAATGCTTCTTCGCGGCCAGCCTCGACATCGTTGCCAAAACCGCGGCGCTGCTGGGAAAGGACTATGAAAGCCGCCAGTATGCCGATGCCTGCAAGCTCGCCAAGGAGGCCTTCATGAACGAATACGTCACGCCGGCCGGTCTCGTCAGTTCCGACACGCAGACGGCCTATGTCCTGGCCCTGCACTTCGATTTGCTGCCCGAAAACCTGCGCGAGCAGGCGGCTAAGCGCCTGGTGGACAATATCGCCCGCTATGACGACCATATCACCACCGGCTTCCTGGGAACGCCCTACATCTGCGAAGAACTTTCGCGTTACGGCCACAGCGATGTCGCCTGGCGCCTGCTGCTCCAGGAAACCCTCCCGAGCTGGCTCTATCCCGTCAAGATGGGCGCGACCACCATTTGGGAGCGCTGGGATTCGATGGGCCCGGACGGCAGCATTCCCGAGAACGGGATGAATTCCTTCAACCACTACTCTTACGGCGCTATTGGCGATTGGCTGTACCGCTGGGCCGGCGGCGTACGGGAGACCGAACCCGGTTACCGCTCCTTTGTCGTGGATCCGCATCCCGGCGGCGGTCTGGCCTGGCTGGAAACCTCGCACAAGACTCCTTACGGGATGATCCGCGTAAAATGGACGGCGGACGGAGAGCAGCTCAAGAGCATCGACGTGGAAGTCCCCGTCGGCTGTATCGCCGTCATCACCTGCCCGGACGGCGCTTTCCGCCGCGTCGGTTCCGGCCACTATCATTTTTAATCCCTTTCCGCAATGAAACCTACGAAGCACAGTTTCAAGTATTGGCAGTGGAGAGTGATCATCTGCTCGATGATCGGCTATTCCATCTTCTATTTCGTCCGTAAGAACTTCTCCTTCGCCATGCCCGCCCTTGCCGCGGAATACGGCATCGGCGACCTGCAACTGGGTACCATCCTCACTGCGGTCGGCCTGATTTATGGCGTCTCCAAGTTTATCAACGGTTTTATCGCGGACCGTTCCAACGCCCGCTGGCACCTCATCATCGGACTGGGTATCTGCGTGATCCTCAACTATATCTTCGGCTTCAGCGCCAAGATCAGTGCTTGGATTGCCGGGACTCCTACCGGCCCGGACTTCGTGAACGTGATGGTCTGGACCATCGCCGTCCTGCTGGTGCTCAACAATGTCTTCCAGGGCTGCGGCTTCGCGCCCTGCAACCGCCTGATGGTGCACTGGGTCCCCCCGCGGGAACTGGCCACCAAGATGAGTATCTGGAACACCTCGCACAGCATCGGAGCGGGCATCGTTTCCGTGCTCTGCGGTGCGATTATCGGCACTCTGGGCCTCAATCTGGCGGGTGATCCGGCGACGGTGGAACAGGTGGCCGCGAATCTTGGCCGCGCGGTGGACGACCCTGTCGTCATCCAGGCCGCCTCGCATATGGGCGCCTGGCAGTGGTGCTTCTGGATTCCTGCGCTGATCGGTACTTTCGGCGTCTTCTTCATCCTGATTACCCTGCGCGATACGCCCTCGTCCGTCGGCCTGCCTGAACTCGAAGGCACCAAGACCGAACTGGACGATAACGATACCAGCGCGGAATACCGCAAGTTCGTCCGCAAGAAAGTGTTCGGCAACCCTGTGGTCTGGGCCCTGGCGGTCTGCGACCTCTTTGTCTATATCGTGCGTTTCGCCGTGCTCGACTGGGGCCCGAAGTTCCTCCAGCAGGGGGAGAGCGCCCTCTCGCCGCAGCTGGCGGGCTGGACCATCGCCATTTTCGAAGTGGCCGGCTGCGCGGGTATGATCTTCGCCGGCTGGTTCACGGATAAGTTCCTTGCCAGCAAGGGGCAGCGTATGTGCGTGATCGAGATGGCCATCACCGCCCTCTGCCTCGTGGGGCTCTGGCTACTGCCCAGCGGCCATCCCATTGCGATGCTGGTGCTCCTGGCCGTCTCCGGCTTCTTCCTCTACGGCCCGCAGGCCCTGCTGGGCGTGATTGCTTCGAATCACGTCACCAAGAAAGCCGCCTCGTCGGCCGTCGGCCTGATCGGCCTGATGAGTTACGTCAGCACGATTTTCACCGGTTTCGGCGTAGGTCTGCTCTCCAATCTCTTCCACGATGCCTTCTGGAGCAACCTCTTCCTGATTATGGCGGGTATCGCCGTGATAGGCGGCCTGGTGGTAATCCCGCTCTGGAATATGAAGAACGACGGCTACATCCACGCTTAGTCTATGTATCTCTCCTCCCTGTTGGCAGCATTGCTGCTCCTTCTTGCAGACCCTCAGGCCCTGATTCATGAACTTCTTGAGAAGATTGACAGTGCCTCTTATTTTGAGGGGATCAGGCAGGCGCGACTCTCTGCGCTGAGGGAGGATTATGCCAAGACGCTGCCCGTGTCTGAGGAGCGTTACGATGCCTGCATGACTCTCGGTGGAGGCTATTCCGGCTTCGTGGCGGATTCGTCCATCCTCTGGTTCGAAAATGCTGCCGCTGAGGCCCGCCTGCTGGGGCGTGAGGACCTCTATTACGATGCGATGCTTTCCAAGGCGGGGAAACTCAATTCGGCGGGCTGCTTCTTTGAGTCCGCACAAATCATTGAGACTATCCCATATGAGCGCCTGTCCAGGGAGGGCCGTGCCAACTACTACAACCAACTGTCCGGCCTGTACCACAGTCTGTATATGACACATCCCCCGGGCTCCTCCTACCGGAAAGAGTTCACAGCCCTGTATGCGCAATACAGCGATTCCCTGCTGTCCTACCTTGATTCGGCATCAGGACAATACCTGCGGGAAATGGAGAAACGCGCCGGGCGTGCCGGGAATACGGAAGAAGCCCTGCGTATCAACGATCTTCGGCTGGCCCGCGATGGTGCTTCCCGCTACTCCGAATCCTATGCCCTGGTGATGTATGACCGGAATGCGATATACCGCAACTATATGCACCGGCCGCTCTCGGACCATGTCGAATACCTCTTTGAGGCGGCCATATCCGATATCTGCCATGCCAACCGCAACTCGGCTGCCCTCCGTTTCATAGAACTCTACCTGGTCTCCGTCAACGAAGTGGCGGTGGCCAAGCGCGTTTCTACCTATTATTATAGGTCCCTGGTCAAGTACGGAAGCCGCACGCGCCTGCTGGAAGGACTCAATGTCAGTATGCGCATCAATGACGAGTATGTGGAGATGCTGCGCCACCAGAAGCGCATCATCAACCACGGGCTCTGGCTGCTCTGCGCGATGTTTGTCTTCATCTTCCTGGTCCTGACGGCCCTGGTGCTCTATATCCGGAGGGTAAGCCGGCTCAACGCCCAGTTGGAACGCTCCAACAAAGTGGCCCACAGTTACATCCTGGGGTTCTTCGACCTCTACTCGGCCAATATGGCCCGGCTGCAGAACCTTCGTTCCCGCATCAACGTCCGCTTGCGTCGCGGCGATAAAGACTATGTCCTGGCCCTGACGGATCCCTCCAAGGACGTAGCAGGGGAGGAACTGCGGGAACTCTATGCGCACTTCGATGACGCCTTCCTGGGTATCTATCCGGACTTCGTGGAGAAGTTCAATGGCCTGCTCCGTCCGGAGTGCCGGATTTCCCTCAAGAAAGACGAAAAACTGAATATGGAACTCCGGATTTTCGCGGTAATCAAACTGGGCATTTCCGACTCCGCCCAGATTGCCCAGATTCTCCATTGCTCCATCAAGACGGTCTATAACAAACGGTCGGAAATGAACGGCAAATTGTCCGTTTCCCGGGAAGAGTTCCAGAAAGCCATTTCCCTGATTTAGTTGTTAAAAATATTTAATTAACTGATAATCAGTAAATAAATATTTCCCTTACGCGTGCACGGTTTCCCTGTCTCCGTGCACGCGTTGGATATGTGGGGGAATCGTCTTATATTTGCTTGTTGTTAACACACGAAAGTAACACATAAACTTCAAAACTCATATGATGTCAAAACAAATTTATGTAGCACCAGCCGTCCGTGAGATCGGATTCTCGGCCGGCACCTGGCACATCTGCTCTGCGTCTTTTGAGAAGTATGATGCATACCAGGAATCTTACGATGAAGACTCCGATTAGTGTCTTTTAAAATGCACGAACCAATGATGAAAAAGACATTAATTCTGAGCCTGCTTTTCGCCGCGATAGCGGCACTGTGCTCAACCGGTTGCAAACCGGAAGTGAAAGAACAGCCCGGCGACGTTTTCGTCCTGACGGCCGGATTAGATGACGCTCTTTCCAAAACCACGCTCAGTGGCCCTGTTGATGGCACCTATGAGGTCCATTGGGCGTCGGGTGACAAGATTTCTGTAAACGGAACATTAAGCGGTTCTGCCGCCAATATTCGCGAAGACGGAAGAGTTGCGGATTTCACTGTTTCCGGTTCGCTCAGCGCTCCTTACAATGTGCTGTATCCGGGCACGACTTCCACAAATGTGATTGCTCTTCCTGCCACGCAGACTTATGTTGCTGGCAGTTTTGACGGAGCCGCTGCCGCTGCTTACGGCGTGGCTACTAAAAACGGTGACAATTACGGTGTTAACCTGAAGAACTTCTGCGGCGTGCTGCGCTTCGCCCTCAAGGGTAGCGCCACGCTCACCAAGATTGAACTCAACAGTCTCGGAAGTGAGAAACTCCGTGGAAACTTCACGATTTCCAATTTCTCCACCGGCGCTTTCTCCGGTGGTACCGCAGGCACGCTGACTTACAACATCGGCGAAGTGACCCTGAGCAGCTCTGACACTTATTTCTACGTGGCCATCCCGGCACAGACCTACGCTTCCGGTATCGAGGCCCTAGTCTATCAGAGCGACGGTGCTTATATGCGCCTTAAGTTCTCGAAGTTTGCGGATGAAAGCACAACCCTCAAGGGCACCGACCTCATCGAGTTCGAAAGCAAGACCTTTGCCGCCGGCCGCACGGAGAACCTGCTCGCCATCAATAGCCTGACCTCTGAAAACGGAGGTACTCCCACGGTTACACCGCCCAGCATTACCGCTGCTTTTTACAACGTCATGCGGCTTGACGACGACAACCGTCCTTCTGCGGCGACCACCGGAGATGACAAGGGCAAACTTGCCCGCCCCGCAGGTGCCATCTCAAAGGACAACGTGGATATGCGGGAGGCCCTCGGTCTTGCCATCTACAACACCAATGCGGACGTCATCGGTTTCAACGAGATTGGTGACGATATGTATGAGCCGGGGCAGGCTTATTCCCTGCAGGATATTGTAGCCGCCCAGGGTGCTTCGTACACCTGGCAGTTAAATTACCCTGGCTCCCAGTCAGGAAACTATCACTATTGCAACGGTTACGCGTACAAGGCCGCTGTCCTTACCAAGGTCTCTGACGGTCGGGCCTGGTTGCGCTATAACAGCAACTCCTATTCCACCACCAGCGACTCCAACTCCGGTAGTCCTAACCGCTATGTGGTTTGGGTAAAGTTCAGGCACAAGACCTCCGGCAAGGAGTTCTATTTCTTCGTAACCCAACTCCCTACTTATACTCAAGATGGCGGCGGCGGATCCAGCAACCTCTATATGAGTGGCGGCGTCAACGCCTTTGCGGCCAGCAAGACCGATGTCAACCGCAGGATCCTCGTGGGTGATATGAACTCCGTGGACCACGCCAACAACAACAACCAGGCAGGTGCCGATAAACTTCTGGAGTACTGGACGGATGGTTACAAGGCAGTTCTTGCCGCCGGCAACCTCCCCTCCTTCTATCAGACCTACTCCGGCACCCAGTCCGGTACTGGTAACACTTTCCAATACAACTGGACGCAGTACTGCAAGAGCCATCCGGAGCGCCGGATCGACCATATTATGGTCCAGGGCAATTGCACCGTCAAGTCCTACAGGACGGTACGCAACACCTATACGGTCTCTGCGAGCGGGTATGACGACATCCAATGCGCACCCTCTGACCATTTCCCCGTTGTTTGTGAAATTTCACTTGACGACTAAAAACACGGCCATATGAAAAGAATTTATACCTTATTTATTATCGCTTCGCTGGCTGCCCTGACCGTAGCCTGCAACAAAGAAATTTCAGAAGGACAGGATGCCCTTGCCGCTGAAGAGGCCGTGACCGCTGAGGACGGCAGCTTTACCGTTGTCCTTTCCGTCCCGGAATCCGAGGATTCCAAAACCGCCCTTGGCACCAAGGACGGCAGTTCCTATCCCGTAAAGTGGTCTAACGGAGATCAAGAGCGTGTTTCCCTTAATGGCTCTGCTCCCACCGCATCCACCAAGGACTCCGACACGCAGATTACGGCCTCTTTCAAGCCGGCTTCCGGCCTGTCGGTTTACAATTTCCTGTATCGCGGCGACGCCGGTCACGACAACCAGGTCACCATCCCCGCAGCGCAGTCTTACTATGCAAATGACTTCGACGATGCTGCAATGCCTATGTATGCGGCTTCGGCAACAAGGAGCAACACTGTTACTTTTAACTCCCTTTGCTCCCTGCTAAAATTCTCCATCACGGGTGACAAGAAGATTGATTCCGTTACCCTCACCGCGGCGGACGGCAGCAAGTCCCTTTCCGGTATCTTTACTATCGGTAAGACGGCTGCCGGCCTGCTCAACGGCACCCTGACCCCTGCTTCCGGCGGCGGAGCCATCAATTACAACTTCGGCAGTCACATCCAGTTGAGTGAAACCCCGTTTGTCTTCTATGTGGCTATTCCGGCGGGAACTTACGAGGGCGGTATCACCCTTGAGATTGTGGACAATGCCTCCGGTCATATGACGGCTACCGTTATGACCACCGACGGCACAAAGACCATCGCTGCCGGCAAGGTGCGCGAGTTCAACAATATCGTCTATATTCCTGACGTGGAGCAGAACCTCCACCAGATTTATAGCGTCGCCACCTTCCAGTCCTTCGTTGAGGCTGTCGCGAGCGGCAAGAAGACTCTCAACGCACGTCTTACCCAGAACGCCGAAACCCTTGACCTTTCCTCTATCGCCAGCAGTTTCGAATCCATCGAA
>Ga0310786_10003029_pt1 | contig 24873 bp, 19 predicted proteins | sample AusTroGonzalo_MG_FD_203881 | JGI IMG/M metagenome (GOLD analysis project Ga0310786, IMG submission 203881) | Bovine rumen microbial communities from tropical cattle in Woodstock, Queensland, Australia - Gonzalo_03 (v2) (version 2) | ecosystem: Host-associated > Mammals > Digestive system >...
ATAATATCCAGATTCTTTAGATTTTACCTGAAAATTTTTGCCTTTATTATCACATAATTCTACGATTATCTCATCGTTTAAAAAATAACGTTCTTTTATATTATCCCCATAAATGCACGCATCAGGGATTGCTATGTCAAATTCATTGGTAAATTTAAATTTCCATTCGCCTGGCGAAATTATTTTTTTATCTTCTACATAAACTAAATCATAAATAGAATATGTTTTTTCTAATCCTTTGAGATATCTTTCATTGCATATGTTTGAATAATCCGCTCCTGCTCGATTAGCTTCTATTATATTTTGAACAATTGATTCTTGAAGGGTGCTTTGAGCAAAGAAGAGAAGCTCATTAGCATGATTTTTGACTTCCCCATTTTTGCATAATTTAGAAATTTCTTTAAATTGAATGAGTTTATTATCTATCACTAAACTTTTTGTTGAAAAAAATACCATCACATATTCACTATGTGCATATAAAGTGTAGGTTTTTTCCACAAAATGGGTAATTGTATCACATCTTCTAATAACATCTTTTGCTGACAAATATTTTCTTTTTTTAAGTAGTTCATCAAAGAGAGATAAGAAATCCAACGGCTTATCTGTTTTAGGAAAACCTATAGCAAAGTCACATTTCCCTAAATGAGCAAATTCTCTTTTTATTTTAGTTGTATTGACAAAGTAATCATAATAATCTTTGATTGCAGATAAAAGCTCATTATAACAATTAACGAAATGGTCTTCACCATCATAGATAGCTTCCCCTAAATCTTCATAGCACTTTAGAACACACGCAGATATATCAATATTATTCGTTCTATTTAATACGTAATAAGGTTCAACAAAGTAATACCCATCTATTGGAGCGACAATAGATATTTCCTTTATACACTCCGTATCATTTACACCTTCATACATAAAAATTTTGCCAACTATTTCCCCTTTCTTCATCACAATGCTACTTGCACAATCCTGCATTTGAATGTACAACTTGGACATTGCCCTTTGTTTCAAAAAAGGCAAAATTCCATAATTTGAATCAAGAAAATCGTTTATACAATATTGTTTCATAGCATATATTGTTACAAGCCTCAATAGGCTAAGTTATACAAATTCTATTTATTAGTCAAAATATTTGCGTATATCAAATAATTCTTATCTCATTCTCTATTTCATATAGTTCCAAAGCCAGTAAACTATCGGGAGGCGTTTTTATTGTTGTTTGCTTAGCTGCGCTATGACGAAGCCACGGAGGGTTTCGTAGTATTTGTTCTTGATGACGGCGGGAGAATTGGGGCCAAAGAACTGCGTGTTAGCTTTCTTGAGGTTTTTGTTGGCGAGGCGTTGGTATTGGTCGTATTGATCCTGCCAATAAGCATGGCGAACGGGATCGTCAAGTTCCTGTTTGGCTTGCTTGGAGCGCTGACCAAAACCGGAACTGTTGGCACGCTGACTCGGGGTGATTGACTTCGGGTCTTTGTGCTTCGGGTAATTACTGATGATCGTGCGACCATAACGGTGCGTGGAATAAAACCTGCTGTCACCAGTAAGGCGACCACTCAGCTTGTCTAACAATATGTCTAGCTCTGCTTTTGCCATGTTCTTATGAGGGTATTCTTAGCATTAAACCAGCACCCGTTTACGTGTCGTTTACGTCTCGTTATCGTGTCGTTTACGTGTCGTTGTCGATAGAAGAAGGTTAATGGATGCTAATTTTTTACTTTTATTTACTTTTTCCTCTTCAAATAACGCTTCTTTTGTGCTTTGGTCATGTCCTGGGTGATGAGATCGGTCGTTAGCGGCGGGACAACGATGGATTTTGCCATTTCGCCGAGTTGAAAGAATTGCTCGCCATCCCATAGTCGGGGCACAAAATGCGTGTAGGGATACTCTACAGCTACTTCTTTCTGTTTGAAATACTTCTCATCCAGATATACAAATCCCACATACACCTTACCGCTGGCAACCAAACCGACAGGTTGTCCCACCTCCACTGCATCGCCGGGCTGAACCAAGGCGCGACGCATATGGTAATATACCGCAAAGGTCTCGTCAATATGATTGACAATCACACCTTTCTTATCGCCCACCAAACAAGCGACACCACCACGCATCGCGTACACCGTATCGTTATTCTGAATACTGAAGGAGAGAAAGTTCTCTGTCCTTTCGCTATTGCGAGCATGTATAGTGTGCGGTTCGATGAGGATACTGTCTCCTACCGCCAGAGGCAACGCATAATACCCGTCAGCAGGTTCTTTCTTGGGAAAGATTCCCCTGTAGTAGAGATACTCCGTCTTGGAAAAGTTCCCTTCGGCAGCTTGCGACTGCACTTGTCGGCTCTCCACCAGATTCTCTCCAGGAAAGGCATTGTAGTAGCGCGCACCTTTGCGTACTACCATGTAGGAGCAATAATCGGTATTGATGTATATTCGCTCCTTGGACTTCGTATCGACATTATATCGGACTTTATTCTGTACAACTGCCTCGGGACTGTTACACAATGAAAACACCCGCATAAACTCCTGAGAGTACATCGTTGATGCAAATGTCAGCAATACTATAAAGAATCTATATCGCATAATCTCTCATCTTTTAATCCGCCATGATGGCGGATGCATTATACTCAGACAAGTCCCTGCTCAAAGGCCAAATGACCTTCTCGCGGTTTATACTAAACCCTGCTCGACCATCGCGTTGGCGACCTTCATAAAGCCGGCAATGTTGGCACCCTTGACGTAGTTGATATAGGGCTTGCCGTCGGGGCAGAGGTTGTCTGCCTCTGTGCCGTACTTGAGGCAAGCGGCGTGGATGTCCGCCATGATCGTGCGGAGACGTTGGTCAACCTCCTCGGCAGTCCACTTGAGGCGCATGGAGTTCTGCGTCATCTCCAAACCGGAAGTGGCGACACCACCGGCATTGGAGGCTTTGCCCGGGCTGTAGAGGATCTTAGCACCTTGGAAGATTTCGATTGCCTCGGGAGTACTCGGCATATTCGCACCTTCGGTTACGCAGAAGCAACCGTTGTTGATGAGGTGCTCGGCGTCGGTTTTCTCGATCTCATTCTGCGTAGCGCACGGCATAGCGATGTCGCACGGGATACGCCACGGACGCTCGCCGGGGAAGTATTGTGCCTGCGGGAAGCGTTGTGCGTACTCTTTGATACGACCGCGACGGATGTTCTTGAGTTCAAATACGTACGCCATCTTCTCCTCATTCAGCCCTTCGGGATCATAGATGAAACCGTCGGAATCGCTCAGCGTGAGCACCTTAGCACCGAGGCGCATGGCTTTCTGTGCTGCGTATTGCGCCACGTTACCTGCGCCGGAGATGCACACTTTCTTGCCCTCAAACGACTCGCCGCGGGTAGCAAGCATCGCCTCGGCAAAGTAACATGCTCCGTAACCGGTAGCCTCGGGGCGCATCAACGAACCACCCCAGAGCTGACCTTTGCCGGTCAATGTGCCGGTGAACTCGTCGCGGAGACGTTTGTACTGACCAAAGAGGAATCCGATCTCGCGTCCGCCTACGCCTATATCACCGGCAGGAACGTCGGTATCGGCGCCAATATGACGCTGCAGCTCGGTCATGAACGACTGACAGAAACGCATCACCTCGGCATCACTCTTGCCACGCGGCGAGAAATCCGAACCGCCCTTGGCACCGCCCATAGGCAGCGTGGTCAGCGCGTTCTTGAAGGTCTGCTCGAAGGCAAGGAACTTCATAATCGACAGGTTAACAGACTCGTGGTAACGGATACCGCCTTTGTACGGGCCGATGGCGCTATTCATCTGCACACGGAATCCGCGGTTGATCTGCACTTCGCCCTGATCGTCCATCCACGGCACGCGGAACATAATCACGCGCTCGGGTTCAACGATACGCTCCATAATCTTCTGCTCGCGCAGATACGGGTACGCCATGATCATCGGCGCTACACTTTCCACTACTTCGCGGACGGCCTGGTGAAACTCCTTCTCGCCCGGGTTTTTCTTAATCAGATCGGCCATAAACTGGTCAACATAAGCTTGGGTTTGCTTGTCCATAGTTAAAATCATTTGCTATTTTGTTGTTTGCTATTTTACTATTTATGATTCGCGATTTATTTACGCCACAATATCGCGCCACAAAGATACAAAAAAAAAATGATATTTGCAAGTTTTTTCCCTTTTTTCTCCCGAAAATTTGCAAATGTAAAATATTTTTCGTAAATTTGCAGCGTCAAATTATGCGCGTACAAATGCACGTGGGTAAATTATGTTTAATCTATTCAGTAAAAATATGGCAAATCAAAGTCAACAATCCGGCACGATGTACAACGCAATCACTGCCGGCAGTAAGATCATCGGCACGATCATCGCCGATGGCGACATCCGCATTGACGGAACCGTAGAAGGCGAGATGCAGTGCGCAGGCAAAGTGGTGATCGGCGAGAAAGGTCTGATAAAAGGCACCGTGACCTGCCAGAACTCCGAGATCATGGGCTCGCTGGACGGCAAGATCGTCAACAGCCAGACGCTGGCACTCCGCTCGACAGGCAAGATCAAAGGCGAGGTACAGACGCAGACGCTGATCGTTGAGCCGAACGCACAGTTCAACGGAAGTTGCGCAATGCCTTCCGCAGCAGCCAATCCCGCACCTAAAAAATAAGTACAATGCGAATCAAACCATTCAGGGGGATTCGTCCTCCAAGGGAGCTTGCCAAACAGGTGAGCAGCCGCCCATATGACGTGCTCAGCAGCGAAGAGGCACGCCGCGAGGCAGAGGGAAACCCTATGTCGCTATACCACATCATCAAGCCGGAGATCAACTTCGAGCCGATGATTGACGAGCACGACGAGCGCGTCTACCCCTGCGCCGCGGAGCAGTTCAAACTCTTCCGCGAGAAAGGCTGGCTGGTACAGGACAAGACAGATAAATACTACGTCTATGCGCAAACGATCCCTGACGGTCATCCCATGGCAATCAACGGCAAAGGGCGTACGCAGTACGGTCTGGTAGTGGCTGCGTGGGTTGATGACTACATGCAGGGGCGCATCAAGAAACACGAACTCACGCGCCGTGACAAGGAAGACGACAGAATGCGCCATGTGCGTGTTAACAACGCGAACATCGAGCCGGTGTTCTTCGCCTACCCGCATCGCAGCGATCTGGATATGATCATCGCCCGTATTACGAGCGGCGAGCCGGAGTACGACTTCACAAGCGAGCTGGACGGTTTCTGCCACACGCTGTGGGTGATCAACGATGCAGCAACAATCGCCACCATCACGCGCATCGTGGGCGATATCCCCGCCATGTACATCGCTGACGGTCACCACCGCAGCGCAGCCGCAGCAAGGGTGTGTCAGGAATTGAAAGAGCTAAAATCCAAGAGCCAAGAGCCAAAAGCCGAAACGCCGGAGTACGAGTATTTCTTGGCGGTCTGCTTCCCTGATAACCAGTTGTATGTAATGGACTACAACCGCGTAGTGAAAGATCTGAACGGATTGACGGAAGAGGAGTTCTTGCGCAAGCTGGAGGAAAACTTCGTCGTTGAGGACAAAGGCACTTCCATCTATCGTCCCGAAGCGCTACACACCTTCGCGCTGTATCTGGGCAAGCACTGGTACAAACTCACCGCCAAGCCGGGCACCTATACGGATGACCCGATAGGCGTGTTGGATGTGACGGTATCGAGTAATCTGATCCTCGACAAGCTGCTCGGCATCAAAGACCTGCGTTCGGACAAACGCATCGACTTCGTGGGCGGCATCCGCGGCCTGCAAGCCCTGCAAGACCGTGTCGATAGCGGTGAGATGGCTATGGCGTTGGCGCTCTACCCCGTGACGATGCAGCAGATCATCAACATCGCCGACAGTGGGCAGATAATGCCGCCAAAGACAACGTGGTTCGAACCGAAACTTAGAAGTGGATTAGTCATTCATGAATTGGTATAAATACATATCAATCTTTGCTCTTTGCTCAGTATTCCTTTTGTCGGGTTGCAGCATTGAGAAGCGAGTAAAGAAAGCTGACAAGAAGTTCGCCATCGGCGAGTACTACGATGCAGCACAGATCTACAAGCAGTGCAACAAACGCATCAACGCCAAGAAACAGCGTGAGCTGAAGGCGCATGTCAGTTTCCGTCAGGGCGAGTGCTGCCGTATCCTGAACGACGGCAAGGCAGTCAGCGCCTATGCCTCGGCAATCAAGTTCAAGTACGCCGACAGCATCGTCTATCTGCGTCACGCCGAGGCGCTGATGTTCCAAGGCAAGTACAAAGAGGCAGAGAAGTCATTCAACACCTATCTGGAGTCGCATCCCGATGACTACCATGCGCAAGCGGGTGTCTATGCCTGCGGGCAGGTTGGCGAGTGGAAGAAGATCCCGAGCCGCTACAAGGTACAGATCGCCCGGGACTTCCAAGCCAAACGTGCCTCGACGTTTGCGCCGTGTTTCATAGGCGACAACGATGATGCGCTGATGTTCACATCCAACCGCCAGGAGCGTACGAAAGGCAAGCAGAAGAAGACCGTCCGCCCGAGTCCCGTGACCGGGCAGCAGCTGTTCAAACTCTACTCGGCGCGTAAGAACGCTTCTGGCAAGTGGGAGGACATAGAACTTGCCGATGGTCTGTACGGCGAATCGGCGGAGTCCGACAAAGCCGAGAATGACAGTACGAGCAGCGGCAAGGCACTGCCTGCCGAGATGGGCGTTTGTTGCTTCAGCAAGGACGGCAAGACGATGTACTTCACCTACTCGCGTCCGGTCAACGGTCAGGATCTCGGTGCACGGATCTACACCTCCACGCGCGCCTCGGGTGAGTGGAGCGAGCCACAGGAGCTCGTTCTGTTCAAGGACAGCAGTATCACTGTCGGTCATCCGGCGCTGAACGCTACGGGTGACACCCTGTACTTCGTCTCCGATGCCCCGGGAGGATTTGGCGGTAAGGATATATGGTTCGCCGAGTACGACGGCACGCAATGGTCGATGCCGGTCAACCTCGGCGCGAAGATCAACACCAGCGGCGAGGAGCTCTACCCCACGATCCGCAGCAACGGTACGTTGTACTTCGCATCAACGGGTCACCCGGGCTACGGCGGCTTGGACATCTTCAAAGCCGAACGCGACACCACAGCCATCGACAGCATATCAGGCTTAGGCTGGGCGGTGTATAACATGGGCGCACCGTTCAACACCAACGGCGACGACTTCGGCATAACCTTCGCTTCGGAAGGCGAGCAGGGATTCTTCTCGTCGAACAGAGGCCAGAAGAAAGGTATAGACCTGATTTACAGTTTCATTCTGCCGGAGATGGAGTTTATCGTCGAAGGCCTCGTACAAGACAACAGCGGTGCGCCGATAGCCGACGCAGCGATTCGTCTGGTGGGCAACAACGGCACGAACACCAAGCTCCAGGTGCGCCGCGACGGCACGTACAAGATCAAGCTGCAGAAGGATACGAAGTACGTCATGCTCGGCACGGCACGCGGCTATCTGAACCAGAAACAAGAGCTGAACACCTACGGACTCAATGACAGCAAGACCTACACCCAGGACTTCACCCTCTCGCCGATCAGCAAGCCCGTGACGATGGACAACATCTTCTACGAGTTCGGCAAGTGGGAACTCACACCAGCCTCCGAGACAGGTCTGTCATCGCTGGTCAAGCTGCTGAGCGACAACCCGAACATCACCATCGAGCTCTCGGCACACACCGACTACGTAGGCAATGACGCTGCGAACAAAGAGCTCTCCGCCAAACGTGCGCAGAGCGTAGTGAACTACCTCGTGCAGCACGGCATCGAACGCGAGCGACTGACTCCCGTCGGCTACGGCGAGGAGAAACCTGTCATCGCCGATGCAGCCATGCACCAGAAGTACAAGTTCATCCCTGTTGACCAGGAACTGACCGAGGAGTTCATCACGACCCTCAGCAGCGACCAACAGGAGATCTGCAACCAGATCAACCGACGCACGGAGTTCAAGGTGCTACGCACTACATATAAACTGTATTAACATGAAGCAATATTTAGACTTATGCCGCAGGGTACTCGAGGAAGGAGTACAGAAGACCGACCGCACCGGCACGGGCACTATCAGCGTGTTCGGACATCAGATGCGCTTTCATATGGCAGACGGTTTTCCGCTGCTGACGACAAAGAAACTGCACCTCAAGTCGATCATCTACGAGCTGCTGTGGTTTCTGCAGGGCGACACGAATGTGAAGTACCTGCAAGAGCACGGCGTGCGTATCTGGAACGAGTGGGCGGACGAGAACGGCGACCTCGGGCCTGTGTATGGGCATCAATGGCGCTCATGGCCGGACTACAAAGGCGGCACGATCGACCAGATCAGTAACCTCGTGGAGATGATCAAGAAGACTCCCGACTCCCGCCGGTTACTCGTCAGCGCGTGGAACGTAGCGGAGGTGGACACCATGGCGCTGCCACCGTGCCACACGCTGTTTCAGTTCTACGTAGCGGACAACAAACTCTCGCTGCAACTCTACCAGCGCAGTGCGGATATCTTCCTCGGCGTGCCGTTCAACATCGCCTCATACGCGCTGCTGCTGCAGATGATGGCGCAAGTCACAGGACTGGAGTGCGGCGACTTCGTACACACCTTCGGCGACGCGCATATCTATCTGAACCATCTCGAGCAAGTCAAACTGCAACTGACGCGCGAGCCGCGACCGCTGCCGAAGATGCTGATTAACCCCGACGTGAAGTCGATCTTTGACTTCCGGTACGAGGACTTTACATTAACCGATTATAACCCGCACCCGCATATCGCGGGCGTAGTAGCCGTATGATTTCCATTATTGTAGCTATAGCAGAGAATTACGCCATTGGCAAGAAAGGCGGACTGTTGTGCCACATGCCGGCAGACCTGCAGCACTTCAAGCAAGTGACACAAGGGCATACAGTCATCATGGGCGAACGCACGTACCTGTCGCTGCCCAAGCACCCGCTGCCTAACCGCACGAACATCGTCATCAGCGACAACCCTGCTTTCAATGATCCCGCAGCCGTTGTCGTGCGTTCTATCCCCGAGGCGATGGAGCATGTTGCCAAAGACGAAGAGGCGTTCATCATCGGCGGAGGGATGGTCTATCGCCAGTTCATGACGATAGCCGACAAACTATACATCACGCATATTCACCACACGTGGGAGGACGCCGACACGTTCTTCCCCGTCATCGAGCCCGACACGTGGCAGCAGACTGCCGCCGAACGCCACGAAGCGGACGACAAGAACCCCTACCCCTACACCTACGCCGAGTACTTGCGCAAATAGTGGCACGGTTATTGCAACGGTTGGTGTAAACAATAAAATTGTACGATTATGAAACGAATTACTATTCTTTGTATAGCGATGCTCAGTAGCATCTTTCTATGGGCTGCGCCGTACGCAGCAAGTATCGAACATGTGACGGTCTTCACCTACGGAGCCGAACTGCAGCAGCGCGTGTCGTTGCCCCTGCAAGCTGGTGACAACACCGTGGTCATCGAGAACATCGCCCCGAACATCAACGAGGAGAGTTTGCAGATCGCCCTTGGCGGCGGAGTGATCGTCCGGCAGTACGCGTTCAGCCTCGATTACCTCAATGCTGACAAGCTGAAGATGAACACCGCAGCCCTCGAAGACAGCCTCAAGCAGGCACAAGACGCACTCGCCGACAGCGAGCGCCGTATTGCCACGCTCACACAGATGCAGACGCTGCTGCAAGCCGGTGTGAACAGCAGCCTGACCGCCACAACGGGTGTCACCACTACTGTCATTGACAAGAACCTGCAGTACTTCCGCACCAATGCGCTCGATCTCGCCAAGCAGCTCGATGCCACCAAAGCCGAAAAGGCTAACCTCGAGCAGCGTATCAAAGTCCTGAAACAGCAGATCAAAGAGGTGCGCGGCAAGAACATCAGCAAGAGCGGTATCGTCACCCTCGAGCTTAACTCCCCGAAGAAACAGACCATCACGGCAGGCATCAAATATTACACCGAGTCCGCTGCGTGGATTGCCACCTACGACCTGAACATCAGCGACCTGCACTCGCCTATCGGCTTGGTGATGAAAGCACATGTGTCGCAATACACAGGCTTGGAGTGGAAGAACGTCAAGCTCACCCTCTCCACCGGTCGTCCGTCGAGCGGCAACCAAGCGCCCGAACTGACCACATGGTGGTTGCAGCAACAGAAAGCAATGCGCACACGCGGCACATACGCAGCGAAGAACGCTGCTATGGCTGTGATGGCGGATGCCGTTGCTGAAGAAGAGGTCGAGGTGTACAGCACAGGTCTTGCTCCCCAGAACACCGTTCAGAAGTACGTCGAGCAGAACGAGCAGGCGCTGTCCGTCGAATATGCCATCAACCTGCCCTACACCATTCAGGGCAACGGCAAGGAGCAGATCATATCCCTCCAAGAGCGGCAGTTGGACGATGTAGCCTTCAACTACTTCGCTGCACCCGCGATGGACGAGAGTGCATATCTCGTGGCGTACATCAACGGTTGGCAACAGCAACAACTGCCTGACGGCCGTGCTAACCTCACCTACAACGGCACGTACTTCGGCGAGACGATGCTCGCCACGAACAACGATGAGGCACGCGTGCGCCTGACGCTGGGCGATGACAAGCAGATCAAGATCAAACGTGAGAAGACTGCTCACAGCAGCAAGACCAGCGGCAGCAACAAGGTCGTGACGTACGCCTACACCACAACAGTCCGCAATGACAAGAGCGAGCAGGTGAACATCACAGTCAAAGACCGTTACCCCGTCAGCACGGCGAAAGAGATACAGGTCAGCGTAGGTGACAAGAACACGCCCGCCACCACCGAGGACAAACAGTCGGGCATACTCACCTACGAGCTCACACTCGCACCGGGTGAGAGCAAGCAACTCGTACTCATCTACTCCGTCAAGTATCCCAAAGACTGGCGCATCAACTTATAATGCCGTCAGCCACATTTGGCTGACATAACCCACACCACTATGAAACGAGCACTACTAATCACACTACTGCTGAGCAGCCTTACGCTGTTCGCACAGCAGACAGGCAGCATCCAGGGTACGGTCACCGATAGTCAGTCCGGGCAGATACTGGAGATGGTTGCCGTGCAGCTGTTCGCCTACGCGGACGGCGACTCCACGATGGTCGGCGGCGCGCAGACAGACATGGAGGGATTCTTCTACTTCATGAAGCTCAAGCCCGGCAAGTACAAGCTCGTTCTTAGTTCGTTAGGTTACAACACGCGCATTATTCCCGTTGAGTTAACGCCTGACAAAATGATTCACGAACTCGGCAAGTTGCCCCTCGTCGAAGACGTACAAGCGCTCGCGGAGATTGATGTCAAAGGCAAAGCCGCCGAGATGACCGTCAAGGGCGACACGATCGAATACAACACAGCCGCCTACAGGATGGAGGAGACCGCCGTGGTCGAAGACCTCTTAAAGAAGATGTCCGGCGTGACGGTCGATAAGGAAGGCAACGTGACCGTCAACGGCGAGACAATCAAAGCCGTGCGCGTCGATGGCAAGAAGTTCTTCGGCGATGATGTGCAGACCGCCACAAAGAACATCCCCGCCGACATGATCGAGAAGATCCAGGTGCTCGACGAGAAGAGCGAGACATCGAAGATGACGGGGTTTGAGGACGATGAGACCTCGCGTGTGATCAACCTCACGCTGAAAGCCGACCGCAAGCAAGGCATCTTTGGTAACTTCAACGGCGGTCTGGGCGCCGACCTCGTGACGGATGACGGCAAGTGGTTCAACTACGGCAACCCGGAGTTTGGCACAACGGCTGCTGACAAGACGAAGCACTTCTTCGAGAACGACTTCCGCTACACGGCGGGAGCGTTCATGAACATCCTCTCGGGCAACAGCCAGACCACGGTCATCGGTAACGCTAACAACACCAACGAGATCCGTATGGGTCGCGGTCGTGGCGGTTGGGGACAACAGAACCAAGGTATCACATGGGCGGAGAACATCGGCGTGAACACGAACATCGACGTCAGTGCCAACGTGCCCGGGCTGCTGTTAGGCGGCGACGGACAGTTTGCCCACGCCTCCAACGACACACGTGCCGACGCACGCAAGGAGAGTTATGCCAGCGGAGCTAACTACCTGCAAAAGGACAGCTCGACATCGCTGTCGAACACCTGGGACATCAACGTCCGTCTGGAGATGGAGTACGAGATCGACTCAGCGAACAAAGTGCTCATACAGCCGCAGTTCAGTTATGCGCATAACCGCTCGGACGCCACAAACACCTACTCCAACGCACAGTACAGCGATGGTGCGGACACCACGCTCATCAGCGACGGCAAGCAGACGAAGAACAGCCTGAGTCAGGACATCGGCGGCAAGCTGCAAGTCATCTACACCCACTCGTTCCGCAAACCCGGACGTAAGTTCACGCTCACCGGTAACGGCAACATCAGCAACACCACCGGTCACACCGACACCTACGCCTACGACAACCTCGGCGACAGCGTACTCGTCAACCAGTTCACGAATAGCGGCAACACGGCCGTCGGCTACAGCCTGCGCGCATCGTACATCGAGCCGCTGAAGACTAAAGAGCACCTACTGGAGGTTGCCATCCTCGCCAGCGGCAATAACCGCCGCTCGCACAAGGATCAATATGATATCGGGCTCGCTGACACCACCTACAACAACGAGTACAGCAACAACCTCATGAACGACTTCTACACCGAGCAGCTCGAGGTGAACTACCAGTGGAAGCACGAGAAGTTCAACCTCACAGCCGGTATGAAGGGCTTGTTCTCGCAGACGCACTCGCGCACGTATTACGGAGGCGTGCTCATGCGCGATACCTTAAGAAATGTATTTAACTTCGCGCCGAACATCAACTTCCGCTACAAGTTCGGCAAGAAGGAGTTCGCCCGCATCCGGTACAACGGCACAACGCAGCAGCCTACGATCACGCAGCTCGAACCCGTGCGCAATAACTCCGACGCGATGTACGAGACTGTCGGAAACCTCGGTCTGAACCCTGCGTTCAAGCACAGCCTGCATATGATGTATTCGAAGTTCGACCAGGAGAAGTTCTGGAGCCTGATGACCGGTCTGCACGGCAATGTGACCAAGGATGCCCTCGTGGGTAACTCACTCTACGACGAGACCGGCAAGCAGTACCAACAGACCGTCAACGCACAAGACGCACCGTTCGACGTACGTGCCGACCTGATGTTCAACACGCCGTTTGCCAACAAACTAATGCAGTTCAACACCCGCACCGTGGTCAGCTACAACCAGCGCGTGGGATATATCTCGTACGGCTACACCGCGGCGGAGATAGCCGAGATGATCGCCTCGAACAGCCTCGCCCTCGGTGACCGATCGGTGACAGGCAACGTGCAGGTGGGCGAGAATCTGACCCTGCGTTTCACGCACGAGATTGTCGATATAGGTCTAACCGGTGCGTTCAACTACAGCTACACGCAGAACAACCTCAGCGCCAAGGCGCAGACGAACGTGTTCAACTGGACATTAACAGGCGACGTGAACTTCAACCTGCCTAAGTCCTGGACGATCAGCGCCGACTGCGGTTACACCGCACGCTACGGCTACGGGTTTGACAATCCCAACGAGATTCTGCTTAACGCCGCTATATCCAAGAGCTGGTCGGGCGCTACGCTCACACTCAAGGCTTTCGACCTACTCAACCAGAAGAAGAACATCGTGCAGGTCGTGGGCGAGAACTACGTGCAGTACAAGGCGTACAACACCCTTGGCACCTACGCCATGCTCACCTTCACTTACAAGATCAACCGAATGGGTAATCTCAAGGCGAAAGGCTTCGCTGGACATATGCAAGAGATGATGGAGAACGGTCAGCAACCCGGCACACCGCCGCGCGGTGGCATACCTCCGGGACCCCCTCCGGGCTTGCGATAAATGCCAAATGACCAAATGGTAAATGATATGATGAACTTACTCTACATAACCTGGAACGTTGACCCGGTGCTGTTGCACTTGGGAAATCTGGAAGTCCGTTGGTACGGACTGCTGTGGGCTATCGGGTTGTACCTGTGCTACTTGATACAAGCCAAGCTCTACAAACACGAGCGCTGCCCCGAGGATTGGGCTGACAAGATCTTCCTGTGGATGTCACTGGGCGTTATCATCGGCGCACGCATCGGTCACTGCTGGTTCTACGAGTGGCACGACGTCACCCTGCCCTGGATGGCTAACTACTGCCGTGCTATGCGCATCAGCACCGAGCCTATACAGATCTTCGGCTGGACGTTCGTCTATCGTAATCCGTACATCGAGCACCCGTTCTACCTATTGAAGATCTGGGAGGGCGGCTTGTCATCGCACGGGGGCGCGATAGGTCTGTTCATCGCCGCATGGCTGCTCAACCGCAAGCATTTCTCCAAACAGCCTAAGTTCCACACCTCGATGCTCTGGATCCTCGATCGTCTGTGCATCGGCGTCGGCGTGACAGCTACGCTCATCCGTCTGGGTAACCTGATGAACTCCGAGATCTACGGCGACGTGACCAACCTGCCCTGGGGATTCATCTTCGTGCGTGACGGGCAGACCGAGCCTTGCCACCCCACGCAGATCTACGAGATGTTGTATTGCATCGTGGCGCTGATCGTAACCAAGTGCATGTACCGCTACGGCAAAGCCTACCGCCGCGAGGGACTGCTACTCGGCACGTTCCTACTGATCGTGTTCGTCACACGTTTCCTTCTGGAGTTCATCAAGAACGATCAGGAAGCGTTCGAGGCAGGGCATCTGCTGAATATGGGACAACTGCTCAGTATTCCGTTTATCATCCTTGCCGCATGGCTCGTGGTGCGTGCCTACCGCCGCCCAATGAATCCGGATACCGCTGTTGATGCGTAAGTATCTGCTCATAGGAGTTATGCTTATCGGTTGCTGCCTGCGGGCAGTTGCCGACGATACGATTGTCACCGTTCATCAGCACGCTGACACGCTCCGCCTGCAAGACATACGGCAGACCGTCGATCTGCCGATGGACTCCCTGCTGGTCGATGAGTTCGCGCTGTTGGACGACTCCACGCTGCTCGCGCTGGTGGAGGAGCAGAGTCGCCGTCTGGCAGACTCGCTCTACCGCGACTCCCTGCGCATCGACTCCATACGCATCGAAGCACAACATATGATTGAGGAGATAGGCTTGCAGACCGAGGTGCATGACATTCGCATCGAGAAGCATATCTTCCGCGACGAGGAGCAAGACCGCCAGGACATCATCCGCGCCATCCGCCAGCAGTACTCGCCGTGGTATAAAGAGGCGCGCACGCTCGTGCAGTTCACCCAGAACTATATCTCCCCGAACTGGTACAAAGGCGGTAACTCCAGCCTCGCGCTGCTCTCCTTGCTCAAGGGGCAGATCAACTACAAAAAAGACAAGTTCGTCTGGGAGAACACCGGCGAGTGGCGAATGGGTCTATCTACCACCGGCAAAACCGACAGCATCCATAAGGTCAACGTCACCGATGACCTGTTCAAGCTGTACTCCAAGGCAGGTTATCTGGTCTATAAGAACCAGTTGTTAGTTTCCGCCTCTATTGAGCTGCAGACTACGTTCCTGCCCTCATGGAAGCAGAACAGCACGCAGGTCAAATCCACCTTCCTCACGCCTATACGCTATAACATGAGTCTCGGTCTGGACTACAAACCTGTTGAATGGGTGACAATCAACTTCTCCCCCGCGACTTACAAACTCGTGCATGCCACGATCAATGATCCCGAACGCGTGGATGTCACGGCGTATGGTATTGACGCGGACAAGAAGACCCTCTCGGAGTTCGGTAGTTCGATACGCGTGGAAGCCAAATACAAACCTCTGCGCGAGCTGGAACTATATACCCTGCTCTACCTCTATACCAACTACCGGCAGGTGGAGTTCGACTGGCAGATTGAGGCGGACTTTATCATCAACCGTTTCCTGTCCACGCACCTCACGCTCCATCCGCGATTCGACTCCACCGTCAAGTCCGACGAACCGCAACACTTGCAGTTCAAGGAGCTCCTCTCCATCGGATTCAACCATTACTTCAGATAGCAGCCAATATTGACTGCTCAATAAAGCCAGCAGCCATACATGGCTGCTATAAAACAGCCTGACATGATTAAGCGATTAACATATATCATAACTCTTCTCTGCATTTGCCTGCCGGCAACTGCCACCGACTACTTCGGCCGCGTGGTGGATGAGCACGGCGCGCCGGTCAGTTACGCCACGGTCTATATGGCGGATGATCCTGTCGTCGGCACGGCTACGGGCAGCAACGGACTCTTCCGCTTACAGACCGACCTGCCGATCTTCAGCGAGCTCATCGTCTCGTTCATCGGCTATGAGAAGCAGACGCTGCTGCTCAGCGAGCTGCATGAGGATACGACGACCATCGTCCTCCGGGAGCAACCTATTCACCTCGAGGAGGTCGTCATCGCCGCCAAGCCGCAGAAGCAGAAGAACAAACGCAAGCGGATGCAAGACCTGCTCGCTGCCGTCTATCAGCAGATGCAGTCGGACTTCCCCACGACAACCACAGCCTATCACATCGTCAGCGACGTGCGCATGGATGCCGAAGACACCCCCTGGGGTATGGAGCAGATGATTGCTCAGGTCGTCGTCCTACCGCAACAGGGGCACCAATCTCCAATGCCAAATAGCCAAAAGCCAATAGCCAAAAGCCAAAAGCCAATCATCCCCACCGACTCCGTCCAGTTCAGCGGAGAGCACTGCAAGCGGTTCTTCGACGCCGCCAAACGCAGCCTGGCGGATACGATACTCGCAGGCAACGACCTCGAACAGATGCACCCCGACATGCGTAAGGCAACCACGGCTATCGACTCCGGAGTGGTCGTCCACCGAACGCTGTGGAGCATGGGGAACATCGTCTATGACTTCGCGAACACGATGAAAGATATCAGCCATTGGCAGGTCGGCAACGAGAACGAAGGTGAGACCGTGCTTACCTACACCGAGAAGCAGAACATCCTCGGCATCTTCGTCTATCGGATGCAACGGCATTATATCCTCGCCTCTGATGACCTGCATGTGCTCCGCTTTGCCGAACGCGCACATCTGGAGCTCAATATTCCTTTCGGCTATAAGGTCAAACCCCACGAGATACAGATGCTTAACCTGCTGAACATGGACGAGCGCAAGATCGAGAACTACCGCATCCGTAAGATGCACGCGGATATCAGCCTGAATACAATCTATCAGGAGCGTGACGGACACCTCTATACCTTGGAGAAGAACATGCACTCCGACGCCACGATCATCGGGAAACGCAAAGACCGCAAGCCTTCCGGTCGCGGCACAATCACTACGCCGGACACGATCCCGTTCACCATCCGCGCCACGCAGCGCGTCACCACGCTCCGCACACGCGATGTCCAACCTCTCACCCGCCAGCAGATGCGCACCCGCATCCCCCGCACCAACGTGCCGATATATTAGCAACTTCTTTCCAAATGTACATAAAAATTGACAGATTTGGAAAGAGGTCAGACAAAAAACAGCGAGACTTCTTTCCTAATGTATATAAAAATTGACAGATTTGGAAAGCAGTCTATGCTATTTTTGATAAAAAACAGTACAAATTAGACGAGAAAATTATCAAATATTTGCACTTTTCAATCAATTCTGGTGATTTTCTATATATAGTTCACCTCCGGGAATATTTCAATTCCAAAGCGCTGCTTGACATCGGCGCAGATGGCTGCAGCGAGGTTGATGATATCGTCGGGTGTGGCGTTGCCCAAATTGACGAGCACCAACGGCTGCTTGGGGTAACACTGCGCGCCGCCAAGCATCTTTCCTTTCCAGCCGCATTGCTCGATAAGCCAGGCAGCAGGGATTTTGATGCCGCCGTCTTGCTCAAAGTGCGGCACACGCTCGTAATCCTTGGCAATAGCCTCATACGCCTCGCGCGGGACAATAGGATTCTTAAAGAACGAACCGGCCGAACCTATCTCGCCTACCTCGGGAAGTTTCTGCTTGCGGATGCGAATGACCGCATCGCGAACATTCATAGGAGCGGGGTTCTCCCCTACTTCGCTGCGCAGGTTTCCATAATCGAGTTTGGGTTCAAACGTCTTGTTAATGCAATACGTGACGTGGGTGATGATATATTTGCCACGCAACTCATTCTTGAAGATACTGTCGCGGTAGCCGTACCGGCACTCGGCGTTGGTGAACACCCGCTCACTGCCATCAACTATATCCAGCGCGCGCACCTCGGTAATCAGATCCTTGGCTTCCACGCCGTACGCACCGACATTCTGCACAGCCGAGGCGCCGACCTCGCCCGGAATATAACTCAGGTTCTCTAAACCCGAAAGTCCCATATCGCAAAGCTGCGCAATAAGGTCATCAAGCACCAGCCCGTTCTCGGCCTCGATCCACACGTGCTCGGCATCTTCCTTCGTGGCACGTGCACGGCGCATGGCGGAGTGCAAGATAATGCCGTCGAAGTCACGCGTGAACAGCAGGTTGCTGCCCGCACCGATATGCAAGATCCGCTCGCCACGGTACTGCTCAAGCAGCGCACGCAACTCATCAATGCTATGGTACTCGGCATAGATCTTCGCTTTGACATCCAAGCCGAAAGTATTGGGGATATTGGTCATCTCTGATATCTGATTTCTGACTTCTGATTTCTAAAACTCATTCACATCGCTTGGCATGCGCAGGTCACCACGGGGCGAGAGGCTGACGCTGACAACCTTCGGACCATCAGGCAGACACGAACGCTTGAACTGCTGTTGGAAGAAGCGCTTCATGAACACGTCCAGCCACTTCTTGATGGTCTGATCGTCATAGCGTTGCTCAAAGGCGTAGCGCGCCATATACGCAATCTTCTCACGCGTGAAACCGTACCGCAAGAAGTAATACACAAAGAAGTCGTGCAACTCGTAAGGTCCCACTTTGTCCTCGGTAATCTGGGCAATCTCGCCATTCTCCTTGGCGGGCAGCAGTTCGGGCGAGACGGGCGTTGAGATCACGTCCTCGAGGATCGAGCGCACGCGGTCGCCAAACAGGTTCCGCGCCGCATAACCGACCATATACCGCACGAGGGTCTTCGGTATTCCGGCATTCACGCCGTACATCGATATATGGTCACCGGCGTAGGTTGCCCAGCCCAGTGCGAGTTCGCTCAGATCGCCCGTACCGACCACGATGCCGTTGTACTTGTTCGCCATATCCATGAGGATGAGCGTGCGCACACGTGCCTGCGCGTTCTCGTACGTGATGTCGTGGCTGGACATATCATGGTCGATGTCGTGCAGGTGTTGGGTGACCACATCGCGGATAGGTATCTCGTGGATGGAAACGCCGAGTTCGTTCATCAGGTCGATGGCGTTGCGGTAGGTGCGGTTCGTTGTGCCGAAGCCGGGCATCGTGATGCCTAAGATTCGGTTACGCGCGTACCCGAGCATATCGGCAGTCTGCACCGCGACGATGAGCGCCAGCGTCGAATCCAAGCCGCCACTGATACCTATGACAAGCGACTGCGCGTGCGTGTGCTCCCAGCGGCGCGCGAGAGCCGAGGTCTGGATGGAGAGCACATCCATGCAGTAAGCATCTTCGTTCTCCTTCGACGGCAAGAACGGCGTCGGGTTGAACGTACGGTGCAGCGGTTCAGCGTAGCCCTCGGCATTCTCGATAGGTGCTACATTGATCTTGCGATAGTGACCTATACGGTCTTTGGTGAAGTTCGTGTTCCGCTCGCGGTCGGTGCGCAGACGCTCCACATCGATCTCGCTGATCGTCAGCGACGACTCCCGCTGGAAGCGTTCGCCCTCGGCAATGAGTTTGCCGTTCTCGGCGATATAGGTCGAGCCTGAGAATACGACATCCGTTGTGCTCTCTCCCACACCGGACGAGGTATAGACGTAGCCGCAATGTACTCGTCCGCTCTGCTGGGCTAACATCTGGCGGCGGAAAGCGTGCTTGCCGACTACACAGTTCGAGCTCGACAGGTTGAAGATCAGCTCTGCGCCTTGGATAGCGAGTTGCGTGGATGGCGGCAGCGGACTCCACAGGTCTTCGCAAATCTCGATGCCGAACGAGTAGTTCCGCGTCAGGAACAACAGATCGACGCCAAACGGCACATCGCCCTGCCAGAGCTCGACGGTCGGAATACGCGGATGCACGCCGTCGGGCAGTTGCTCCACGGTCTCACGTCCGGCAGCAAACCAACGCTTCTCATAGAACTCGCCGGTGTTCGGCAGGTTCGTCTTCGGCACAACGCCGATAACCTCTCCGTCAGTGATGACAAACGCACAGTTGTACAGGTCGTTGTCCGCCTTCAGCGGCGCACCGACGAGTACGATGATCGACTTCCCGCGCGTGAACTCGCAGACGTCTTGGAGCGCTGCCATAGCATTCTGCTGCAAGGCGTTGGTAAAGAACAGGTCAGCGCAGGTATAGCCTGTCAGCCCTAACTCCGGGAAGCAGATGATCTCCACGCCTTCGTCCAGCGCCTCGGAGATCAGTTGTTTGGTCTGCTGTGCATTGTACGCACAATCCCCAACCCGCAGCAACGGCACTGCAGCCGCCACGCGAACAAATCCAAGATTCGTATCCATAGTAGTCAATAATTTTCCGCCTACAAAGATACGAAATTTATTTCAATTATGCAAATTTGTAAGGTTAAAATTGAAAAAAAAGCAAAAAATAGTGTCTTTTGCATGAGATTTGTGCACAAAACTTGCATATTTGAAATAATTGTCGTACCTTTGCACTCGCTTTTCTAAACGCGAAGGTGCTATCGTCTAGCGGTTAGGACAAAAGATTCTCAATCTTTAAACCGGGGTTCGATTCCCCGTAGCACTACAAAGAAAGCCGCCTACATGGCGGCTTTTCTGTTGTTGGTGGGTTGTTTTGACGGGTTTTTGACGGTTTTTCGTCATCGCAGGTACGTGTGCCCGTTCTGGATCACAACGCCATGGTAACCATTGCCCCGCACGCGCACGCCAAACAGCGTATAGTACGGCTGCTCGGGATCGAATGGCTGCACTACTTCTCTTGCTACCTGCTCCACGGCAGTCTGCTGCGGATCGTACGGATCAATCTCTTCGTCGGGGTCATGAATGCCGTCCATCGGATCATCGACTACCGTGCCGTCTTTGAGCGGACGGAAATACTGCGCGTCGGTATTCACGTTACGCACGCCGGGTTTGCCCAGATACAGCGGGTTGGCGTTGTCATTGAGGAGCAGTCCTTGCACCTTCACGGGTTTGCCTATCAGTTCGGGGTTATCGACCACGTTCAGCGCCTCGCGTGCCTGGTGCCCGATCTGCACAGTGACGTACTTGTTGTCGTTCGTCTCCTCCGGATCATCCGCCAGCACCAGCGATAGTTTATCGGTGTAGCTGATGCCGTCGTATTGGTCGTTGTAGCGCTTCACGCCGCCCAGCACGTAGCCTGTCACCCAGTAGTACGTTCCCGTCCACACCGTGCCTTCGTTATTCGCCAGCGTGATGACATCGCGGCAGGTATAAGGATCCGGGCGTGTGCCTGCACCCTCGAGGTCGATGTCCGCTACTTCCATCACCAGCGTCACGCGTTTCTCTATGGTCTTGCCGTTGGACTTGTCTTTGCCACGCAAGTAGAGGAACGTTCCATGTTGGCCAGTGCTTGCGCCCGTGCGACAGGTCACAGCCAGCTCGCCGCCCTCGGCAGGAAGATGGTTGGTGGCCAGATAGAACAGCCCCGGCTCGCCGTCTTGCATGGTAACAGATATACCGTCGTTGGAGAGGTTCGCGCCCTTGACATGCAGCACACGCTTCGATGCCTCGTAGTCCGCGCCCAGCAGTCCCCAGTCCACCGTGCCGCCCTCGGCTACGCGGATCGAACCGGCATCGGGATCAGCGGGACGAACAACCACATCGTCAAGGAAGAAACGGTGCTTGGCTTGCGAGCTGAATGTTATCTTCAACGAACCTTGGATGTCCGATATACGCACGGTGATGTTCGTCCATTTGTGCTTCGGCAGGTTGAACCATGTGTCATCGGTCGTCGTACCGCCGCTTAGACTGATGGTGAAGATCGAGTCGCCTTCCCACGGCGCAACACGGCAGGTGAGCACAGCATCGCCCTCGAACTCGATTGCGGGTGTGGTAGCGGAACCTTGCTTAGTGCTCGTTCCGACCTTCAGACACTGATACGCACCGTTGCAGTAGGTGTACGACCAGCCGTTGTTATCGTCATAGACAACTATCGCCTTGGCGATGTCTCCACCCCAGTGCTCGTCGTTTCCGCCGGTGTAACCGTAGTTCTCATCCTCGGCATCGATGCACTTGTCGAAGGTCTCCGTGAAGATCGGCGGCAGCTCGGCGGCTGTCATCATCGCGGCTGCGCACAGCCACGCACATATAGATAGGATACGTTTCATTTAACTATAGTATATTTTCTCTGTTTCACTAAACTACTCTACCCGCACTCCCGTAGCCGTATAACGTGTGCCGTCGGGGAGGATGAGGAACAGATGTCCGTTCTCGATCACCTTCATCACGCGCGGTGCCCGACTATCCTCGTTGACGCCTTCCACAGCGCTCTGCCCACCGTTGCAGGTATATACCGTTGTCTTCTTGTTTCCCCAGATGTACTCCACGAGTTCGGGGGCATCAACGAACGGATTGCGGTTGCCTTGTTTCTTAGCTACACCGTTGTTACGGTCGATCTCTTTCTGGCTGACGGGATCCTCTCTGTGCCAATTGAGGTAGAGGTTAAGCGCCGTCGTAGTGAAATTCGCCGTACCGTTGCTGAACACCTTGTAGCCCTTGCCTCCGGCGGCTAAGTTCTTGTTCTTATAGCAAGTTGCCATATAGAAATAGATACGCGCAAAGTCTCCTTTGTACTCATCAGCCGGTTCGAACGTCATGTTGTTGCCCGAGTTGCCAAACGTGCCGTAGCCTAACTTCGCAGACCCGTTTGTCCACTCTACGCTGCTAACCTCGCCCAGCGGCCACGCCGAACGCTGACTATTTGCCAAACGATCGGTAGGTATTAGATGATGCAGATCGGTGTACATCGGTTCAGATTCATCACTTCCCCACCAACTCTTCGGCACACTGTGCTCGCGGTTATAGCACTCGCAATCTTCCGTTGACTCACCACTACCGCACTTATCATTCCACTTGTCAAAAATACAGTTGGAATACATATCCCAGATATTGTTTGTGCCGTCTTTCCGATCATCCACGCCTGTGGCACTTGCCCACACGCCGCTGTAGGTAAGCACAGTGTGATCTTTGATTTTGTTGTACAATGCGGTGCGGATCTCCTCGCCTTTCTTACCGTCCAGTTCGGGGTACAGACAATCCTCTGCCTGCATTCCGATGCATACCAACAAGGATGCTATGAGTAAATACTTTTTCATGATATAGTGTTGATTTGTTTATTCCAACCATTGATTTGGCTATTCCAACCGTTGATTTGTTTATTCCGGCTGCAAAGGTACGAAATTTTCCGCACATTTGCAAATATTCGCACAATTTTTTGTCAAATTCTTAATTTCTTCCCTCAAAATTTGGAAATATAAGTTTTTTTTCGTAACTTTGTGGCGAAAAACAGAAAGTGCATGTCGAAACATGATTTTTTATATGGGCTTCAACGATTAGGCAGAGACATTCTCCCTGCCGGTGGACATTTGTGGTTGTACGGTTCGCGTGCTCGTAACGAGGAGCACAAGCACTCGGATTGGGATTTGCTGATTTTGTTAGACAAGCCCAAAGAGGAGACCGCAGATTTCGATCGTTATTCCTACCCTTTTATTGAATACGGAGCGGCTCATAACGAACTTGTTTCGGCACACATATACACAAAGAAAGCGTGGCAAGACATGCACATTACGCCGTTCTATCACAACGTAGAAAAAGATAAACAAGTATTGCTATGAGTCTGAATCCGGAAGAAAGAGAAAGTATGGTGAACGTTGAGATTGAGCGCGCCGAACGCATGCTCAACGAGTTCCCTATTTATGTGGAGAACAAATTATGGAATAACCCATTGGCGGAATTAAAGTAGCGCATGTTTAATTTGCCCAATCGGTTTGTTATTAATAAAATTAATATATTGTAGGATAGTTAATGCGCTGATTTTGCTGATAATACGAGCAAATAATCCTACTTATTGTTTAGCATAATTGCGACAAAGCATAAATTGGTCAACCATCTGTGCGAAAAGCGTTTCCACCCGTTTCCTTTCCTTGGCAAAGGGAGCAAAAGTTGGTTTCCAATCCTTTTGATTCAAACGGTATGGCACTTCCAATCGGATCTCGGATGTCTCGAACAAGTCCAGTTGTACGGACGCACTCAAGTATCCTTTGTCGCCGAGGAAGGTGCATCGGTGGTACTCATATTTGATGTCTTGCAAGTAATGTATGTCATGCACACTTGCCTTTGACAAATCATATGAATGGATCACTCCGTGTAAGCCACACAGCGCGTGCAGTTTGTAACCGTAATAGTAACAAGTCAGAAAAGCGAGGAACAACACCTCTACGAGGCATATTTCCGCGTTCATCTACCAAATTTTTGGAAAATTTCTTGCATATGTCAAAAATTTTTCCGAACTTTGCACTCGATTTTGTAAACAAATTTTTATCAATTTAACAATTATCAATTTAACAATCGTGAAGAAATTTTTCCTCATTGCTGTTGCTGTTGTTACAACAATGGCTATCAACGCCCAGAATCCGGTTGTCGTTGAAATTTCGGATGTAGCCAACTACATTGATTTTCGGGCTCTCAGCTTTTCTGATCCGGAAATGCTCAACTCCGAAGTAACAAGTACCAATCCGTACGTGCTGGCTAACGGAACAAAACTCGTTGGCTACCAAAAATCAGATGGAAGTGAGG
>Ga0310786_10003032_pt1 | contig 24864 bp, 27 predicted proteins | sample AusTroGonzalo_MG_FD_203881 | JGI IMG/M metagenome (GOLD analysis project Ga0310786, IMG submission 203881) | Bovine rumen microbial communities from tropical cattle in Woodstock, Queensland, Australia - Gonzalo_03 (v2) (version 2) | ecosystem: Host-associated > Mammals > Digestive system >...
TGCGATGGTAAAGAAGTATGCCAACGACGTTCTTACGATATTCTGGCTGCCCAAGACAAATGAGACTACCAAGAAGATCATCTACGAAGAGCTCGGTCACACGAATCTTGTTGAGATCTGTGAGAAGACGGCGGATTCTGACGGCGCAAGAGAGTATCTTAAGCTCCTGGCAAAAGAGAAGAAGGTTAAGGCCGACAAGAAGCTGTATGAAAAGATCGAGGACGGAAAGCATTATCTGTCGTCTGAATTGAACGACATGTACGACTTGTGGTATTCGAACAAGCTCAAGACGGTCATCTTCCCGCAGTATAAGGGCATTGAGTCTGTAAAGACTAAGGTCGTTAAGGATGGACCGACCGGAAGTGCTTACGATGAGCTGATGGAGATGATCGGTTTGGATAGTGCCAAGAAGGTCATCAAACAGGCTTTGAATTACAACAAAGCTCAGAAGATCTTTGCGGGAAAGGGAGTTGAGTTTGAAAGAACTTCAATGCATATGGTATTCACCGGAAATCCCGGTACTGCTAAGACAAGCGTGGCAAGGCTTTTCGCGCAGATCATGAAAGATAATGACGTGCTGACTCAAGGAAAACTTGTTGAGTGCGGCAGAGCGGATCTTGTCGGAAGGTATGTTGGTTGGACTGCGCCTACGATCAAGAGGAAGTTCAAAGAGGCTGAAGGCAGCGTTCTATTTATTGATGAAGCATATTCGCTGGTCGATGACAGGAACGGTTCGTTCGGTGATGAGGCTATCAATACGATCGTTCAGGAGATGGAAAATCACCGCGATGACGTGATCGTTATTTTCGCAGGCTATCCGGACAAGATGGAGAAGTTTCTCCAGAAGAATCCGGGTCTCAGATCAAGGATCGCATATCACGTTCCTTTTGAGGATTACGACGCTGATGAGCTTTGCAGCATTGCGGAACTCATCGCGGAAAAGAGGGGTATGATCCTGGCTGACGATGCCCGTGAAAAACTGCACGATGTGTTTGGAATTGCCTTGAAGGAAAGTGATTTCGGCAACGGCAGGTATGCACGCAACGTAATCGAAAAGGCAAAAATGGCGCAGGCTACAAGGCTTGTTGAGATGGATTACAGCACAATCAACAATGAGGAGTTAAGGACGATAGTGGCTGCTGACATTGAGATGCCAGTTAAGAAGGCTGAAAAGACGAGGATCGGATTCTGCGCGTAAGGAGGATGCCTATGGAAATTGATATTAAACATGCGTGTTCCTTTACGGGACACAGACCGGAAAGACTTGAGATGAGGGAAAACAGAGTCATTACCTGGCTTGAAGAACAGATAAGAAAAGCTATTGATGACGGCTATACAGTTTTTATTTCAGGCATGCAGAGAGGCGTTGACCTCTGGGCAGCTGAGATCGTTCTGAAACTTAAGAAGGAAGGCAAGCCTGTCAGGCTCATCAGTGCCTGTGCTTGGAACGGAATGGAAGACAGATGGGAAGAACAGGACTGGATAAACAGATACAGGGCGGTTTTGAAAGCCGCTGACAAAGTCGTTTATGTAAGCACAAAGCCCGGGAGGGCAGCGTTTTTCGAGAGGAACCATTGGATGGTAGATCATTCGTCAAGGCTCATAGGAGTATATACCGGTGCTCCGGGCGGAACCAAGGAAACAGTGTGGTATGCCAAGAATCACGGCCTTGAGGTGATCACGATCAAGGATTAAGGAATGAAGATGTATAAACCTTTAGCGTACATTTTTGAAGCGATTGATAAGTCAGATGTTGAAAACAAAGCAGATCTGATGCGAGATGTCTGGTTTGGCATTTTAACCTTTTTCTCATACTTCAGAAGCGTTGGCGAATCGAACATCTATTATTCCAATAATCTCCAGGAAAAGCTGAATATAGAATGGAAGAATTCTCTGTATGAACAGAGGACAATACTGCATGATGAGGTCATGTTTTACTGCACAAGGCTTAACGAGATCTGTTCTGAGTTGAACATTAAAAGGCTCTGTGATTTTGATCTTGAAGACAGAGCAAAGGTAGCTCAGTTTTGCGGATATATCGTATGCAGTCTGTATTTCGGCAACATCAAGGAAGATGTGGCGGTGAATGAATGGATGTCGTCATTTCCGTTAGTGAAGAAGGATTAAACAAAGCCGGATTCCCGGCGGAAGGAGATGAATGATATGAAATTGGCATTAGCTTTATCGGAAAGAGCAGATCTTCAGGATAAGATAGGAGATCTGGCAGCAAGACTAAACAAAAACGCAAAAGTTCAGGAGGGAGAGAATCCTACTGAAGACCCCAATGCTTTGATCAAGGAACTGGACAGTTGTTATGAGCGTCTGGAGATACTTATTGCCAGGATCAATCACACTAATAATGTAACGATGTGTGGTGATGTCTCTATGGTCGATCTCCTGGCAAAAAGAGAATGTCTTTTGGGGAAGATCCAGAAGATGAAAAGTTTTCTGCTGAAGTCGAGCGATCTCATAGACCGTTACTATACAAGGTCCGAAGTCAGGATCCACAGTACGGTTCCTGTTGCAGAACTGCAGGAGAAACTTGACGTTCTCTGTAAGGAATACAGGACATTGGACGATAAGATCCAGGAGATGAATTGGACAACAGAATTGATCTGATAATGTCGGTAGTCAGACTGGGGTGAACAAGATCTCTTAGCGGATGAGAATGATCCGCTCGTACTGTATGGGCAGTGCAATAGTAGCAGAGGCTAAGGCTGTTAAGGTCACCAGGAAATAGAAGGGTTCGAGTCCCTACGACAAATTAAGCTGTACGCCACACCTGTTTATACACGACGATTTACGAGTTACTACCAATTGTTAACCGGCTGACGAGGGTGGGAAAGGGGAATTATTCTAAGAAAAGGGAAGAATATGGCAATTATCAGTAACAGCGATATGGAAATGGTAATAAACGGCAATCAGACTGATGTCATCAGGGAGATACTGAAGGACAGGTCATTTGCTGTCGGGAAATTGCCTGCAGATAAACATTGTACCTGGTATGAAGTTTTCGCAAAACCCCGTACTCCATATGTGATTGTTCTTGCAATAAGAAATGCCGGTGAAAAGATTCATTTTGAGAATTGCAAGTATTATCTGTTCCTGAATCGTTACAGAAATGCAGATAAAGAGATCGAATCTGATTTTATAGAAAAAACAGATAATGCAAAAAAGAAGGGCTGTACTGTAGATTTCATGTCCGTTCAGGAAATGCAGGGGTATCTTAAGGGCAAAGAACTTGTCTTTAGAAACGGTGCCGGAATTGCCTGGGGGATAGGCGGAAATCAGGAGGAAGAAAAGAGGAAATTCATTGAGAATGAATTATTGATCGTCAGAGATAAACGCTATGAAGAACAGATGCTTTATGATGTGTTCCATGATGTGAAAATCTTTCTTACCAAAGTTGCAGATGGAAACGAGAATAGCAAAGAGTTCCATACTGAAAAAGCGTCTGATTTTGATATCATCCCCAGAATAATGGACGTTCTCAAAAATGAATATAAAGATTCAAGCACTTTTTTCGAGGACAAAGACGGCAAAAGTGAAACTAAAACCTATCCAGATGATTTTTGTGTTGAATTTGAATCCGGATCTGATAAGATGCAGGCTTCCTATTTCCTGACAAGATATCACAGTAATCCGGCCTGGTATCTGGATCCTGTGAATGTATTATGCTACAGACTTGCAGTTTTTGTATTGCCCGGAAGTATTACCAAAGAGCAGACAACCGGATTACCGGAGGAAAAGCTGACTGTCAGATTGACGGACGGATCAGTCTATAGAATAGATTCGATCCTTCAGAACGGCGATATACTTTTTGACCTAAATGATTTTTCGAAACTCGTAGGTGGCCTTTTCTGCGAGATTTCGATGGCGTGAGGACCAATGAGACAGCGCAGGATCAAGAAATACACCATACATATACTTGCAATACCCGGAATAAAGCCGGATCTGTTTGACATACCAATCCAAAAGTGCGCGATAATTGCTTGTACCGACAGAGACAACAAGTACTTGTCTTTGTTTCCACCGAAACAGTTATGTGTTGTGCCTTTTGCAGACATAGAAGTTCGTGATGATCCCATGGCCATAAACAGGGCGCATGCCCGATATATTATAAGATTCCTCAGGCAGCTTCCTGAAGAAGTAACAGATCTATTTGTCTGCTGTTCGAAAGGCGGTTCACGAAGCCCTGGCGCAGCAGCTGCCATTCTCCGCATGTCGGGAAGAAGCGACAGAGTGGTATGGGATAATCCGTACTATGTCCCGAACTGGCTTGTTTATCAGACAATCTGCCGTGAATTCGGTCTGTTTGCGCCGCATTGGTACGTGATGCACCTGGCAAGGCGCAACTGCCGCTGTTATAAGAAACTGGTTGAGAATAATGGTGTCTGCAAGTATGAGAGATGGCAGATCATTGATTGATCAGCCATTCTCTTCATCTATTTCCTCAAACCCGTAGCATGTTCTGAGAAGATCGGTCTGTTCGTCAAAAGATTTCAGGAAAGTCTCATAGGTGGCCATATCGGCTTCAGGTTCCTGACATCCTGCAGGAGTGTGCAGCCTTAATCCGAGAGGCAGTGAACGCTCATAGTACCCGGTGTCAAAGCCGCGCTCATACACACGGCACAATCCCGCGAGGAAGTCCGCGACAGTTGCTGAAACAGATGGACGGACAAATGGCAAACGCCACCCCTCGCCTAACAGGGTGCAGATCTGAATGATATTCTTATACATCGGAAGCGTATATCTCGGGAATTCTTTTCCTTCCTGAAGGATGTATTCCAGATACTCATATGTATCAAAGATAAGGTGCTTCAAGTCATCAATGTCGACTCCAACTTTGCAAAAATCATCCCACATCAGTTCCCACTTTTCCTCATTTGTCATAAGAATCCCTGACCTCCATAAGAATATTTCCCAAACGGTTAAGTCCCAAAACGTTCTTGGCAAGACATTTTTCACAGACGCACCTGCCCCAGATGTTATCATGGTGCTTATTGCCCTCAACGAGAGTGGCATTACCTGTGGCGAGCAGCTTTTCCTTCATTTCAGGAACGGCGAACTTTGCCTTGAGGATATTCTTCATGATGTCATAACTGATCTCATTCCAGTTTTCCGGGAGGTTAGGTTCTTTTCTTCCCAAGCGCTTGGCAGCAACCGGATTCTTCACCTCGGAGTACTTGATTTTATCCTCTTCGGAGGAGCACTTCTGGGCCTGGAAAGCGGCCTCAGCGGTGTGATATGTAAGACCTTCATAAACAAAATCACACTGGTAGAAGTTGGAGAGAAAACGGTTCTCTCCCGTAAACTCATTGATCACATTCTCACACATAATGCATCCTCACTTTCTATCTATTTTTTCATCTACATGATAGCGGAGGGGATGGGACAATAAGCGGACATGAAACCCCGATAGCAAGTGCTATTTCTGAATGTCGTACCAATTCCTTGAGCAATGACCGTATACCCAAAGAGCCTGATCCAATTTGCGATCTATGAACTGGTTTTCTGTTGAAAATATCTTATCTGAAAATACAGTTTCTAAGAGCATCAAGTATTCTTTGTACAAGCAAATTACAGTATCTATATCTGTCTTGCTGTTATTGTATCCTAAATAAATATCAAGCGGGGAAACCTTATAATCCAATGCTAGTATTCCTTTGTGAGCATATTCGTCGTAAATGGGAACTTTGCCGGCAGAAAGAAAATAAATGGAATTGATAATCTGTACAGCGCCGAATTTTTCTCCGGGCAGACCAGTATCGATATTTATTCTCAGGATTTCAGAATATAAGTCTCGAATACATTTATATAAGTCTTTTCTATCAAAGTTAGAATTATATGTTTTAAGTGATGAAGAGTCATAGCATTTTTGGACTAGCTTACAAAACTTTTTTGTATCATCTGCCTTAAAGTGAAAATAGCGATAGTTAATGTCTCCATTGTCATTAAGTTCTGTTCCGAGTTTCCAGGCAATGGAACTCGAATCATATATTCCTTTTCCCAATTTGGCAATGATTTTGTCTTCGTCTGTAGGTTTACCTTTTTGTTTAGCAGTTTTTAAATTTAGAGGAATGCCGTATTTAGTTTTTATAGTTCTGGGAATCTCATTCTCGTAATAGAACTGACTGTAAAAGTCTTCAAATAATTCTGGTTTTACATAAGACATTTATTTAACCCCCATATGCTTTCTTAACCTTTTTTGTCCAGTCCTTTGTTATTACCCCTTCTTACTAGTCATCTTCTGCCATATAGGGAATTCGTTCAGCAAAAGATTTCCATGAATCTTAGAACGTGAATATTCTACAAGCATCCAATATAGATTCGTATCGTTGATCTTGCTCCATTTGAGACCTTCAAGACCTAACCACTCGGCTGTATTGGCATCAAGGGGCATATGACAACATGAGAAATGGGAAAGCCTACTGTCTCTGATGTCTTCGCAGCAGATAAGATACTTGAATGACATGTTGATCAACTTCTGAACTTGACCTACAGTTAACGGTGAATGGTTTGAGGCTTCTGATAAAACGCTGCCATACCATCCGTCGAAAGCATCGACCTTATCTTTGGCTTTACCGTTAAAGTATTCTTCCAGTTGCTTTGCTATAAGCTTTTTGGATTTGTTTAACTTGGCTCTGTTGTTTTCTGTTATAGTTGCAGTGCGGCAAGTATCAAGCCAAGCCTGTTCAACGGCGCATAAATATATGCTTTTTTCTTTGCTTGAGGTTACAACATATTCAGACTGAGGTGCCGTGCATGTCTTATCGTTCAGATGCTTGAACGGTCCTTTATCGATGCCTTTAATGAATTTTCTGATGTTCTTCTTGTCGGTTTCTGTGATGGATGTAAGCATGTTTTAATCTCCTTTCGTTACTTGTATAAATGGGTTACTTTTCTTGACCAGTCCTTCATAGCATCTACCAAACGCTGAGGCTCCAGGATCACAACATCCGGTGAGTAGGATTTCGCGAACTGGATCATGGCGTTTTCGGTGACCTGCGCTGAGACGATCACGTAAGTGTCTGTCTCTTCTTCGAATCTGACGTCTTTACCGAAGATGTCGATTATATCCGTGACCATCGCCGGAGTGATCTTAAACCTGACGTGGCAGTCGCCGGAAGCGTACATCTTTATGTGCGTCTTCATGTATTCGGAGAGATTGAAGCGGTCACCGTTGGCATCTTTGAGTTTAGAGAACGGCTTGCGCTTTTTGTCTTCAAGAATGCGGATGTCAGCGATGCGGTCTACACGGTAATTGGAAAGAATACTGTAATCGTCATTGTTGCAGATAAGGTAATACTTGCCCTCTTTCGCGACCATCTGATATGGATTGATAATGTAAACCTTGGGTTCGCCGTTCTCGTCCAGCTTGGGATGGTTCTTCTTGTCAGTGCCGTAATTGACGTAATGGAAAGAGACCTGACGCTCTTGTGATATAGCCTCATCTAATACCTGAATCGTGTAGAACAACTGCTTGTTATAAATTTCAGGGTCCGGAAGTGTCTTTATGTGTTTAACATGGGATTTGAAATGCTCACTGGCAAGACCTTCCAGTTTCTCAATGAGATCCTGACAGCGTTTGTAGGGAACATGGTTCGAAAATAAAAGACCGTCGATTAAGAGGCGAAGTTCCGGTTCAGTGAAATCCCTGGCCAGATAAAAATCTGTCCAAACGTCGTTGCCGTTACTGCGGGGCTTTTCCGTGTAAACGATAGGACAGCCGATCTCCAAAAGATATTCGATATTGCGGCGTACCGTTTTGCGGTCCAAGGGCGGGTCAAAGGACTTATTCAGTTCGTCAAGGATATCTTTCTGATCCAGAGTGTGGTTCTCGTCAGTGCGTCTCTTGAGAATATCCAGGATCATAGACGGGATCATCTTCTTTTTGCTGTTCGGCATGGCTAAGTCCCCGCTTTCTTAAAGATACTTTCATTGTATATGATATTTATTTCCATGGTGTGAAATTGGTACATGCGCGCAGGTAAACTTTGTGTGAATGAAAAGGAAAGCGAGGGGTGAATATGTGCAACGATGCAATTACAACGGGTTTTTCAAGCCTTGATAGGGTTTTAGGCGGTTTGAGACCTGGAACCCTGAATGTGTTTGCGGGAAGGCCATTAGAGGGAAAGACCTCGCTTGCACTTGATATAGCCAAAAGTGTTGCAGGCAGAAGCGGAAAGGCAGTTGTCTATTTTTCTAAAGATAACAGAATTAATGTTGTACGTAGGGTTATAGAATCTTCTATGCAGAAAAATCAGTTGATAGGTGATTGCGAATCAATATCAAAGATGACTGGCGGGGTAACTGGACTTCCGATATACATTGATGATCGTATGCCACACGCTGCGCTGAAATACATTATAACCAGAATAGAAGGCCTATTGTTTTTGAATGTCGACATAGGGCTGGTGATCATTGATGACATTGAATGTTTGAAGAAAGATACAGCTGATATTAAATCCATATTTAACACTTATTTTGAACTGAAGAGGAATGCTGTTGAATTTGGTATTCCTGTCATTGCTATCGCGAAAGTTCCGAAAGATTTCGAATACGGCGAAAAAGGATTTCACGGCAGTGCTGATATAGTAAAGCTTCCTTTTGCAGAAACAGTTGACAACATTGTATTTGTTTATAACCCTGCTTGTCTGTCTCCGAGGTCTGCATTAGTGGATAAAGGCCGATATCAGTTTGATGCCAAACTGTTAATTGTCAAAAACAAGTTTGGAGATAAAGACATTGCTGTGAATATGTTGTGGGATTGTAACAGATTAACATTTCAGGCGTTCTGATAGAGATCTGAACTCTTTTCGGATGGGACAATTACCGTACATCACCGGTTTTATCATAAGGGTGAAAAGTAAAGCACAACTATATGAGAAGCAAGGAGGTGTACCATGGAACCTGCAAAGATCACACCAATGTACCATACGGTGAAAGAACCCAACGGCAGTTATGTTGATGAGCCCAAGATCGTTAAGGTCGCCATGCTCGCCTTGATTCTGACTGACGACAACGTTGATGAAGATGAAAAGCAGCTTTGCGTAATGGCCGCCAGAAGACGCGGTTTCATTACGGAAGAGGAAAGCAGGCAGCTGCTGTTTTACAGGGGCAGACTTAACGAGATGAGGAGTCGCGGAAATGAAGACGGTTAAGGATTATCTCTTTGAACTAGATGTAACTCAATTGGTTGACACCTATTTCGAGGAGTATGGCGCGAAGCTCTTCGATCTCTATTGGTTTAATAATCCTACTGATTACAATGACGAGCACATTGATTATGATGAGACCGTCAGAGAATTGACGGTTTTTGAGTATGCGCAGGCGAAAAGAAAAGAACTGTACGACTATTTCAAGTTTCTTAAGAGTGTTGATGTCAAAGAGAGCCCTAACCTGAAGACTTGCATTATTTATGCGTTTGGAAAATATGAAATGGACTACCGCAACAGATGGCAGGTAAGGCTCCTTTTCCTGGAGGATCTGCTGACTGATCCTGAAAATTGTAAGAACCGTACTTTTGATGCTGTTGAATTCTCAGAAGTGCTGGGTTTTCGAGTGGCTGACAACAAGTTTACTCAGGAAAAAATCTACAGGGTCATTTCACGTGTGCTGGAAATCGCTTCCGCTACAGGCTACAGGCAGGAAAACCGTGAAAAGTATTTAGAGTATATCAAAGAACACAGGGGTGATTATGAACTCTACATGCCTATAAATGAGTGGTCCAGGTTCTCTTTCGGCGATGATCCTGCTCGTATTTGTCACGGCGAGACTGCAGAGAGCCAGAAAAAACTCAATGAAGCCTGGAAAGCAATCTACGAATATGAGATGTTTACGATGAAAAGGGAACGGGAGATTATTTTGAAAGCATATAGAAGGTAAAAGTAAGAAAAGATTAAAGCTGTAATCAGCGATATAATCAGACTATGAAAATAGCTACAATGACATTCAGGCTCTATGCCCCGTGGGTACACAGCCTAAAGGAAAAGCGCATGATCGTGAAAAGTCTTGTAACACTGTTACAGAACAAATTTCACGTTTCCAGCGCTGAAATCGACGAGCAGGATACCCATCAGATCATAGTAATCGGTGTGGCGGCCATAGTTCCGCACAACGCGATGGCCGACAGCCTGATGGATTCCATCTCGTCTTTTGTTGAGTCAAATACCGAAGCAGAGATCCTGGACGAGACCAGGGAGGTACTATAAATGAGTCTTAAAGACACAAGCAAGTTTATTTCGCTGATTCTTCGCCATCAGCCGGAAGCGATTGGCATCACTTTGGATGAACATGGGTGGGCGAATGTTGATGAACTAATTGAGGGTGTCTCAAAAACGCACTATTTAGACATGGCTACGCTTGAGCAGATCGTGGCTGACGACGAGAAGCAGCGTTATTCGTTTAACGAGGATAAGACGCTTATCCGCGCTAATCAGGGACATTCAATCCCTGTAGATGTTGAACTTGAAGAAAAAGAACCGCCGGAGATCCTTTTCCATGGCACCGGTGAAAAATATGTCTCATCGATAAATGAGCAGGGGCTGATACCTAAGTCCAGGCTTTACGTACACTTGTCTTCAGATGAAGCGACAGCACTTAAAGTCGGACAAAGGCACGGAAAGCCCTATATTTACACGGTTAAGAGCGGCGAGATGCACAAAGATGGATACAAGTTCTACCGTTCGGTCAACGGTGTTTGGCTGACCAAGGCTGTTCCGGTTAAGTATCTGACGAATCCCTGATCTCCATCAGGATCTTTCCGAGCCAATTCTGCCCCTCCTTCTGTGAACATCTCGCGCAGGTACAGTGACCCCAGCGGTTATCGTGCCAGGTGTTTCCCTCGATTAAAGTGGCGTTACCGGTTGCTTTCAGCTTTTCGAGAAGCTCCGGATTGGAGAACTTGGCGATAAGAATATCCTTCATGATTCCGCGACAGATCTCATCCCAATTAGAAGGGAAACCGGGCTCCTTTTTGCCCATGCGCTTGGCTACGACAGGGTTCTTGATCTGGGTGTACTTGGCCTTAGCCTCTTCAGTGTCACATTTTTGAGCCTGGAAAGCTGCCTCCGCATTGTGGTAGGTCAGTCCCTTATACTCAAAGTCACACTGGTAGAAATTCGAAAGAAATCTGTACTCGCCGTTGAAGTCGTTGATCATTTCTGTATTCATGTGATAGACCTCCTTTTATATATTTCCAACAGTATAGCGGGGTGTATGGGACCAAAAACGTACATCCCGCGCTATATGATGAGGGAAACAAAAGATATCACAGGGAATATATTTGTAAAGGGTAAATCAGCTATAATTGTCCTTAAGTTCTAACAGACATGGAATTTAAGGAGGAACTAATATGCTTCGTCTTGAAAGCCGGAGTGTGCAGATAAAGAAATACTTGGCAGGAGTGCTTATTGCTGTTCTCTGCCTATATCTTATTCCCATGATCAGCCTTGCAGCCGGATTCGGCTGTGACACTCAGCTACCTTCGGTTGACCAATCTACCTGGCAGCTCAGTTATTATGCGGGTGTATTCTCTACTGCCGTAACCTGCTCGGTAAATCCGTCAGCTACTATGGCAATATTGGCTGTTTTTGGAACGATTGAGAATGCAGCCACTTATACGGATAATGCTGTCTTGATTAATATTGCTAATTTCCTTAATGGTATTCCTGTTATCAGGGAAATGGGTAAGACCCCGGTTGCCAATCCTTACGCGGCCGCACTGCTCATAGTTATTGCCATTGCGTGGATTATTATTCATTCGACCGCTATTTCAGAGTTTGTTGCGAAATGGATATCCATGGATAAGCTCGACAGGATCTGCAACAGTATCTACATTGCTGGTATTTCGCTTTTACCTTTGGTAAAGACGGATGCGCTGGCGGCTAATCCTCCAGGAAGCAAGAGTGCAGAAACAGTTGTCAAAGCTTCATCACTAATTGCAGGAGCAACGCAGTCTACAAAACCCTCAGTTGGCACATACATTATTACCGCGGTTGTAGCCGTAGTCGTTACTATCCTTGGTAACTTCGTTTATTCATGCGTTAGCGACTGGGAAACTATTGTTGCGGCAATCCCTGTCAAGGGCACCAGTTTCATCTGGCAGATAGTAAAGGCATTTATCCATATCGGACTTTTAGCCCTGCAGATTTATGCTCCTGTTGTAAGTGCAATCGTCAGTTTGCATCTGCTCGTAGCATGCATATTCCTGTTCAGGATCCTTAAGCGGGCTTCAAAGTATTATAAAGACATTTACATATATGCCGTTGTTGGAAAGGTATTTAAGCGAAACGAAACCGTTTCTGTCATTGAGAAGCGCGTCCCGAGAAAGCTTAAGAAGCTCTATCCTTCAATGGAAATAGCTATCTCACTTTATACCTTCCACGGCTATGCCCGCCTGGCAAAGCGTTCCAGAGTCTGGCTCATCAAAGAAGGTGAAAAGATCGATCTTGTTTATAACCGTCTTATCCGCAAGCCGTATATCCTTACATGGGCAGAGCTCTGTGAGAAACAGGGCAACAAACCGGTATATCTCGAACAGTGCATGAGGTTCTTAAGGATCCGTACGGAAGACAGGAAACTGGAGTTTGTGTTATCCAGCCGTTATAAGCAGGAGACGGAACTGCTCTCGGAGGCTTTGGGTCTTAAGGACTATGAAGTCGTAAAGCAGGAAAAGAAAGACGCAAAGCAGCTGAAGAAGGAGTTAAAAAAGAAGGGGAAGAAGACGAAGCTGGGAGAGGTTTAAACTGGTGTGAAAGTACCATTAATGTCACTCTTCAAAGCTAGAAACATGGTACATTATGAGTGTAACAAATTGAAGTTGTCATAGTTTGTTATCTCCTTTCTGTTACTTTTTCGTGGATTTTGGCAGAAACGGCCTGACATTGTGTCGGGCCGTTTCTGTTATTCGCAAAAAAATCTTTTCTTATGTTGAACGGCCGCACTCTCAGGGGCGGTCGATTTTTGTATGAAAGGAATTATCGATTATGGAAGGAAAGACATCACAAAGTAAAGTAATTTGTGCTCTAAACACATTTTCACTATACGCATTGCCTCAGCACGATTCAACGAAATCTCAATTGAATTTACAAAGTCTCGAAAGAATTTTACAAACGCTTAATAATGAAAAGAGGTGTTGGTATGCCGAAAAAACGCAATAATATCAGTAGTTTGACCAAGCAATATCTGGCTGCCAAGCGCCCATTTCTGAAAGAATCAACTTATGCTCACTATGTGGAATTGGCAGAGAATTACATAGATCCTTATGTAGGGAACCACTATTTTGAAAAATCCGATGCCAATTCAGCCAGAGAATTCATAACTACTCTTAAAACCTCTGGAAGAACATCAGGGAATGGCGGATTATCTGACAAAACCATTAGGGATGTCTACTCACTGATCAAGAGTGTTTACTATTTTGCTGCAGAAAACGGGAGCGTTCCGTCAGATATCAGGCTCCCAAAGCTTAATACCGCCAAAGCCTCTAGAATGACGCCTCAGGTATTTACTACATCACATCAGAAACAGCTTGAGGCATATATCACAGCTAATATGACTCCAGAACACCTTGGAATATTGCTCTGCCTATATACCGGTATGAGAATTGGTGAGATATGTGCTCTTAAATGGTCTGATTTTGATCCTGAAAGTTGCCTGATCAATGTCAACAGAACTGTTCTTAGAATCAAAAATACCGAAGCACGAGGGAAACAACCCAAAACTGTAATAGTGACTGGCACCCCCAAAACTGAAACTTCACAGCGTGCAATACCAGTGCCCAAGGCAATTGGCAAACTTCTGAAGAATGAAAGCAAGCAGATGTCTGAGGATTACTATGTTGCTACCTGTTCTGACCGGCTAATGGAACCAAGACGCTACTACGAGAAGTACAAGCAGATATTGCGCAAATGCGGAATCACGACTAACTATACATTTCACGCACTACGTCATACATACGCGACTCGCTGTATCGAAAGCGGTATCGATCCAAAAGTTGTAAGCGAGTTATTAGGGCATTCATCCGTAACCATCACACTCAATCGGTATGTTCATCCAACTATGGAGATGAAAAAGCGTTGCGTAGAAAGGCTTATGAGGTGATTCGTCACAAAGTACTTTACTTTGAGTACAAATAGTATCGCTTATAGAACGATAATAAACAACTATAATATAAGGAGGATCTATTTATGAAAAAGAAAATTGCCCTTGTTGTATTAGCTGCCATGGCTGCAACAATGATGTTCGGTTGCTCATCAGCGCCTAATAGCAGTAGTGCAAGTGAAACAACAACAGAGGCTACCACAACAACTACTGAGGCGACCACAACTACAAGCGAGACCACCACGACCGTCAAGGAATTGCTTGAAAGTGATTTTGATATTCAAGAATACATATATGTTCCTTGGTACAAAAAAGAAAACACTGAGTGCCTGTTGGTAATAAAGAATAACAGTACCGAATCAGCATATGTAAAATTCAATATTACTGCACATGATAAGAATGACAATGTAATTGGTGCTACCAGCATACCTAACTACTTTTTGGGTGCGGGCGAAGAAACAGTTATTTACGGCATATTTGAGGGTGTTACAGGTGTGGATCATATCACCCGAAAAATGACAATCAGTGATGGTGGAACCAAAGAACCTCAAGTTGGGACATTAGAAGCTAAAGCTCATGTTAACAAAAACAATGTTGTTCTCACTATTTCTAATAACGGTCAAAGTGAAGCCACAGAATTTTATGCTTATGTGTTGTTCTTCGATAAAAACGGCAAAATCGTTGATTATACTTCTTCTGACGAGATTTATTCCCTTCCTGCCGGCGATTCGACATCTATACAGTTAAAGACATATGTAAAGTTTGCTTCGTTGAAAGTTTATTTTGTTGATGTCAGGTATTAACAGGCTGCGAATTAGTGTTAAAAAGGCTGGGGTTATCCCAGCCTTTATTCTGCTCATGTTTGCAGAATGTTAAATTGATGTTCATGCAGACGGAACAAGCAATGATTATAATAAATTACATAAATCTATGATTTGTTTGACAAAGCTACAAAAATCTTAATAAGGAAAGGAAAGAATATGTATTGTTTAAAATGTGGTACAAAAATGGAAGACGATGCACGTTTCTGTCCTGAATGCGGGGCAGTAACGGAAAATGCAGGCAGCGCTCCAGCTAACAATGAAACTGCATCACAGATACCAACTCCTACCCAGCCAGTTCAAGAGATTTCTCCGGTTGCAGAGATACAGGCTACTAAACCTGAAGAAAAGGTCAGCATGCCAAGTGCTCCTAAAGATAAATCTAATGATGCTATGGTCAAGTTCATTAAGCAAATGGGCATGACTAAGTTAATTATAGCTGCGGCTATTGTTGTTGCAGTTCTTGGAGCAATAATTGCGTTGGTCGTTGTTCTTAATAAACCAAAGCCGCAAAAGGGACCCGGTCCGCAGCAGGTTGATACTGTTTCTACATTGATCAAAGTAGTTAAGAACAGCTCTTTTTCAACATATGAGGTCGTTTATAATGGTGTCTGCACTATTAAAAATGAAAAGAAACCTGAGAATGTTGATTACTACGTTTCATATACAGCTACGGTTAAGGCAGGTTTTGATTTTAAGGAAATAAAGATTACCAAGAATGACGAAACCAATGAATTGGTTATTAGCTTGCCTCCGATAGAACTGTATGAACCCCAAGTAAAGATTGAAGAATTGGACTACATTATTGTAAACAAGAAGGTCAAGACTGAAACCATTTCTGCGGATGCATACAAGATCTGCAAGGCCGATGTTGCTGAAAGATCCAAGCAGCAGAATGCAATTTATAAGTATGCTAAGGAGAATGGAGAACGACTTGTAAAAGGTCTGATAACACCATTCCTCGAAAAGACAGACGAAAACTATACTATTAAATTCGAGTGGAGGGAAACAAAATGAAAAAGATATTAAGCAGTTTGTTAGTTGTATTCATTCTCTTCACTATGGCTGGTTGTAATTCTAAGAAGAATGACAAAGCCGAAGAAAAAGAAGTTGAAAAGACCATTGAAGTTAAGGCAATGCGTGAAATTGCTGAATTAGCTACAGTAGAGTGTTATTTCCATAACGTTGCTAAATCAGACAGAGACCTGAATCCTGAATGGTATGCGTTCTGGGAAAAGAAAAATATGCGTTTTTGGGTCGAGTATGAAGGAATTGTAACTATCGGAATAGATGTTGCAAAACTGAAGGTTGAGGTCAGTGACAATAATGTAGTTACAATAACTTTGCCTGAGGCTGTTGTTTTAGGCGCAACGGTTAATGAAGAATCATTAAACAGTGATTCATTCTATTTTGATCCCAATGCTAAAAAGCCCAGTCCGGAAGAGCAGAGCGAGGCATACAAGCAGGCTCAAAACACCATGAAGGAAACGGCCGAGAAAAACCGCGCTTTAATGGCTAATGCTCAAGATAATGCTAAAGAGCTTCTTGAGAATTATGTTAAGTCTGTTGGTGAAGCTATAGGAGTTACTTACACGATCGAATGGAAGTATCTTGACGATCAGAGTAAAGTCTCAGAGGTTGCACCGCCTACAGAATCAAGTACTAAATGATGCGTGTATTGTGATTGCGAATGAATATGGTTAATAATCCGATAGAACTAGGTAAATCTGATTATATTCTAGCTACTTCCTGCGGTTTATTATCCGGATTGATTGATGCAATTTTTGTTGGGGATCCGCAAAACAGCATATTAGGAAAAGCGACTGATGATTTAGCTGATAAGTTTGTTGTTAAGGCAGCACAGTTTTTTTGGAAGAATGATAAGCGTTCAGTTGGCAAAAACAAAAAAATGCCAACTGAACTTCATTCATGCATAAGTTATTTGGAGCAAGCTTTTCCGGTAAGATATGATGCCCGATATGCCAAGGACCTTAATGTGAAAGAAGGCATGTTGGAACACATGACTTCTAGTAACCATCATTTGTTGTCTTTAGCTCATAGTCCCGATCCTATTGGATTAGTGTTTTCGATTATTGATCAGTATAACATCAGTGGATCTGCATCGTTTTGGGACAAAGGAAAAGTAATCCATGTTGTACCCAGTAAAGTGTCCAAAAATCCGTATCCTTTTTTTTATGGTTCTGATAACCCATCAAAGCTGTATTGCGGATTTATAAATTGGATAGGGCATTTGATTTCTGATCTTTCCGGTTCAAGTTCTACAAGGGGACCAGGTAAGAACGGTCGTGGAATGGGACTGGCTATGCCGTTTTATTCTCTCATAGAAGCGTGTGATTGGGGTAATTTCAATAGCGATACTTTTGCGGAGATGATGACAAAAGTATATGAAGAAGGCTATGATTTCCGTTTTGGTATAGCTACCGCTATTCCTGTAGTTATCAATGAGCTGTTAGTTAGAGCAACATGGACTATTAAAAACAAGTTTATTGATGGAAAAGATTGGAAATTTAGTCTTCCTTCAATGGGAAGTGATTCTTTTAGGTTATACCTCCTAATGGCAACTACCACTTTTGAAGTTGTCGATTGCACTTTTGCGTTAGGCCATGCTGTCAAAATCGAGTCAGGATTAGAGTTTAATTGGGTTGGCTTTTTTAGCAATGTAAATCTTATTGGTATTACCAGATTGTCCGGATTAATACTTAAAGAGTGTGTTATTCGTATAGGAAGAATAGTTTCTGAAGATTCTGAAGAATTTACAAACATTATTCTTGAATTGATTCCAGAAGAAACCGAAAAGAAACTGATATCACTTTCTATAACCTTAAAGGAATATCTTGATTGCTTAGATTATAAGAAAAAGATAGAAATCGCTTTAGAAGAATATAATGAGGCTAAAGAAGACAGAATAAGAATCGAAAAACAAGTTGAAGACAGCATTGATAGACTTATGAAATGCCGTGAACAAATGCAGACGCAGTTTGAGTCTGAGTTTGTTGAGTATTTAGTTGTCTTTGACAAAGGATTCGAGCAGATGAATATAGGAATTATGGGTAATGATTCTGACATTTATATAGACGCAAATTCAAAGATCCAAAACCAGTTAGGTAAAGACATACAGTTCCATTCGCAAGACGAATTTGATGGCCTTATGGGTTCCGATGATGATTTTAAGTTATGAGGATATCGACAAATGAAAATATATGAGACACGAAGTGCAATTAAGGTTTTCTTCTATTTGCTTGCAATAGACGGAACTATTGATGATGTTGAGCTTGGCCATTTCCGTAGTATCGGATTAAGTATGGATCCTAATCATTTCATGGAATATTGCGATGAGCTCGAGAATGATTGCAAAAAGCTTTTGCTGAATGCTGTTGATGAGAAGTATGATCTAATCTCTGAAGCAGTTGATGAGGCTTTGACACACAAAGCAAAGAATGATGATCAGGGCATTACTCCAAGACTTCTTGTATGGGATTTGTTTGCAGCTGCTTTTTGTAATGAAGAATATGATAAATCAGAAAAGCGATTAATTAATCATGTAGCTCGTAAGACTGGTGTGGATAAAAGTGTTGTTCTTGAGATGGAACAAATGATGAAGACTCTTACTTCAATTCAGAATGAGATCAATTGGGCCCAGCAGGCTAATCGCCCCTATGGCGAAATCAGACCGATTATTGATGAGCTTGAGAAGAGGCAGGCTGTAATTACAGAGTCGGCAGAATTCCTTATTGCTGATGAGATAGATTCTGATAATCCTTATGAATACAAGCCTGATTTCTTTGATAAGACGATTTCTAAAATTGATGGAACGGTAAGACCTATTACCGATAAAGTTGGAGCCGCAGTTGTACCAGTAGCACAGAATGTTGGAAAAGTAGCGCAGAATACTGCCGTATCAGCATTTAAGGGGCTCAGTAAAAATTATGAAAAATTCGCCAAGAGATTCAATGGCGAAGATAAGAGGAGGTAAAGTAATATGCCTATACCTTTTATTATCGTTGGCGCCACGATTGCTATGGGTGTTTCAGGTGTTGGACTTGGAGCAAAGGGTGGATATGATCAGCATCGTGCTGAGCAGCTGAATAAAGAATCAAATAAGAGAGCAGAGAATGCATCTCTCAGGCTTGAAGATCTACGCAAAAAATGCAATAAGTCTTTGCAGGATCTCGGGGATGAGAAACTTTATGTTCTTAATGGAAGCGTTACTAGATTTGTCGATGCTTTTTCTCAATTGAAAAATGTGGATTTTACTGAATCTGAAGGTCTTGATGAACTGGGAAAGATTCAGATGGGAACGAAAGAGTTTTCTGAAATGAAAGAGCTCACTGCATTTTCATCTTCGCTTTTACAAGGCTCAGCGACTGGCATTGCCGGCGGTGCATTGACAGCGTTTGGAGCATATAGTGCTGCTTCAGCTTTAGCTACGGCATCGACCGGAACAGCTATTGCTTCACTGCATGGAGCAGCTGCTGCAAATGCAACACTTGCCTGGTTTGGAGGCGGATCTCTTGCGGCAGGAGGTGCCGGAATGGCTGGAGGTGCTGCTGTTCTTGGGGGAATAGTAGCTGGTCCTGCTCTGTTGTGCATGGGATTAATAGTTGGTGCTAAAGCAGGCAAGAATCTTGAAAATGCTAGAGCAAATGCTTATCAGACTAATGAGATTTGCGAAGAACTCGAAAATGGTTCAATTGAATGTATCTCCATAAGGCGTAGAACTTATATGTTCTACAATTTGTTGGCTAGACTGGATTCTTATCTATTGCCTCTTACATATGCAATGGAGGATATTATCAAAACTGAAGGAACGGATTACTCACAGTATTCTGATCAAAGCAAGAAGACTATTGCATCTGCTGCAGCTACAGTGACAAGTGTTAAGGCAGTTCTTGATACACCCATACTTACTGATAGTGGAGCTTTGACGGAAGAGTCTGAAGAACTAATAAAACGAGAAATGTGAAGAACAAACTATACATCATGATTACAAAAGTTTGTTATTTCTAATAAAGAGGTGGGTATTATGAGCAAAAGAATAGTTTCAGCTTTGTTGGCTACGTGCATTATGTTTTCTTTCGCAGCGTGCAATACCAATAGTCAGAAGGACGATAGGATTGAGGTTAACACCAGAGTAACCAAGACTGGAGACGATAACTACATAGATGAACCCAGTCAGTCCATTGCTAGTACTTTGGGAACGACTACGGAGACAACCGAAACTACTACTGAGTCTACGCCTGAGACAACACCAACACCTACGCCTACCCCAACTCCGGTACCCATAGGCAAGACCAAGGTCACTACGGCGCAAAAAAAGAAAAACAAGAATACTGATTTTGGGGATGATTACAATCGAATTCCAAAGGTAACGATAGAAGGTGTTGATACATCGGCCATTAATAAGGAAATTAGCAAGTTTTGCAAAGAGTATTATAAAGATGAGTTCATTGATTACAGTTACTATATTGGAAAGACTTATATTTCCTTATTTTTGAGCGTTGGTTATGGCGATGGTGGTGGGACAGAGAAGGTTTATAACATTTCCAGAAGGACCGGCAAAAAGATGAGTAGAGCTGAAATGCTGAAAGAACTTGGCATTTCAAGCAAAAAATTCAATTCCAGAGTTAAGAAAGCCATAAAGAAATACCTGAAAGGCGATTTAAAACCCAGTTCCAAAGCATATAAAAAGGCAATCAGTAATAAAACACTAAATAAATCAACGCCTTATTCTGATTCAAAGGGAAAACTATGTTATATAACCTCGATTGTTGATCCGTTAGATGGTTATGGCGCTGCTCATCTTCTCGGAAGATGCTGACCGTCAGATATTGAGAGGAAGTGAGTATCTATGAGTAAGAGAATAGTTGCAGCGTTTTTGATCACAAGCATTATGCTGTCTTTTGCCGCTTGTAATACCAACAGTCAGAAAGACGACAGGATTGATCTTACAACAAGAGAAACTGAAACAAATCCTACTGGAAACATAGATGAGCCTCAGCAGAGCATTGCGGACCCTTTGGGACCGACTACGGCTTCTGGCGGTGAGACAACTGAAGAGAGTGACACTACAGAACCAGCAGATACCACAGCATCCACTGAAACATCCGGAACGACTGCAAAGCCTACAACTAAAGCTTTAGGTAAGGTCACAGTATCGGATGCTTTTAAGAAGACATATGCCAAGAACCAGTTTGGATATAAGGCTACAGTAAGAATACCCAAGATAACGATCGCAGGCGTCAGCACTAAGGCAATCAACAAAGAGATCTACGATACCTGTAAGAAAAAAGCCGGAAACTATTGCAGCTGCAAGTACAGTTATTATATTGGGAAAACCTATGTCTCAATTATAGTGTGTCTTTCGGAAGAACACGATAACAGCCCGGCAACGTTCTACAACGTTTATAACATTTCAAGATCATCCGGCAAAAAGCTTTCGAGAAAACAAATGCTTAAGATCCTTAAAATCTCTAGCAAGAAATTCAATTCAAGAGTAAAAAAGGCAATCACTAAAGTTTATAAGAGAGACTTTGGTTATTCTTCGAAGGCTCCGTCATATGTCAAGCGGGAATATAAAACGGCAGTCAGCTCAAAGTATTTGAATAAGGCAATTCCCTATGTCAATTCTAAAGGAAAGGTCAGTTATATGATTAAGCAGTTGCCTTTCCCCGCAGGATCGGGACAATACGATTGCCACGGAACTTGTTGAATTAAATCAATTCGAATTTGAAGGCGGCCTATGTGCCGCCTTTCTTATTGGCTTAATAAAAGAATAAATAGCCAAGTGCTCCAAACAAAGTAAATCAAGGGGTTTCAATGGAAAAACTTTTTTCAACTTGGGGGTTGCACATCGAAAAATGATGTGTTATCTTATCGCTGATGAAGGAAGTGCCTGTCCGTCATTCAGTTCAGAAAATGAACCGGATCGTACAGGGCTTCTTTTTTTATATCTAAATTTTGAAAGGACAAAAGACAATGGAAACTGTTATGTTGAAAAACAGCTTGAAACTCCGCAAAACGTTCAATCTCAGAACGTTCGTATCCGTATGCGCTTTTGGCCTAAATTATCTCTCGAACAGCGAAATAAGCTTTAGACGCAACTATGGATCAAATGGGCGATTACGATGTTAATCAGGCTTTTGTTTAGGCACAGACAAAACTGTTCTTGATATCAGGATCGTCCGAAGAATAAACCGGGCGATCCTTTTTTATTGCCCACGCAGCTTGACAACTTAATCCTTTATACACCCCCGTAGCTCAATCGGTAGAGCAACCGGCTGTTAACCGAGAGGTTGAAGGTTCGAGTCCTTCCAGGGGTGCCAAAAAGACACTGTAAAGAAGGCACTCTTTGCAAGTGTCTACGAGGCGGCTTGAGGGAAAGGCACTTCACTTAAGTCACCTCGAAATGGGAAGAAAGCTAATCCGGTGAAAGCGTCAGGTTGAAGCCCTGAAGAGTCTGGATCGACACCAGATCTTCCCACCAAATGGATCTGTAGTGTAACGGTAACAGACCGGACCTTTAATCCGTGAGATGAGGGTTCAAGTCCCTCCAGGTCCACCAAAACTCCCGATGTCGGAATTGGTATACGAACTGCTCTTAAAAAGCGGGGACTGCGGGTTCGAAGCCCGCTCGGGAGACCATTTTGTCCGTGTAACCGAATTGGCACAGGTACTGCGCTAAGGACGCAGGTTTTGAGGGTTCGAGTCCCTCCACGGACACCAATATGCTCCTATAGCACAACGGATAGTGCAACGGCCTTCTAAGCCGTGGATCAGCGTTCGATTCGCTGTAGGAGTACCACTTGTCTGATTGATGCAATTGGTAGACGTAACTGATTCAAAACCAGTTTCTTCAGGGTTCGAGTCCCTGATCAGACACCAACATGGGCAGATATTCCGTAGAAGGCAGCGGGCCGGTCTGTAAAACCGGCGACATAGGTCTCGGGGAGTTCGATCCTCTCTCTGCCCACCATATTGGAAAGTAACTCAGCTGGTCAGAGTGCCGTTCTTATAAAGCGGTGGTCGAGAGTTCAAGTCTCTCCTTTCCAACCAATATGCTTCTGTCGCCGTCGGCCGGCGTAAGGGCCATTCCCGTATATCTGAGTTCGAGTCTCAGCAGAAGCAACAAGATCGCATAGGCTAACGGAAAGACCATCCGGCCACGGACCGGATACTGGGGGTTCGAATCCTCCTGCGATCGCCATTTTATGCCGTGTTACCTTAGCAGGGAGGAGGGTCAGTCTTGAAAACTGTTGTGCCTTATGGGCACTGGGAGTTCGAATCTCTCACACGGCGCCATTATGTCGACATAAGCCTAACTGGTAAGGCAGCGGTTTGCTAAACCGTGAGTAACCGTTTTAGCGGTGTCCCGGTTCGAGTCCGGGTGTCGACGCCAAGTATGGTCCCTTTAATGTCACTCATGTTATTTCAGCCGATGTTAGTATTGAATTGAGAATAAGGCGTAAGCGCTAAGCAATGTATCGTTCAGCTATGGAGGTACAAATGTATGAGAAAGAATGATGATAGTTTGTTAGTGCTATTTGCATTAATGGTTTTATTTTTTCCTTTAAGTGTGATTTTCTATTTGGTAAAGAGGATTAAATAAAAGCCTTATCAAAACAGCTCCCATTGGGAGCTGTTTTATGTAGGTATTAGTTTTTATTCATCAGTTTGCTTTCTTATAAGCAACCCTGGACTTATATACGATCTTGTTCTTGCCGCTCTTAGTCGTCTTGCTGTAGTTGACTATGAATATCTTGTTGCTGTAGGTCAGGGTTACGCCTTTTGCAAGAGTAATCTTTGCAGGGAATTTTGTGATGTTTTTAAGGTTGATCGCAAGCTTATAAGGCCCCTTCTTGATCTTGGATTTCTTTTTGGCGAACTTGGTATATCGCTGGAACTGAACGAAGCCGGTGACGTCAAATGTTCCGTCCGGATTCTCTTTGCATTCAAGCTCGATGAACTGGCCGCTCCAGATACCGATGTTATACCACCATTGAAGCTTTTTCTTCTTTTTGTATTTGGTCATGGTGATGTTATTCGAAGTTACGCGGTAGCTTCCTGCCATCTTTACAAGAGCTATCCTTGAAGGTAGGCTTGCCTTCTTCTGCTGTACGTCAAAATCCGGGACTTCGGTCTTTTCGGATACTTTTGCATAATAAGTCGTCGCTCTGCTGTAGTTGCCGTTCTTGAATTCGATCTCTGCTTTGCAGACATTGGCTAGGTCAAATGCATATTCATAGTCGCCGCACGCTTCAAACAGAGCCTGCGCTTCGCTGTAGTTTCCGGCTTTCAGCAGTTCGATGCCCTTTTTGTATTTGTTTTCAGCTACTCCGACGATGTCGTCATCACCGACGCTGTCTTTACCATTGCTTTTTGAATCCACAGACTTTTTCGTGGTGGTATCGGCTTGTTCTGAAATGGCGGAGTTCAGTCCGGAACATGATGAAAATGAAGCCATCATGAGCATGACCATAACGACGGCAGAGACTTTCTTGAACTTGTTATGCATTACATACCCTCCAAACTGTAATAACGCCATAAGTATTACATATATGCTCATCATGGACAATGTACATAAAGATTACACACCGTAAGTTTATACTCCCATTATCAAAGCATGCTCAAATAGTAAAATTGTGTTCGGAGGAAATCTGAAATGAAGAAGACATACATTAAGATCACAAGCCTGATCTGTGTTCTGATCGTGGCTGTGATGCTTCTGGGATGTGCGCTGTTTACTTATATAGAGATCAGTATGGTAAATAAGGAGTGCATGGCTGAGATCCACAACAACTCGCAGATCCTGCCCGAGGAATTTAATGCCGCCCAGGAGGATGTTGAAACATACATGATCAATCAGAGAGGCGCCAAGTTCCTTGCAAGTTCTGAAAACCCGAATATCGGTTATTACGGAAAG
>Ga0310786_10003033_pt1 | contig 24862 bp, 26 predicted proteins | sample AusTroGonzalo_MG_FD_203881 | JGI IMG/M metagenome (GOLD analysis project Ga0310786, IMG submission 203881) | Bovine rumen microbial communities from tropical cattle in Woodstock, Queensland, Australia - Gonzalo_03 (v2) (version 2) | ecosystem: Host-associated > Mammals > Digestive system >...
TCGTAAGCGTTGACGAAGTTACTTCAACTTCCGATGACGTTGTAATGATAGACAAGTCCATTACAACTACAACAACCACCACCACAACAACTACTACAACGACTACCACTACGACAACAACAACTACTACAACCACAACAACAACTACTACAACCACGACAACAACAACAACTACTACAACCACAACGACTACTACAACAACTACTACCACCACTACTACTACCACCACTACAACGACTACCACAACATCAACAACAACAACTACTACGACAACAACAACAACTACTACAACCACTACCACGACAACAACTACGACTACTACCACAACGACGACAACAACAACTTCTACATCCACAACTACAACTACTGGAATAGTTAGCCGTGCTGACGAAACCACAACTACAGTCATCCCGCCCATCGGTACTGCCGGAGAAGGCATCGACGAACTCTCCATTTGCAAGCAGGACGTAATTGGCAATGAACTTCCCGGTGCTGTTCTCGTTCTCACAGGTAAGGACAACAACGGCAATGATATCATATTCGATATCACAAACATCACTCTCGGCGATGATGCAGAGCTCATCTCCACTGAGGACGGCGCATCGCTCTCATGGCGTTCAGGAAGCACTCCTGCTATAATAACAGACCTTCAGGAAGGTACTTACACTCTCCACGAAGAAGCTGCTCCTGACGGCTACGAGGTAGCTACTGACATCACATTCACTATTGCAGACGGTCAGCTCTCAGGCGATGCAACTGTTGTTACTGACGGTTCAGTAACAATGATCGACAACAACATCAATACTACCACAACTACTACAACAACAACTACTACAACTACCGTTACAAGCAGCGGTTCCGATGCTCCTCAGACAGGAAGCACCGGCGTTGGCACAGCAGCAGCAGCACTTCTCCTCGCAGCTGCAACAGCATTCGCTGCACGCAAGAAGAATAACGACTGAGCATAGCTCATAACTAAAAGGACTGCGGTTTATTCCGCAGTCCTTATTTTTTTACATTACACATTCCGTGGTTATATTCCAGCTGTAAAAAAAGAGCGCCCTTCCGGACGCTCTTTATTGTTAGTCAACTTATATCTCATTGACCTTTCTTGCAATATAGGAGGTGTGGAGAACCTCATGAGCCTTGTGGCTGCCGGGCTTCTCAAAGAACTCCTCGTAAACCTGCTTGATAGCAGGATTCTCATGTGACTGACGGAGAGGCATATCCTTGTCGATATCGTAGAGAACCTTAGCTCTCTCAGCTCTGATATCAACGAAGTTTCTGACACCCATGGGAACCTGAGGCTGACCGCCGCCGTTTACACAGCCGCCGGGACAAGCCATGATCTCGATGAACTGAGCGTCATTGCTGCCGTCTCTGATGCTGTCGAGGATAACTCTTGCATTGGAAAGACCGCTTGCAACCTTAACCTTAACGTTGAGCTCGTCAACAGAGAATTCCTTGATACCGTCTGTACCACGAACCTGAGGAATGTCAACAAGTGTCTTGCCTGTAAGAGTATTGTAAGCTGTTCTGAGAGCAGCCTCCATAACACCGCCTGTTGCGCCGAAGATAACAGCTGCACCTGTGGAGAGTCCGAGCGGATCATCGAACTTCTCATCAGGAAGTGAATTGAAGAGGATACCAGCGCGCTCGATCATTCTGCCGAGCTCACGGGTTGTAAGAGCAAAGTCAACATCAGGAACACCTGCTGCGCTCTGGTCAGGTCTGCCGATCTCAAACTTCTTAGCTGTACAAGGCATGATAGATACCATAACGATATTCTTGGGATCAATACCCATCTTCTGAGCCCAGTATGTCTTAGCTGTTGCGCCGAACATCTGCTGAGGCGACTTGCAGCTTGAAAGGTGAGGAAGAAGATCAGGATAGTAGTGCTCGCAGAACTTGATCCATCCGGGTGAGCATGAAGTGATGAGCGGGAGAACGCCATTATTCTTTACACGGTCGATGAACTCATTAGCCTCTTCCATGATAGTAAGGTCAGCAGCAAAATCTGTATCGAATACCTTATCGAAGCCGAGTCTTCTGAGAGCAGCTGCCATTTTGCCTTCAACGTTAGTGCCGATCGGATTGCCGAAGCACTCGCCTAGACCTGCACGAACAGCAGGAGCTGTCTGAACGAGAACTGTCTTCTCAGGATCAGCGATAGCAGCAAGAACCTCATTGGTGTAGTCCTTTTCGGAGAGAGCTCCGACAGGACATACAGCGATACACTGACCGCAGGATACGCAGCTTGTCTCGCCGAGGCCCATATCGAATGCAGAACCGATATATGTCTTGAATCCTCTCTCGTTAGCGCCGATAACGCCAATGCCCTGTGTCTTGGCACATACAGCTGTACATCTGCGGCAGAGGATACACTTGTTGTTGTCACGGTACATATGAGCTGCAGAATTATCTACCTCATATGTATTCTTCTCGCCGTCGTAAACTGTAGCGTCCTCAACGCCGTAGTCCTTAGCGAGCTTCTGGAGCTCACAGTTGCCGCTTCTTACGCAGGAGAGGCACTTTCTGTCATGAGTTGAAAGGATGAGCTCGAGAGTTCTCTTTCTGGACTCAATGACCTTGGGTGAGCTTGTGAGGATCTCCATATTATTGGAACAGGGATATACGCATCCAGCAACAAGACGGAAGCCTCTGCCCTCGTTTACCTCTGTAACGCAGATACGGCAGGCACCGATCTCGTTGATCTCTTTCATATAGCAAAGTGTAGGAATTTCAAAGCCAGCCATGTGAGCAGCCTCAAGAACAGTGGTGCCCTTAGGTACTTCTAATTCAACACCGTTGATTTTAACAGTTATATTTTCCATTACTATTCCTCCGCTTACTTCTTGATGATTGCCTTGAACTTACATGTTGCGATACAAGCGCCGCACTTTACGCACTTGTTCTTGTCGATCTCCATAGCAGCGAGCTTCTTGCCGGGAGCAATGTAATCAGTTCTTGTGATAGCGGAAGCAGGACACTGCTTAGCACACATACCGCAGCCGATACACTTATCCTTTTCGATCTCGAAGCTGAGGAGGTCCTTACATACGCCAGCGGGACACTTCTTGTCCACAACGTGAGCGAGGTACTCGTCCTTGAAGCATCTGAGTGTGGAGAGAACAGGGTTAGGAGCAGTCTGACCGAGACCGCAGAGAGAGTTAGCCTTGATGTGGTAAGCAAGCTTCTCGAGCTTATCGAGATCTTCCATAGTTCCCTGACCCTTTGTGATCTTGTCAAGGATCTCCCACATTCTCTTTGTACCTATACGGCAGGGAGTACACTTACCGCAGGACTCGTCAACAGTGAATTCGAGGAAGAACTTAGCGATATCAACCATACAGTTATCCTCGTCCATAACGATAAGTCCGCCTGAACCCATCATAGAGCCGATACCGATGAGGTTATCATAGTCGATCGGGATATCGAAATTGGAAGCGTCGATACATCCGCCGGAAGGACCGCCTGTCTGAGCTGCCTTGAACTTCTTGCCGTTCGGGATACCGCCGCCGATCTCCTCGATAACTTCGCGGAGTGTAGTACCCATAGGAACTTCAACGAGACCAGTGTTCTTGATCTTACCGCCGAGAGCGAATACCTTGGTACCCTTGGACTTCTCAGTACCCATGCCAGCGAACCAGTCAGCACCCTTGAGAATAATCTGGGGAATGTTAGCGTAAGTCTCAACGTTGTTGAGGATAGTAGGCTTCTGGAAGAGACCTTTTTCAGCAGGGAAAGGAGGTCTCGGACGGGGCTCACCACGGTTGCCCTCGATAGAAGTCATAAGAGCTGTCTCTTCGCCGCATACGAATGCACCTGCGCCGAGACGGAGGTCGATATCGAAGCAGAAATCTGTTCCGAAGATGTTCTTGCCGAGCATACCAGCTTCACGAGCCTGCTTGATAGCGATGTTCAGACGCTCAACAGCGATCGGGTACTCAGCACGAACGTATATGTAACCCTGTGTAGCTCCGATAGCATAACCAGCGATAGCCATAGCTTCGAGTACAACGTGAGGATCGCCCTCGAGAACGGAACGGTCCATGAATGCGCCCGGGTCACCCTCGTCAGCGTTACAGCAAACGTACTTCTGATCAGCATTGGGAACGATATTTCTTGCGAGCTTCCACTTCATACCAGTGGGGAATCCGCCGCCGCCTCTTCCGCGGAGACCGGAATCGAGGATAGTCTGGATAACATCCTCAGGAGTCATAGTAGTAAGTACCTTGCCGAGAGCCTGATAGCCTTCTCTGCCTATGTACTCATTGATATTTTCAGGGTTGATAACACCGCAGTTTCTGAGAGCAACACGGTGCTGCTTCTTATAGAATGAAGTATCGTCGAGAGACTTGATCTCATCGCCTGCAACTGTTTCCTCATAGAGGAATTCCTTAACAGGGTTTCCGCCAACGAGATGCTCCTCAACAATGCGGGGAATCTCATCTACCTTAACGCGTGAATAGAAAGAGCCCTCGGGATAAACGATCATGATAGGTCCGCGCTCACAGAGACCGAAACATCCGGTCTTAACGATCTGAACCTTTTCAGAAAGGCCGTTAGCAGCGAGTTCCTCTTTGAGCTTTTCTATGATCTTGGGAGAGCCGGAAGAAGTACATCCTGTACCTCCGCAGACAAGAACGTGTCTTTCGTATTTTGAAGAAGCATTGCCATGTGTTCTGAGAGCGACCTCACCAGCCATGCTGTCTCTGATAACCTTGAGTTCTTCAAGAGTTTTCATATATTAACCTCCTAAGTGATATTATAATGTTCAGGCGTATTTAGCAAGGATCTTGTCTACCTCGTCAACTGTGAGACGTCCGTAAACGTCCTCATTGACTGTAAGAACGGGAGCAAGACCGCAAGCGCCGATGCAGCGGCAGGCATCGAGGGAGAACTTTCCGTCGGGAGTGCACTCTCCGCCGCCGATACCGAGCTTCTCCTGAAGCTTATTGTAGATATCACCGGAGCCCTTTACATAGCAGGCTGTGCCGAGACAGACAGAAATGGTATATTCACCCTTCGGATAGAGGGAGAACTGTGCATAGAAAGTAACAACGCCGTAGATCTTTTCGAGCGGGATACCGGTGTTGTCAGAGATGATCGTCTGGACCTCGATAGGAAGATAGCCGTAGATCTCCTGAGCTTTCTGGAGAATCGGCATCAGAGCGCCCTGATCGTTCTTCTTCTCATTGATGACCTTGAGAAGCTGTGCCTCCTGTTCAGGAGTACCCTTGAAGGGAACAGTTGATTTAGCTGAATTCATTAAATGGACCTCCTTGTTTTTTGCGGGATAACGTCATATATAGTCGTTTCACCCTTACCTGTGAAAAATGTAACAATGCGTCTGATGCTAAGTGCATATCACACCTCACATATCATAATGTATTATAACATATATTATGGGAAATTTCCATTTCTAATTTGACCTAAATGCTATCAAGTTTTTTGTGGATTTTTAACAATTTTCACATATGCTGATTTTGTCAACATGACAATAATTGGCTAACCAAGGTTAACAAACACCTAATATTGTTATATTCACGCAACAGGCATACGCCTAAATTTAAAATTGAGGATTGAATGCTGTATATCGGATGCGGCAAAACCAATCTAATTTTTGATTGTTCTGCCCTAAGGAAGACACATTCATTCCCCTTTCTCAATTTAAGTTTATAAATTATTATAAGGTAAAACTTATTTACTGAAAATTCACATTCAGAAATGCTCAAAAATCGTTGACAAGCCTTAACAATTATTGTACACTTATCTTGACAGTATTAACGATATCCGGCAGAACGTCCTGCACTGCGTTCGCGCCGGCCGCTCCTTGGCACATAGGAGCACATCAAAATCGGAGGTATCATATGAACATTCCAAACGATCCGGCTATCCTGCTCAGCTTCATCAACACCAAGCTGCGCGACGACTTTCCCGATCTCGGCGAGCTCTGCAGCAGCCTGCTCGTTTCACGCGACGATATAGAAACCAGACTTGCATCGATAGGTTATGTCTATGATCCCGAAAAAAACTGTTTCCGCTGAGGGACTATGCTCTCCCCTGCGGAACCATACTCACGCAACAGGAGGGAAAACATGATTTCATACGCAAAAAGGACAGTATCCGCCGTTCTTACAGCTGCTCTTTCAGCTTCTGTGCTCCTGACGATGCCTTTCAGTTCTTACGCAGCCGATGAGGATACTCAGCCCGCACAAGCTACCATCTCCTTCACTTACGATGAGGAGGGCGTTTCGATCGCTCCCGATAAGGAAGGAAACGTTCCCGAACTCAACGATCTCGTTGGTATCGTAGGCGACTCAATACAGCTCCCGAATGTAAAGCTCGAAAAGGAAGGCTATAAGTTTTCCGGCTGGACTTCCGACGGTATCCGCGGATTTAAAGCCGGAGAGGTCATCCAGTTCTTCGATGTCGAGACCGAACTAAGACCTGTATGGTATGAGGCTGATGCAGAAGTAAAGTACAAGGCTTCTTATATTATGGATGCCGAGGACGTTGATTACGATCCGGATCAGCTCCCGGATTTCGTAAAAGCAGCACCCGGCGCATTCGTGAACATATCGCTGGTCGCCTTTCCGCGCGATGGCTACAAGCATCTCGGATGGATAGCCGAAGGATACGAATTCCGCGGCGAGCAGAACTTCATCATGCCCGATCACGACGTCACTTTAACTCCGAACTGGAAGAAGATATACGATATCAACTATCTTCCCGGAACAGATGACCGTATCGTAGGCGGCACAAACTATACTTTCCCAGGCACCGAGGAAAGCCACTTCAATCTTCAGGCAAGCGACCGTTTCTCACGCCTCGGCTTTAATTTTGCTGGTTGGCTCTGCAGCGACGACGATGTTGTATATCCTCAGCTCGCACAGTTCACTATGCCCTCGCACGACCTGACTTTCACAGCACAGTGGACTCCGATTACCTATGTTATACTCTTCGATGAAGGTAATTCTTCTTTCAAGATGCGCTGCGCTACCGATGATACACTCATATTACCGGAGAACAGATCAACAAGATCCGGCTATACATTCAGCGGCTGGAAATACGATGGCAAGATTTATCAGCCCGGCGACGGCTATAAGGTCGAGGGAGCTCTTCCCGGTCTTGGATACTGCTTTGATGCAATATGGACAAGCGATTCAAAATTCCCGGAGATACTTGGAGATGCTAACGGCGACAGCGAAGTAAACCTTGCAGACGCTGTAAGGATAATGCAGTCGGTAAGCAATCCGGATAAATATTTTCTTAGTGAACAGGCTGAAAAGAACGCAGATGTGGACGGCCTTTCAGGGGTAACTTACAGAGACGCTCTGTATATTCAGCGTTATAAGCTCGGACTCATTGAGTCTCTTTAATGAGAAAATCCGGCTGAATAATGCTCATATTTATAAAAAAGGACCGGTGTAATAATGCCGGTCTTTTTGTTTATAGTATGCCAACGCCCTCCAACAGCAGCTTCAGTCCGATAAATATGAGTATCGCACCGCCGGCAATCTCAGCTTTGCTGCCGAATTTTCCGCCGAAACGGTGACCGATAACAACTCCTGCAAGCGAAAGTGCAAAGGTTATCATTCCTATCATAGCCACAGGGAAAATTATGCTTGTCTTCGAGGCTGCAAATACAAGTCCCACAGCAAGCGCATCTATGCTCGTTGCAATGGCAAGAACAGTGAGCTCACCGTAATTGAGGTGGTACTCCCCTTCCGCCTCTTCTTCCTTTTCAGTAAGCGCTTCAAAAATCATCTTTCCTCCGATAAAAGCAAGAAGAATAAACGCTATCCAATGGTCTATGCTCTCTATCTTATCAGTGAAACGGCTTCCGAGAAGGTAGCCGACAACAGGCATTCCAGCCTGAAAAACTCCGAAGAAAAGCGCTGTCATGAACGCGCCTCTGCGGTCTATCTTCTTCATACTCAGTCCCTTGCAGACCGATACGGAAAAGGCGTCCATGGCAAGTCCCACGGACAGCAATATTACTTCGATTATACCCAATCCAGTCACCTCGGTTTTCTATTATACATTATATAGAGAGAATGGTCAAGTTATGACTGTTTGTATCATATAACCTATAAAGTATTATCAATGCCATAAATAAAAAGGACCGCAAAAGCGGTCCTTACAGTATTATTCCTCAGGCATTTCCCAGTTATGATAAACGTTCTGAACGTCGTCATTGTCCTCAAGGTGCTCGAGAAGAAGGTTCATCTTCTTGATGTGCTCCTCATCTGTGAGAGTTGTATAGTTTGCCGGGATCATCTCAGTCTCAGCTGAAAGAACATTGTAGCCCTTGGCAGCAAGACCTTCGCGGAGAGCGTGAACGCTCTCAGGAGCACACTCGATCTCGACTGTCTCCTCGTTCATATCAAGGTCATCTCCGCCAAGCTCGAAAACATCGTCCATAACAGTGTCCTCATCAAGACCTGTATTCTCGAGGATAACGATGCCCTTTCTGCTGAACATAAAGGATACACATCCCATAGCGCCGAGGTTTCCGCCGAACTTATCGAAATAGTGACGAACGTCGCCTGCTGTTCTGTTGCGGTTGTCGGTAAGGCACTCTACGATAACTGCTACACCGTTAGGACCGTATCCCTCATAAGTGATGTTCTCGTAATTGTTCTTGTCCTCGCCGCCGGCAGCCTTCTTGATAACACGCTCGATGTTGTCGTTAGGCACGTTGTTAGCCTTTGCCTTAGCGATAAGGTCACGAAGCTTGCTGTTATTGTTGGGGTCAGGACCGCCCTCGCGTACAACGACAGTGATCTCACGTCCGATCTTTGTGAAGATCTTGCCCTTAACGGCATCAGTAGCCTCTTTCTTACGTTTGATATTGTTCCATTTTGAATGACCTGACATTGTTTTTTACACTCCAATCTGTGATATTATTTTATTTATTTCATACTCTTCCGGTTCCTCAAATATTGAAGCAAATTTCATTGCAAGACCTTCGTCAACATAATACGCGCTGACTTTTCCGGCCTTTACAAGTTCATTTCTGCTGGCGATACGCTCTTTCCAAAGCACATCGTCTATTTTTATATAATGAAATTCGTATTCAATATTTCTCGAACCGTAGAATTCTTTAGCATATTCTCTTTCAGCTTTAGTCCAGAAGCCCCAGTCAAGAATAACATCTATCCCAGCCTGAACTAACTGCACTGATTTTTCAAATAAGTACCTCTCAGCTCGCTCAACATAGATGTCATGCTTCTCTCCTGTTTCGTTATTGAACAAAGCAAGAGTAAGCTCATCAACCGATAGTATCACGGCGTTGAGCTCACTGCGAAGCTTTTCCGCATACGTTGACTTGCCGCTGCATATTCTGCCGCAAGTCATGATAACCTTAGCCATCATTGTCTTCCTCCTGCAGCATCATAGCATCAAAAAGCTCCCTGATACGCTCATTCTGTCCGGTAAGGAAGAGATAGCCGAAAAGGCTCTCTATCGCAGTCGCACGGCGGTACTGTACAGCTTCCGCGTGTTTGGGAACTGTATTGCCTGTGGCGTTCCTTCCCCTTTTCAGAACAGCGAGCTCGCGTTCTGTGAGCTTTTCCGAGAGCGTGTCATATGCAGCGGACTGGTATTCCGCGCAAACAAGCTTTATCTTTGCTGAATGAAGCTTCGCAACAGGCATATTTGCCTGACGGAGAAGATGCTCCCTGACAAGGGTATCGTACACACTGTCGCCAAGGAAGGCAAGGCTCAGCGGACTGTAATTGTTCGCCTCACGCTCTGTGAGATTTTCTCTTTCCATATCAGTATACGAAGTCAAATTCAAAGCCCTCGATGTCAACGGTATCGCCCTCTTGGATACCCATTTCCTCAAGCTTCGCGATAATACCGCAGTTTATGAGCACTCTCTGGAAATACTGAAGAGATGAGTAGTCGTCCGGATCAACGGTACGCATGATAGGCTGTATCCACGGAGCATCGACGTAATAAACGCCGTCCTCCACATTGATCTCGAACTTCTTGTCAACTCCGAGCATCTCGTCGAGCTGCTCCTGCGGAACAGGTTCAGCCTCATATTCCTTGATAGGAGGAAGAGTATCGAGAACTTCAGATACCTTCATGATAAGCTCATGGGTTCCCTGCGTGGTGGCAGCGGAAATGCAGAAGAACGGTATGCCCTTTGCCTCGATATAGCTGCGGAATGCCTCTATCTGCTCCTCTGTTGCCATATCACACTTGTTCGCGGCAACTATCTGCGGACGCTCTGCAAGCTCTTCGTTGAACTTTGCAAGTTCCTGATTGATTATCTCAAAATCTTCCTTGGGGTCGCGTCCCTCAACACCAGAAACGTCCACAACATGGACGATAAGACGGCAGCGTTCAACGTGGCGGAGGAACTCATGCCCCAGACCGACACCGTCGCCTGCACCCTCGATCAGTCCCGGGATATCCGCCATTACGAAGGATTTCTCCTCTCCGGCTCTGACAACTCCGAGAACGGGAGTAAGAGTGGTGAAATGGTAGTTGGCAATTTTGGGCTTCGCAGCGCTTACTACGGAAATGAGAGTAGATTTTCCGACATTCGGATATCCAACAAGTCCCACATCAGCAAGAAGCTTGAGTTCAAGAGTTACCTCAAAGCTCTCTCCGGGATAACCTGGTTTAGCGAAACGGGGTATCTGTCTTGTGGAAGTAGCGAAGTGGACATTGCCCTTGCCGCCCTGACCTCCTCTCGCGAGTACCTTAGGCTCATCCGTGGACATATCGGCCATGATCCTACCGGTCGCAGCATCGCGGACGAGCGTTCCCCTCGGTACCTTGACTATGAGCGGTGGAGCACTCTTTCCTGTCATATTCCTTCCGGCGCCGTTTTGTCCGCGTTCAGCGACGTATTTGCGCTTATATCTGAAATCTATAAGGGTCGAGAAATTATCATCGACCTGGAATACGACGTCTCCGCCTCTGCCGCCGTCACCTCCGTCGGGACCTCCGGCAGCAACGTATTTTTCACGGTGGAACGAAACGGCACCGTCGCCGCCGTCGCCCGCCTTGATCTTTATCTTTGCCTGATCGACAAACATCTCTGACCTCCTGTATTTCTAAAGAAAAATCCCAAGCGGAACGCTCGGGATTTATTGTCTGTAATGCGTGATTACTGCTCGATCTCGTAAACGGAGACCTTCTTGCGGTCACGGCCGTAGCGCTCGAACTTTACCTTGCCGCTTACAGTTGCGAAAAGAGTATCGTCAGAACCGATGCCTACGCCCTCACCGGGATGAATGTGTGTACCTCTCTGGCGAACGATGATGTTGCCAGCCTTTACGAACTGACCGTCAGCTCTCTTGACACCAAGTCTCTTAGCCTCAGAGTCACGGCCGTTCTTTGTAGAACCAACGCCCTTCTTGTGAGCGAAGAACTGCATACTGATCTTGAACATTCTAACTTACACCTCCGAAATAGTGATTTTGATTGTACCGGGAAATTCCTCAAGGACAGCCTCGAAGTGTTCTTTAAGGCGGCTCAGGATACGTGAAGGGATGTCCCCTTCCCTGACACTGCACCTTATAAGGTCATTTCCGACCTTCACATCGGGCTCACAGCCGAACTCGTCCAGCAGATTTACTGTAAACTGGACAGCCGATGAAACTGCCGCACAGGCGACGTCTCTTCCTCTTTCAGCGAGACCGGCATGACCGCTCAGCTCAAATCCTGTGAGGGCACCCTCTGATCCGAAAAATTTCGCACGGATCATTGATTATGCCTTGATAGCTTCGATCTTGACCTGAGTGTAAGGCTGTCTGTGACCCTGCTTCTTCTTCTCACCCTTCTTAGGCTTGTAAGTGAAAACAGTGATCTTCTTAGCCTTGCCGTTCTTAATAACCTTAGCTTCAACAGCTGCACCGTCAACATAGGGTGCGCCTACCTTGAGACCATCATCTGCTCCGAGAGCAACGACCTTGTCGAAGGTAACAGTCTCGTCAGCCTCTGCTGCGAGCTTCTCGATGAAGATAACATCTCCCTCGTTTACCTGATACTGCTTTCCGCCGGTTTCAATAACTGCGTACATTTGTGGCACCTGCCTTTTCAATAAACTCGCTGCCCCGGGGCGGAATTGCTTCCGTCTTTATGCCCGTTCACAAGCGGCAATAATATTTTATCACAACTTTTTCCGTTTGTCAAGCATTTTTTCAGAATTAGTTGCAAGAGTTTTTAGTGATAAGTATAAAGATATCGCTCACTGCTCCTCGCCGGGGAAAACAAGTCCCCACTGTCTGCGGCATTCATCCATTATACGCATAACTGCGAGAGTACCGCTCTGCGGAACGAGAGGGCTTTCTCTTAGACCTTCGCGGAGGCATCTCTGTACCTCGCTTATCTCATATGTATAGCCGTCTATGCCTTCCGGGTCGGAGAATTCTTCAGCAAAATTTCCGTCACGCTCGATCAGGTATACCTTTCCAGAACAGTGGAACCAGTCACCGAAGCCGATAGAAGCCTTTGTTCCGGCAATAACAGCATTGTTCCTGAGAGGTATCTCAAAGCCGCCGTCCGCAGAAGCCATTACACCTTCCAGATATCTGAGGATGACACTGTTGCTGAGATCAATGCCATTGCTGAGGTTTGCAGCAGAAAAAACAGTCTCTGGTTCATTGCCGAGTATATCAGCTATCAGTGTAAGCGGATATACCGTCAGGTCAAGAAGAGCTCCGCCGCCGCATTCGGGGCGGAAAAGCCTGTCATCAGGGCTGTACGGCACAAAATTGCTGAAATCAGCCTTGATATATCGTACCTTCCCTATCTTTCCGGAGTTTATCCACTCCTTGGCTTTGAGATAGAACGGACGGCATTTCGTCCACATAGCCTCCATGAAGAAAAGTCCCTTTTCTTTTGCAAGGGAGAGTATATCTTCAAGCTGGGAAGCGTTGAGAGTCACCGATTTTTCGCAGAGAACGTTCCTTCCAGCGTTCAGGCAGAGCATAGCATCTCCATAGTGAGAAGCCATCGGCGTTGCGATATAGACAGCGTCGATACTGCTGTCGGAGGCAAGTTCCTCATAGCTGCCGTAAGCTTTTTCAAAGCCGTATTTCGCGGCAAAATCCTCAGCCTTTGCAAGACTGCGTGAAGCAGCTGCATAAAGCACAGCGCCCTCTGTTTCGCGGAGTGCTGCGGCAAAAGTGTTAGCAATGCGTCCTGTACCGAGAACGCCCCATCTTATTTTATCCATAGCTTATTCAAACAGAGGAGTAGAGAAATATCTCTCCGCTGTGTCCGGGAGGATAGTCACGACAGTCTTCCCCTCTCCGAGAGTCTTTGCGAGCTCGATAGCCGCAGCAACGTTCGTACCGCTGGAGATACCGCACATTATTCCTTCAAGCGCAGCGAGCTTCTTAGCGGTGGAAATAGCATCCTCGTCAGTGACTATATGGATATGATCGTATATTTCCTTGTTGAGTATAGGCGGAACGATACCGTCGCCTATGCCCATTTGCAGGTGGGTTCCGATAGTTCCGCCTGCGAGGATAGCAGCGTGTTCAGGCTCAACAGCCCATATCTCCATGTCGGGATTCTGAGATTTCAGCGTCTCTCCGATACCTGTGATAGTACCGCCTGTTCCTATACCGGAGCAGAAACCGTCGATGCGGCAGGCACACTGTTCGAGTATCTCGAGAGCTGTGAAGTATTTGTGGGCGTTGGTGTTGTTGGGGTTCTCGAACTGCTGGGGAACGAAAACATTCGGGTCGTTCGCAGCCATTTCAAGAGCAGTGTCAAGGCACTGTTGGATGCACTTTCCGATATCGCCGTCATCGTGGATGAGTATTACCTCCGCACCATAATGCTGAACGAGCTTGCGGCGTTCCTCGCTGACCGAGTCCGGCATGATTATCACAGTCTTATATCCACGAACAGCTCCTACAAGGGCGAGACCTATGCCCTGATTGCCGCTGGTTGGCTCTACTATAATGGTATCCTTGGTGATAAGTCCCTGCTTTTCGGCATTGAGTATCATATTGTAGGCTGTTCTGGTCTTGACGGAACCACCGACGTTCAGTCCCTCGAACTTAACGAGTATCTGTGCACTTCCGGGCGGCACCATGTGACTGAGCCTTATCATCGGTGTGTGTCCAATAGCTTCGAGAATATTATTATATATCATAGTTATACTCCGATCGTCATCTTGTCCCGGACTATACCGGGAATGCTGTGTTATACATTATTATTATAACATAAGCCTCCGTAAATTGCAAGCCTTCGTATTATTTGAAAACCAAGAAATCAGAAAACAGTGAATATTTCTTAGCTGCGGTGTCTGTTAACGCAGACTGATTTAATTATTATCATATAAGCATTAACTCTCAACTATAGCTACAAATTGAAAGGGCGCACATTGTGCGCCCTTTCTCAGTTCCAAGCTTTTAATTTACGAACCTGTTCCGCTGTATTTCATTGCACCGTACATCCAAAATCTGTAGCTCAGATAGAAGAACACTATGCCGACTATCGGCGAGAGCCATGAGAGCACCGGTATCTCGTCAGGACGAAGTATCACAAGGCTCGGATAATAGGCTATGAATGCTATAGGTACGAGGAATGTGAAGATGAACTTGAATACAGGACTGAATATCGTTATCGGGTACTTTGCGTAGTCCTTCATACCGAATGCAAGATCAAGCACATAGAACGAATTCTGTATCCAGAAGCAGGTCGCAGCTGCCGCATTCTGCATGGCTATCATTATAAGAGAAGCCGTAAGCAGGAAAACGATGAGCTTCAGCAGCATTAGCGCCGAAAATCCCAAACCTATCTTGCTCCATGAGTAGGCTATCGTAGCGATACCGAAAGCAAGCTGTCCCAGTCCTTTGATATCGAATACCTCCGACTGGAAGTAGAAAAAGAGATTTATCGGCCGGAAGCAGTATTTGATGAAATCTCCGGTATATACATACTGTCGCAGGGACCAGTTATTGTCGAAGAGGCACTGAACCGGTGTGAGTGAAACGAGCGAGAAGCCGTAGAGGAAGAGCATTTCATGATAGCTCCAGCCGTTTATCGAGGGGAAGCTCCGGAAGAGTATCCAAAAGCTCACAAATCCTGCGATATTGGTGAATATCATGCCTATTGTGGAGATTATGAAATCCGCACGGTAGCTCATCTTGCTCTTGATGTCCTGCGCGAGTATCTTGCGGTAGATACGGAGATAAAAACGTAATCCTTTTCTTTTCATATTCTCAGCCTCCGTTCACTGTTATCTGTTTCAGCGAGAACTTCCAGAAAAGTTTGCTGAGAACTGTCATCACAACGCACCATATCAGCTGTGTCCCGAGGACTTCCACTATCTTGTCAGCGTCCGGAGAGCCGTCAAGAAGAAGCGTCAGAGGTGCATTGTATATCCACTGAAAAGGCAGATAGTATATCACCGAGCGAAGAGTATCCGGGAAGAAGGCTATCGGTATCATAGCACCCGAGAAGAGCCTTACGATGACCTGCTTCATGATGTTTATGCCCCAAATAGACTCCGTGTAGACACAAATCGTGCCGACAAAGAAGTCTATGTTGTAGTTGATGATTATCGCCATGGCCACGGAACAGACGAAATACAGCAGATTTATGCCGAGAGGTACTGCACCGTCTGTGACTGCGGATACTATGATAAATGTGGGCAGAAAGGTGAAGAAGAAGTTCACCACGAAATTTCCGGAATAGCTCCAAAAGAGATAGCTGCGGCAATTCATCGGCTTTATAAGATCGAGGACTATCTTTCCGCTCTGTATGCTCCTTCCCATCTGCCATACCGTGTACATCTCCATGAAATTGAACAGAGCAGTTGCAAGAACAAGATAGATGAGGGTATCGTGGAAGGTCATTCCGTTCACCACGTCAGTTCCGGAGGATGCATAGATAGCCTTCCAAAGGAAGTACACTATTATGAGGTAGAGTATATTTCCGACTACCATTATGAATGCGGAAAGTCTGAACTGCAATGCCTCTATGATGCCTGCTCGGGTAAGGGTGAGATACTTTTTCAGCTTCATTTCACACCCTCCTCATATATCTTCTTTATGACCTCCTCAGTGGATATCTCCTCGAGCTTCATATCGCGCACCCTGTGGGACTTCTGAAGTTCTCCGAGGACATCGAGTACCTTTGCCTTCTCTTCGTCAACAAGCACTGATATCCATTCGTCGTCAGCCGATACCTTCATATCAGGCAGCTCTCCCTCTATGACTTCCGACTGCTCCTTGAGGTCGCCGTCCACACGAACTTTGAGTGTACGGTATGAACCGAAGAAGCTTTTCAGGTGCTCTATATCGTTATCGTAGAGCATTTTGCCCTTGTCTATGATGACGATGCGCTGACAGAGAGCGTCAACATCGCCCATATCATGAGTAGTGAGGATGACAGTGGTCTTTTTCTCCCTGTTGAGAGCATGGATGAGGGTACGTATCTTCGCTTTCATCGAAACGTCAAGACCTATGGTCGGCTCATCGAGAAAGACTATCTTCGGATCGTGGAGGAATGCTGCAAGGATATCACTGAGTGTACGCTGACCGAGCGACATCTGCCTTACAGGTTTGTGCAGCAGCGGCTCTATATCCACGAGGGACTGGTAGAGTTCGAGCATATCCTTGTAGTTCTGCTCGGGTATCTGATAGATATCGCGGAGTATCCTGAAGGATTCCACAAGAGGGAGCGCCCACCAAAGCTGTGAACGCTGTCCGAAGACAACACCTATCTCCTGCGCGTTCTTTGTACGATTCTTGTAGGGGATGCTTCCTCCGACGAGTATCTCTCCGGAGGTCGGTTCGAGAACGCCGGTCATCATCTTTATTGTGGTGGATTTTCCTGCACCGTTAGGTCCGAGATATCCGACTATCTCGCCCTGTCCCACTGTCATGCTGATATTATCAACAGCGCGGACAGTCTTATAGTTACGCGAGAACAGGTCTTTAAGGCTTCCCATAAGACCTTCCCGGCGGTTGAGCACCTTGAATTCCTTTGTTACATTTTTTATTTCGATTATGTCTGACATTGGTATTACACCCCTTTTATAATGCGTAATTATCTATTCTTCAGCAATCAGCTTGTGGTGTCTGCCTGACGGCAGACTGATTTGAATAATATCGCATCGGCGATACCGTTAGCTAATAGCTTTCCCCGGATTAAACAAGGGACGCACATAAAAGTACGTCCCCCATTATCATATGATTTGTTTGCACCGTATACTATAGCTTCCGTATGCGATAGCAGACTTCACTTCTGATAAAAGTAAGCGAGCTTGCGAGCGGCAGCGTGGAAAACAGCGGTATCGCCGGCTGTTATTTTGTTCCGAATATACGGTCACCTGCATCGCCTACACCGGGAACTATGTACTTATCCTCGTTAAGTCCCTGATCCATAACACCGGCGTAGATCTCAACATCCGGATGTGTGCTTCTGACAGCCTCAACACCCTCTGGCGAACAGATTATGCACATGAACTTGATGTGCTTAACGCCGAGGCTCTTCAGCTCGGTTATGGCAGCAACTGCGGAATTTCCGGTCGCAAGCATGGGGTCAACGATTATTGCGTCACGCTCGGAAATATCCTCGGGGAGCTTTGAATAATACTTCACAGACTCGTGGGACTGTGGGTCGCGGAATATACCGATATGACCTATCTTAGCCGCTGGGACGAGCTGTGTAACGCCGTCTATCATGCCGAGTCCTGCACGGAGTATCGGTATGAAAGCAAGCTTTCTGCCTGAGATTATCTTTGCCTTTGCAACTGCAAGAGGGGTCTCCATTTCGATCTCCTTGAGAGGAAGGTCGCGTGTAGCCTCATAGCAGATGAACATAGCTATCTCGGAAACAAGTTCTCTGAATTCCTTAGTTCCTGTATTTTTGTCTCTTAAAAGTGTGATCTTGTGCTGTACAAGCGGGTGGTCAATGATATGTAACTCTCCCATACCAACAGCTCCTTTCATGATTTATTTCATAAATATATTCTTTTCAATGCAGTAGCAGATCTCGCCCTCGGGCTGAATGCCCTCTCTGACAAATCTCTGAACTGTATCTGTCCTGTGCATCGCAGACTTTCCAAGAACACGTCCGGACTTCGCATTCTCAGCCCTGTGATAAGCCTCAAGCTTTTCAAAGGCAGTATTGCCGAACGCAAAGCCTATAAGAGCCTCAAGAGCCTCGCCGGCATAGCCTCTGCCCCAGAACCGCTTACCAATACAGTATTCTATCTCAGCGGTACGGCAGTCTTCCCAGACCTTGCAGAATGCTATCTGCCCGATGTTCTCACCGCTTTCCTTCTCGATGACTGCCCAGCGGAAACGCGCTTTCTCCCCTTGGGTATACTCCCTGAGAAGTCCGCGTACCTGTTGGATATCCGTATAGACCGGTTCTCCGTACTCAGTCTGTATATCCGGATCGGAAGCCCAGTTTCTGAGCATATCTTCAGCATCGTTTTCAGAAAACGGACGGCATATCAGTCTTTCTGTCTCGAAACAGCTGCTCACTTGTTTTCAAGTGCGGTTATAAGATCAACGCGGCGCTGGTGACGTCCGCCCTCAAAGCCTGTTGTGAGGAATATCTCCGCAAGCTCGCAGGCAAGACCGCTTCCGAGAACTCTTGCGCCCATACACATAACATTCGCATCATTGTGCAGACGTGTGAACTTAGTCGAGAAAGCATCTGAACAGAGCGCTGCTCTTATACCCTTTATCTTGTTTGCCGCCATGGACATTCCTATGCCTGTTCCGCAAATGAGAATACCCTTCTCACACTTGCCGGAGATTACCTCCTTGCAGACATTTTCAGCCATATCCGGATAATCGCAAGGCTCTCCGTCAGTACCCATATCTATGAGTTCGAAGCCTTTTTCCTCCAGATAAGCGATGACCGCTTTTTTAAGCTCAACTCCTGCGTGGTCACAGCCGATTGCTATCATGATATCACTCCTTGTATCAGAATTGAGAATGCAGAATAGAGAATTATATGTTCGCATTTCGGCGAACGGCTCATAAATTATCGCGTCAGCGATACATTCATCTCAATTCAAAATTATCAATTCTCAAATATTATATAAATGTAAGGCATGGCGCAAAATCACCAATGCCATGCATATTCTATTTTTCGAGCCGTTCCTCAAGGTCCTTTTCAGCCTTGACCTTCTGGAGATAACTTACCTCCAGTTCGTCCGGCGCTACCGCCTTAAGTGATGCACCTGCAAGGCATATGCCTGCGGCATTCTGCAATCTTGCATACGGCGGTGCTATCGTGAACATCGGCGAACTGTAAGCCGTGAAGAAATCCCCAGCTCCGTCACCGCAGAGAAGGACTTCCCTGCCGTTCATTGCAAGCTCCTGAGCGAGTTCGTCGCGTGAGATGAGCCTTTCCTCGGAAAGAGCCTCGACCGCATAGCCGTCGCTCCTGTAAAGGCAGCTGTAGACAAGCTCTCCCCTCGCATTCATCACGGCGCAGATATCACCCTTATGTGCGATATTATTGCAGGCAAGCCCCAGCAGAGTGGATACTCCGCAGCACTCAGCACCAAGTCCGAAGCTCAGTGCCTTTATCGCCGCAACGCCTATCCTCAGTCCGGTATACGAGCCGGGACCATTTGCGACAGCTAACCTTCCGATATCTGAGAGTTCCTTCCCGGACTGTGCAACAATATCCTTTACCATAGGCATTATCACCTGTGAATGGGTCTTTGTGGTGTAAAGCGAGGTCTGCGCTAGGAATATCTCGGTCTCCGTATCGAAAAGCGCCGCAGAAGCGGTCTTTCCCGAGGTGTCAATCCCAAGAATGAGCAAATCTTTCACCGTCCTCAATGATTATCTCACGGTCATTCTCACCGATAGTGCTAATCGTGATGAATATAGTGCCCTTTGGCAGGAACTCTGCGATATTCTCCGACCACTCGACCGCCGCAACGTTATCCTCGAATGGGTAATCGTAGAAGCCGGTGGACTCCAGTCCATCCTCGGTCATGATGCGGTACATATCAAAATGATAGAGAGTTATCTTATCGCCGCGGTACTCATTGACCAGTGCGAAGGTCGGAGAGGAGACATCGTCCCTGAGGCCCATACCGACCGCTATCCCTCGTGTGAAGGTGGTCTTTCCGGCACCGAGTCCGCCCTTATAGGCTATCATATCCCCCGGACGGAGAAGCTTTCCGAGCTTTTCAGCCGCAGCTATGGTCTCCTCCGGGGAGTGGGTAACAAGCTTTATCATATCAGAAAAGTCCCGATATGTTTCCGTTGTTGTCGCAGTCGATATTCAGTGCCGAGGGGCTCTTGGGAAGTCCGGGCATAGTGAGGATATCTCCTGTGTATATTACCACGAAGCCGGCGCCGGAGGAAAGTCTCGCGTCGCGGACAGTGATGTTGAAGTTCTTAGGTTTGCCAAGCAGTGCCGGATTATCCGAGAGAGAATACTGTGTCTTGGCGATACATACGGGAAGATCACGGAAGCCGATCCCCTCGATCTCCTTGATAGCCTTCTCAGCCTGCGGAGTATAGACAACACCGTCTGCGCGGTATATCTCCTTGGCAATAGTCTCGACCTTATCCTTTATGGGAAGGTTGGTGCTGTATAGAGGCTTGAATGCAGAGCCTTCCTCAGAGCAGAAGCGTATTGTTTCGCATACCTTCTCGGCAAGCTCTCTTCCGCCTTCGCCGCCCTTTGCGAACACCTCGCACATGGACACCTCAACGCCCATCTCAGCGCAGAACTTCTGCACGAACTCTATCTCGGCAGCGGTATCGGTGCTGAAACGGTTTATCGCAACAACTACCGGTACATGGTACTTGTGCATATTCTCAATATGGGTACGGAGATTGACGATGCCCTTTTCGAGAGCCCACATATTCTCCTTGGCAAGATCGTTCTTCTGAACGCCGCCGTTATATTTCAGTGCTCTAATAGTAGCAACGAGGACTACGCAGGCAGGCTTCAGACCGCCGTAACGGCACTTGATGTCAAAGAACTTCTCAGCTCCGAGATCAGAGCCGAAGCCGGCCTCGGTTATGCAGTAATCGCCAAGTTTAAGAGCGAGCTTTGTAGCACGTATTGAGTTGCAGCCGTGTGCGATATTAGCAAAGGGACCGCCGTGGATGAATGCGGGATTGTTCTCAAGTGTCTGCACAAGATTGGGCTTGAGAGCATCCTTGAGAAGAGCTGTCATAGCTCCGCAGGCACCGGTCTGCTTGGCGAACACGGGTTCGCCGCTGTATGTGTAAGCAACGAGGATGTTGCCGAGTCTTTCCTTGAGGTCAGCGATATCGGTAGCAAGACAGAGTATAGCCATAACTTCGGAAGCAACGGTGATATTGAAGCCGTCCTCACGAGGAACTCCGTTTGCTTTTCCGCCCATACCAATGACAACATTTCTGAGCGCACGGTCATTCATATCAAGACAGCGCTTGAACATTATCCTTCTGGGGTCGATACCGAGTTCATTTCCCTGCTGGAGGTGATTGTCTATCATAGCGCAGAGAAGATTGTTTGCAGCTGTTATAGCGTGCATATCACCGGTGAAGTGGAGGTTGATATCCTCCATGGGGACTACCTGTGCATAACCGCCGCCTGCCGCGCCGCCCTTTATGCCGAATACCGGTCCGAGGGAGGGCTCACGGAGAGCGAGGACTGCGTTTTTGCCTATCTTGCCCATAGCTTCGGCAAGTCCGACACTGACTGTGGTCTTGCCCTCACCGGCAGGGGTGGGATTTATAGCGGTAACGAGAATGAGTTTGCCGTCCTCCTTGAAGGCGGTCTTGGCATAGAGTTTTTCCGAGAGCTTGGCTTTGTAGTGGCCATAGGGCTCGAGGTCGTCCTCGCTTATGCCGAGAGAAGCTGCGATCTCGCTGATCTTTTTCATTTTCGCGTTCTGAGCGATCTCAATATCGGATAACATAGATTTACCTCCGTTGAAAAGAGTTGAGAGTTCTTAGTTCCGGGTTCTTATATGCGCTAATAACTGCGAACTAAAACCTTACAACATATTTTACCACATTTATTATAGAATTGCAAGCAAAGGCACGGTGAGTACAGCTTCGGGCTACTTATTTGTTGAAGCTGCACAAAAATGTGTACAAAAATTTGGAATGTAAAATTACACTTGTTCACGTTTCGTTAATGACAAGCCGATCTTTTTGTGATATAATCAAATTATGAGTAGCCGGAATGCGGTGGCAGCCTCTGCTGCATCCGGCTGAAAAAAATATAATGATGAAAGGATCTGACTACCATGAAGAAACTTCTCTCAGCAGCTACATCCTTATGTATGGCTGCATCCTTCCTCAGCGTTCTTCCGGCAACTGTAAGCGCTGCGGATTCGACAAAAACACTCTCCATCAAGTCTTATGCACAGTCAGGCTCAGCGTACGCTTCACAGGGAGGCAATGTAACTATCTCTGCTGACGATATCGCTGCCGGCGACGTAAAAGTACCCTGCGCTGTATATCTCACTGAGGATACCGCAGACTGCCAGACTCTCGCAATCCCGATCACTATCAATTCTTCAAATTCAGATGTAAAGAACGTTAAGTTCGACCTCATCGATCCATCTAAGCCCTATTTCAGCGAAACACAGACAATCACTTCAGCAAAGGGCGAGACAATCAAGACAAAGAACGCTGTTGTTTTTGCAGCAGGTCTTGACGAGATGGACGACTACGCTCCCACAGGCATCAATAACCTGACAGTAGCTCCCAATCAGGAGGCTGCCGGTGCAAAGAACTACTATATCGGCTACGGACAGACCTTCCCGAGAGGCTACTCCTGGACAGGTTCAAAGTCCGATGATTATCCGGTATTCGTTTTCGATGTAACATTCCCCAAGGGAACAGCCGCCGGTGATTACACCATCGACTTCTGCAACTACGAGAAGGATGCAAAAAAGAATCCCGCTCTTATGATCGAAACTGAGGACGGCAGATATGCCAATCTCAATGATCTTTCAAATCTCAAGCTCAATCCTATGAAGATCACTGTAGGCAGCGGAAACTCACAGCCCTCAGATTCGGATATCGTTCTCGATTTCGGCAGCTATACTGCTAATGCAGGCGACAAGGTCAACGTTGAGGTCAAGCTCAAGTCCGGCGGTGACAAGGCGGTCGGCTCCTACGACGTAAAGTTCAAGCTCGACAGTCCTCTCGAACTCTCAGCTTTCGGTTCTTCAAGCGCAGCTTACGGCAACGCTGCTATAGAGTCAAACAAGCCTACTGTTCAGGCAAGCTTCATCTGTCTCGATCAGAACAGTGATCCTTTAAAGGGTACTGAAGGTGAGAACGTATTCAAGTTCGCTGTTACTATCCCCGCAGGTACTCCCGACGGCGTTTACAATGTTGGTATTGCTTCCGCTGAGATCTTCAAGGGCGGCAAGAACTCCGATAAGTGGACTTACTCCACAGTCGGCGGTACTATCAATGTAGGCAATGTTTCTACAACATCAACTACTTCCTCTGTAACAACCACAACAACTACTACACTTCCTAACGGTGACGCTGACATCGTTCTTGACCTCGGTTCATATGACAATGTTCAGCCCGGCGATAAGGTAAACGTTAACGTTATCCTCAAGTCCGGTGCAACCAAGGAAGTTGGTTCTTACGATGTTAAGTTCAAGCTCGATGCTCCTCTTGAGCTCACAGCTTTCGGCTCTTCCAGCCCTGCATACGGCAACGCTGCTGTTGAGTCCAATAAGAATGACCTCAAGGCAAGCTTCATCAGCCTTGATACAAACAGCGACCCTGTTAAGGGTACAGAGGGCGAAGTAGTCTTCAAGTTCGCTGTTACAGTTCCTTCAAACGCTACAAGCGGACAGTACCACATCGGCATCGCTTCCGCTGAGATCTACAAGAGCGGCAAGAACTCCGATATGTGGACATACTCAACTGTAAACGGAATTATCAACGTTACAGGCGGCGATAAGCCCATGATAGGCGACCTCAACAAGGATGGCAAGATAGATGCAAGAGATGCTTCTCTCACACTCGCTTTCGTTGCTGATATCACTAACGATCCTTCTAAGGTAACTGATACCGATATGTGGGTAGATGATGTTAACCGCGACGGAAAGATCACTCCTGTTGACGCTTCTATCATCCTCAGATACTATGCAGACCTCCAGGCAGATTTCACAGGCTCATTCACAGATTACCTCGTTCAGGTAATAAAGGTCGATAGTTCAAAGCTTCAGTAAACCAGTCACAGTTCATCCCCCGGACTTCGGTCCGGGGGGTTTTTTATATAATCGTCACATCATCCCACTATCAGGCTCCTGATTATTATTTCTCTCAGTTTTTAGCGAAAAATGCGGAAATTCCTCTTGACATTCGCTTCTGATTGTAGTATAATACAAGGGTACTTTAATAATTTAAAGCTTTACAGGTTCATCACTGTAAGCTGGTAAGGAGCGATACGATGGGCAGGCAAACTGCAACTTTCCTTATCCTCGCCATTTACATAGCCACTATGGTCGGGATAGGTCTTTACACCTCAAGGCGCACTAAGTCAACCGAGGACTTTATGCTCGGCGGACGAAATATCGGTTCGTGGCTGACCGCTTTCTCTTACGGCACAACTTATTTCTCAGCAGTCGTTTTCATCGGATATGCCGGTCAGTTCGGCTGGATGTACGGTATCTCCGCTACTTGGGTAGGTATCGGAAACGCGATCATAGGAAGCCTTATCCCCTTCTTCCTTATAGGCCGAAGGACGCGCCTGATGTCCAATCACCTCGGCGCTAAGACTATGCCCGAATTCTTTGAGCACAGATTTGACTCAAAGGCTCTGAAAACTGCTTCCGCAGCAATAGTTTTCATCTTCCTCATCCCCTATACCGCTTCCGTTTACAACGGTCTCTCACGTCTTTTCGGTATGGTAT
>Ga0310786_10003034_pt1 | contig 24858 bp, 27 predicted proteins | sample AusTroGonzalo_MG_FD_203881 | JGI IMG/M metagenome (GOLD analysis project Ga0310786, IMG submission 203881) | Bovine rumen microbial communities from tropical cattle in Woodstock, Queensland, Australia - Gonzalo_03 (v2) (version 2) | ecosystem: Host-associated > Mammals > Digestive system >...
GGCCCATCCCTGCCCGGATGGCGGAATTGGTAGACGCGCTGGACTCAAAATCCTGTGGTAGCAATACCGTGCGGGTTCGATTCCCGCTCTGGGCACAAGCCTCTCCTTCCCGGAGGGGCTTTTTTGCATTTGCGCTAGCGCCCTGGCGCAGGCTTACGGACCGGATGGCGCAAGCTACGGGCCTGAGCGGCGCAGGCTCCCCACCTGAGCGGCGCTGGCTTCATTTTAGGGCCAGCGCCTGCGCCACCGATTCGGCGATAGAAGCCTCTGAAATGCATTTTCCGTGGAGCAGGCACCCGCTTCATTTTGGAACCTGCGCCGGATCCTGGTGTAGGTTATTTGGCTGATAAATGTTATATTTGTATGAACATCAAAACTATCGCCAATATGAAAGACCCTAATGAGTATTGCATCCTTTATCAGTTGGGTAAAAAGACCCTCATGGCACATAAAGATGAATGCCATTACAGTATTGTTCTGGAGCAGGATGAGGGCTATACAGAGGTCATCGTTTCCGCAGAAGCATTGGATAACGCCATGAAGATTCCCGACGCAGACAATATAACCTGGGCCGGACAGTTGAAGCTGCTCTTTGGGAACTATGATGGATTTGAATACTTCACCAAGTTCTGCGATGAGAATTATGTAGAAACCAAAACCTTCTTCTGGGAAAAATGACGCTGACCAATAACCAACTTTGCCGTTTGGGAGAGACCGCCGTTGCCCTTGAACTGATGAAGAAGGGCTACGACGTGATTAATCTAAACGAGTCTTTAAAGAATTATAAAGGTGCAGACCTTTTGTGTGTGAACGGCGCTGGCAGCAAGGAAGATATTTATATTCAGGTCAAAACCGGCAAAAGTCTAAAAATTGATTGTGGCTTAACTGCAGACCCCAAAACGGGAATAATTGCCAATCTTGATGAGAAAGTTACATGCCCCTGGGTCTTTGTTCATGTCACTGATAATCTCAAGTTTGATTTCTATATTTTGACCCGCGACGAAACGAGGGATCTGCTAAGGAGTGCCCATCATTGGTATGTACAAGAGACTTATTCCGGACGTGTCCTAAGTAAGCCGGTACGTGTTAGCGTGGATGTGCCATGGCTTGAGGCAAAGGACTATAAAGCCACAAAACTTCACAAACCTTTTACCAACACATTAAAACAGTCGGCAAAAGACCAGTGGGATAAGATTGCTTTGTAGTGGATTATTTGCATAATGGACCTTGAAGAATTCATAACATTTAACCCACAAACTCAGAATGGTAAGGATCTTCCCGAAGTTCCGGGAAATTACTTGGTGACGATTCGGGAGATAGATTCCTTACCAACGCTCGGCTTTACAATTGAATCACCGAGATATCGGGGACAGCATCTTATCTATACAGGTGTTGCTAAGACAAACATCAGAGGGCGTGTCTGGAAGAATCATTTCTGCGGCAACGCCGGTCACTCCACCTTGCGACTAACTCTTGGATGCTTGCTTGGTTTTACGCCTATTCCAAGGGATAAGAAGAATCCCAACAATGGGCATGTGCGTTTTATACTCGAAGAGGAACGCCAACTTCGGGCTTGGATGAGCGAGAACCTAGTATTCCACTATCTGCCTAACGAGGATCCAAAGAGTTTGGAATCTATATTGATTGGGAATCTCAACCCGCCGTTGAATCTTGATGAAAACTATAATCCGGTGAATTGGGAGTTTCGTAATACCCTCAAGACACTTCGGAATAGAAAACCCTGGCAAAAATAAGCGGAGTCTCGATGGAGACTCCGTTTTCTGTCAGAACCCTTCCGGACCGCCGTTCTGGTCCAATAGGTCGTGGTAATCGCCATCTTGGATGGCATCTCCTGCTGGATCTGCATTACCGCCATTTTCGATGAACTCACGGGCCTTCTTTGCAGCGTTAGGGTCTGGTTTCCAGTCTCCTGGGCCGTCTATCCGTTTACCGATGCCCATCTTAACCTGCTCTTCAGGAGTGAAGATTTCCTCATAGGAGCGAGGTTTGGGCCGATTAGCTTTGGCTTTCTTCTCTGCAGCGCTGTCCAAGGCCATGATGATAATGAAGGCCAAGAAGCAGGCACCGGTGACAATCCACGCCCAGCTGTTGGAGCGTTTATACCATGGCTTCTCCTGATATGATTCTTTCGCTTTCGGCATCGCAGATGATTGAACTACTGCAAATTTAAGGATTCAGGCAGATGTATCCAAATCCTCGTAAACACAATTAAGATTACCCTTCAAGGATTGTTACAGCCTTCTGAACATTCTCATCAGTAAGACCGAATTCGTCATTCACCGGAACAAAGTGCTCCCACTGTTCCGGTAACATGTCTCTATCATCATCCAGAATAACATATTTGTCGCAGGGATTTGCTTTCAGGTATGCTGCAATCTCTTCACCGCGAGTCGCCGGTCGGTCAATATCTCCGTCAATAATGGAGAACAGAATTGGTGTAACACCAATAATCTTGTCGGTGTAGGGAAAAGGATGGGAACCCACACTTGGATTGTCTGGGTCAGTCATAAACTCAATGGTTCCGGCAACATCCATAGCTCGCCATGATGACGATACAACAATCTTGGCACCCGTAGTTTCCAACAAAAAGCCCAGTCGCTTCATGAGTTCAGGGTCGAGCTGGTAACGCGTCTTGTACGTGTCCAGGACGCCGTCTATGTCTAGAAAGATCAGTTTAATCATTCTCTCTCAGATAATCTTCGATTTGCAATCTGGGGATTTCCATCTCAAACTTGGCATTGATATCTTTCTCAATGATGTCCACTATCTTGCTGAATTCTTTCACCAAATCTGCGATTCCGTACTCGACCGGGCTCTCGCTGATGTCCTGGTAGTCTTGTTTGATCCAGGACTTCATGCCTGCTGTGAGTTTGTCCTTCATCTCTTAGTAAAATCGAAGGAAATGGAGATTCCATCTACGGTGGTGTCGGTCTCAACAATCTTGTCGTCCAAACCTTTCTGCAGGCCTACAGTGTGGAAGTCGGCATCCGGATTGTGATGAATGGGAATGATGGCAGTCTTGGGGTCAATGAGCTCGCAGATCTCTCTCAATGACTGGATAGAGGCATGACCAGATGTGTGATTGTAGTCGTATCTTTTGCTATCTTTCAGGCATGGGGTAGAACCTGCAACCAGCGGTTGAATGAAGGCTTCTGTTTTCTCATTATAACCGCTCAAACTTTTTTCTACATATCCGCGATACATAGAATAAACGAAGGATGTCTCCTCTTTGTTACAGAACTTAAGGACATCATCTATCCATTCTGTAAACTTGTCACTGCAGCGGATAAGCATTGTGAAACCGCAGTCCTTCATTTTGGCTACTAGGCCCTTGTTTTTCATAGGGTCATAATCATAAATATAGGCTTTTCCCTTGTCAAACTGGTAATAGGGGCCTAAGCCTTTATATTCCCGGGCAATTCTCTTTATTGTTTCTGCTTGAAAACTGTCGCAGACAAATGGCCGCCAGGGTTTCGTGGCGTAATTAGCCTGATATACGGACTCCAGCCGGTCCGCATCCTGGGAAGAGCATAGGACAAATACATTCTTACGCTTGGCCATTATATCCTTGAAACGATCGCAAACATCTTGTTCGCTATCCACAGGCTTATTGGGCTGTCCGACATTGGTTCCCTCAACAATCAACACATCCACATTGCCAGCAATATGGAACTTGTCAATCACTCTGCGCAAGCCATCGCCCAAGTATCCATGTTCACGAAAATCTCCGGTATGGATGGCCGTCTTGCCATCACATTTAATCTTTAATAGATAGGAGTCAGTGGCGGAATGACTGACGTAAAATGGCGTCACCGTAATGTCTTTCCTTTTTCCGAAATAGAGTGGATTCCCAGCTCTATAAAAATGGAAGTTCTTCAGCTTCTTCAGCCGGTCTAGGCATTCCTCATGCTGGTCATCCAAGTATGAGAGGCGCTGGTACTTGCGCCCCATCAAATCTGCAGCCAAATTGCCGATATACTGAGGGATACTTTCATCCACCAGGTTGAAAAGCTCAACATGATCCCCGTGATTGTGCGTGTATAGGATAGCAGCAGCACCGGCAGTCAACTTGTTTATGGCCTCTTTAGTGGCCAGTTTGTCATCGGATGGTTTGTCTCCATCCGGAAGCAAATGACCCAGGTCTATGAAAATCCTGGTGCCCGCATTTGATTCAATCTCAGTGATGCAGCCGCCTATCTGGTGGGGACGATGAAGGGTGATTTTCATTCAGTTACAAAAATTGATGGATAATTTGCGATGGTTTTCTTCGTAACGATGTACTTTTTGTAAAGACCGTATCCAACGAATGACGCACAGAAGAATTGAGCATTATTGGGCAATAACAACAATTCATTACGCAGTTGATTGCTAAAGTGAAGATAATTGGCAAGCAAGAACACGAATTCGACTTCATCACGTATCACAATACCTTTAGTAGTGAGATTGCCTTCTGCGTCTTTTTCAAATAGTTCCTGCAGGCCCTGAACAAGTCCCAACTCGGTTTTCTGCCGCAGAACTTCAAGCATGTCTTCTTTAACACACAAAACGGCTGCCGGATCCTTTCGAAACTCGCAGAAGTCATGATAATGCTTCAATAAACCGGGGCCTTCTTTTTCTGTGTTCGGTTTTTCCGTTTTGATTGCATTATGGCCCTGCTTGACTTCTATCAAATACATGGTAAGGTCTTTTTTCTTATGGCTCATATGACCCCAATAAAAGGCCACAATATCTGCTCGTCCATTCAGTCCATCATAGTCCGCCCATTCCATATCTGCTATGAAAAAGTCACTCTCATCGGCATTGACAGAATAGTTATTCTCGGCAATAACACGTTGTTGGATTTCTTTTTCTCCAAGTTTGTGTTCTACAGTTGCTTCAAAAACATCTACCAGGTGCTTTACATTTGCGAAATAGACATTGATGTTGTCGATAGTGGGCTCTGTTAAGTAAGTGGAAAGAGAATCGTCTTTCATATAATCAGGCGAAATCCCTTCGAGCAATTGTTCCGCTTCGGCTTTGCTATTAAGAACGCCCTGGGGTTCAGATATCTTTAAGATTCTACCACCTCGATAATAAATGATAACAGAGTTGCCTCTCAACTCGAGATCCAAAGATGGGTCAACCTTGATAATATCAATAATTGGCCTAAAAAAACCTGTTTTGAGTACTTTTAAGAATGACTCTGAAATGTGTCTAGTTTTCATACTATAGTGTGTTATTTGTTATTTCTTTAAACCGGTCAACCTCAGTCCCATCCGGCATCGTCACCTTGCTGAAGAAGATCTCATATGGTCGAACCCAAATCTGGCCGGCGCCGTAGAGAGCCTGGTAGATGACAACATCCTCCAGCGTTTCAGAGTCCTTCCCGAAGCCAATGAGTTTGTACTTGCCGCCCTTGAAGTGCTCAAAGTAGCGGGATTTTGTCAAGCATCGTTCCTTTAGCATCTTCTTCCATAAGGGTTCCTGGGCGGTCGGATACTCTCCTCCGGCACCGAGTACATCTGCGATCACCTTCTTGACGATGGGTTTGGTAAGGGTGGCATTCTGGACACGCGCATAGTTTTCCAAACGGTTGACCGCCTTCTCTGTTGCCTCAATGAAAGCATTGATGGTAGTGGATGGCGTGTTCTTATGGTTGTACTCAGCCGGTGTCACGCGTTTAGCAACATCATCCCAAGCTTTAGGAGGGACACTGAAACCCATGGTGGTCTGGTACCGGTCTCCGTTGAATGACCATACGACGCGGATTGGGGCCTCTCCGTGCTTGTTTTGGCGCTTATCAAGATAGATTTTCAGTGGCATAAACAGTGGTTTTCACAAAGGTAAGACTTTGTTGGCGTTTTTGCAAGCGCTGTACAAAGGCTTATAACAGTGTTTCTCGCGAGCCTGCCTTTCGGGATTGTTTCGACAGATCCTCAAGAGAGAGCATAGCATCCTCTAGCGATTCCATCGTATCGACAAACAATTTCCAAGTGCGTTTCATAGCCGAATCTGATTCAACTTCCTCCTCGCCACGAGTTGAAGTTTGATGCACCAACCAGAGGTATGATATATCCTCCATCCGGTGGTATATTGTTTTGCAATTCTTACAATAGGTCTCAAGATTCCTTATGAAATAGTGCCGGATGTTATCCTCCTTGTCTTTTGCCATGGTTCGGTCATACATTTCCGTGATTTGTTCTAGGGTCAACGGGGTAGCAAATGCACTGTTGGCAACAGTGTTCAGCTTATCGATAACTAGTTCTCTTTGCGTTCCGACATCTTCTACATCATGATAATCCGGCTCGATAATGATTTCTATCAGGTAATCCTCAATAAACAGTTCCTGGAACTTTTGGATGGCATTATTCATAACTCGTTCAAGTTGCATATATATATAAACGAACGAGCACGAAAAAACTATACAGAAAAAGTGAAAAAGTTATGAACAATCGGCCAATTTCTCTAAGCGAAAATACCAGCTGTTGAACAGCCCAAATAGCCCCTAAATCCTATTGGCGTTTTTGCAAGCGCCGTAGAGTATTGTTTAATGCAGATTATGAAAAATATATTTCAGAAAAGTGCCATTTCGGGCCAAAAATCGCGGCTTTTTAAAATGCGACTTCGTATTAATAATTCGTAACTTTTCCTGACGAGGAGGTTGCCGAAGAGTCTTTGACAAGTCTGATACCAACGGCCGCATTATAATACGAACCCTAATTAAGTAAAGTTTCACCCATGAATAAAAAACTCTTACAAACACTCAACAGCGCCCTCGAGCGCACCAAAACCACCCACTACGCTCCGGTCACCATCGATGCCCTCCAGGCCCGCCTCACAGAGGAACTGGACTGGCTGGACGCCGACCCCGGCCGCGAGTGCCTGATTCTCCTCCTGCAGGAATTGGCCGCAAAAATGCGCAGCGCCAGCATCGTGGTCAACCCTGGCTACAGCTACCTCCCTGACTCCTACCTGCTCTTCCTCACCGGCGTCACCCACGTCAATCCCGTGGAATGGGACCTGCCCTTCAGCCGCTTCACCAAGTCCGTCCACGACGGTGCCGAGATTCCCTTCGAGGCTGGCACCGGCTGCCTGGAAGTGGCCCGCAAAGTCCTCTCAGGCCGCGAAAACGAGTTGGTCGTCGAAACCGAGCCCGGCCTCTTCGAAATCACCTTCCTCGATGGCATCGAACTCATGAACATCAAACTCCGCATCACCACCTACGTCGAACTGGACCGCTTCACCCGCACCATCAAAGAGGGCTGGCACCCACTGGACGAGGCCACGCTCCGGCTCTTTAGCCGGGGAGCCACGGATGGAGTCATCTTCTTCGAATCCGACAAGATGCGGGAATGGCTCTTCGACTTCGACCCGGAATCGATGTCCGACTTGGTCCTCCTAAACGCCCTCTACTGGCCCGGCCGCATTCAGCTCTTTCCGGAACTGTTGCGCCGCAAGCAGACGGGCGACTACGACAAACAGTTCAAGGATACCTATGGAATCCCGGTCTACCAGGAACAGACAGGAGATCCGAACCTCGCGCCGAAGGGCCACTTCATCGGCCGCACCATGATGGCGGTCGAGGCCCTCTGGCCCTGGAGGAACTCATTCAAACTGAAATGATGAAATCCATCAAAGAAATGCCCTGGGAGTGCGGAAAGGGATGGTGGCCGATGATAGAGAAAGTTACATCGGCCATCGATTCCTTCAATGCTACCCATCCGGGAACGCCCATCGAGGTAAGCCAAATCAAGCAGAAGTTCGGCGGCCTCCGTATTTACCACCACAACGCACCAGAGGATATCAGACATCTCATTGACGAGGCCGTGAACGCATCCTGGCACACCTGCGAGAAATGCGGCTCCACTGCCGGCGTCACCACCAACCTTGAAGGTTATCGGCTCACCCTCTGCCCGGATTGCCGCAAGGAAATCAAGCCGAGGGTAACACTCAAAACGAAAATTCAATTTCACCGTAAAACGCACTTTTCCGAATCCTTTAACATCTTTTAACAAAATCCGTTTGGCGGTCTCGAAAGAGGCCGCTATCTTTGTGCGCAGAAACACGTATCTCGTTGATTTATAATAAATTAATATAATTATCAATAATGATATGATCTGTGATTTTCAAACAAATAAAGTGTATCTGGCCGAAGGGGTTAAACACTACGAGACAGTGGCCCATAATCTTTTGATGGCGCTCTACAATGAAGGAATACCGACAGAATACCTCCGGCATACCGAATCATGGAAGCACATCTGGGTCAGGGACTATATGCCCATCCAGCTCACCAAGACACGCTTTCTGCAGTACCGATATGCTCCGGATTACCTCAAAGGATATGAAGACTACATCCCGCCCTACCAGACCATCTGCCGTGGGCTGCGGTTAAAGGGGAAAGAGACGCCGATGGTGATTGACGGAGGCAATGTGGTCAAGTTCCGCCATTGTGTGGTGATGACCGATAAGGTCGTCCGGGAAAACCCCGGATACACGGAGGGCTACATCCGCAAGCACTTGGAAGAAGCATTTGGTTGCGAGGTCGTCCTCATTCCCTGGGACCGGTACGAGATGTTCGGCCATGCCGATGGAATGGTGCGCCCCATCGGCGACGGTTACCTCCTTATGAACAACTATGCTGATTTTGACAAGGATCTCGGCAAGCGCCTCTATTCGGCCCTCGGCGGCCGATTCTGCATAGAGGAACTGCACTACGATGTGCCCCGCCCTTCGCGCCTCAGCTGGGCCTATCTGAACTTCCTTCAAATAAATAATTGTATATTTGTACCTGGGCTGGGCGTCAGGGAAGATGAACAGGCCGTAGTGCAGATAGAAAAGTATTATCCCCACCACAAAGTCATCCTTGTCCCCGGTTGCCAGGACCTCGTACGGGAAGGCGGCGCCCTGAACTGCGTCACCTGGAATATCCTGGCCGATGAACCTAAAAAGCCAAAGGAAGAAGCATAGCAATTATGAAAGGCAAAGAATTACTGATTTCTCACCTTCAGCTATTTGAAGAAAAACGGAAGAAAGGTTTTAACGTTGTCCCTTCACAGCGCCAGGAGTACTCAAATGCCATAGCAGAATGCTTCATTCCCTGCGCACAATACATCCTTTCCGGTTGCTTCAAGGTATATAACGGTAATACAAAAAGGACCATTCGTCCCACCGCCATCGAACTTTACTACCACGAGGAAGGTGCCGATGGCTTCAAGGACCCCATCATGTACCACACCCAGGACAGAAAGGCTCCGTATCTTTCCAGCAGGGGAATATCGGCCTTGCCCTACTTCCCCATCGGCAGCATGAATCCCCACACTTCCGGCATCGATATTACCTTTGAAGACCCCTCGGCACAATACCGGGCCTCCTTCCTTATCCGAGAGTATGAGCTGGTTTGCGATGACGGTGACCCCATTCCTGTCAAAAATTCCACCGATATCTACGATGACCTGCTCATTAACGGTATTACCATAGATGATGCCGACTGGATCGAATGGTGCGATGGTGAAGCGCTTCCCGTAAATAAGATTGAACGCAAATGGCGGAGAAACGTTGCCGAGTACATTGTACATGATGGCGTTTGGAAGAAAAATGACAAAGTAGATGGCCGGAAATCCTTCTCAATAGGTTCTTTCCGCTTTGTCAAATGCCCTTTTAACTGGCAATTTAGAGTCAAATAATAGGTCCAATGTTATGGGAAAAGTGTTAACAGGAAGTACACCTGACGATGCACTTTTGTATATGAGCATCGATGAACTTGAAAAGGACGTTATTTCATTGACATCCGGATACCTCAATGGCCTTAGAGGGTTGAATCTACTGTGGGACGGGATTAGAGATTGGCGTTGGTCTGAGGAAGAGTCCTGGAAAAACCGTTGCAAGTGGTTATATTCCAGAACTCGTGTTTATGCAAACTTTGACTGGAAAGATTATCTGTGGACTTATGGCCTGCGACGGACATCTAAAGGTGCAATAAAAGATTTGTTGAGGTATATTGATATGACCCAGCAGCAGGTACATTTAGAACTACAGGGTTATAAGGAGGGCAAAGGGGCACAAAACTTACCTTATTCTCATTATACTTTGGGTTATTTGTGGGACTTCTTCAAGAAAAAGTATCCCGAGTTTGCAACGACGGTAATAGAGGAGAAAGCCAGAGCAATGGGGCCGGACGAGTTTAAGCGCATCATAGATTATTGGACCCAACTGGCAAAAGAGGATGACCTTGCCATTAATCCTGAATTGCAATATGATATGACACTCCTAAATGTGCCCTATGGGACGAGGTTTCATCCTTATAAATTGCCGACCGGTGTAATAACCGGTGACCCTTGGCAACACGACTTAAGGGTAAAGTGTATTGCGACTCTCATGGATACGTTCTTCTCGGAAACGCCAGAATCTCATACCGCACTACTGGATGGGAATCCATATAGCATTAAGGGCTTTGCATATTGGAAGAAGAGAACCAGCCGAGAACTCTATATCAACGTATTGAATAGTTTCCATTCCGGGGCACCAAAAGAAAAGAATGGTTATATAGAATGGAAACATACACATGAGTTTGAACATAGAATTTGGATGCATGAGTCGGAAGACACCATCGCTCGTGCTCTCTGGAATTCTGAACATCCTGATGAACAGCTTCACATTCTTTATGAGCCTAACTCAATAGATTGGAATAACATTACAATCTATTAACTCCCCTTAGGAAGCCATAGTCTACCTTCATGTAATGATATCGACTGAACATGACGGAAAGCTGCTCTTAATCGGCCACGTGATTTGCATACCTCTTCCTGTCCGGAGACTTCTTTTTCAAGTGTCCGTATTATTCGTGCAATCTTAACTTGTTTTGAGCCGTTTTATAGACTAAGATTGTCACTGATGACAATCTTAGTTTGCCAGAGGCCCGAAAACCAACTAAGATTGTAACATGTTAGGGTGTAGGTAAATTGGCCGATAAATGTTATATTTGTGTCATTCAGGAAGAAGAGCGTCAAAGCAGATTTCGCATTATGGTTATTATTATTATCGTATCGGCCATTCTGGTCATTATGGGCGTTATCATTCTCATCGGCAAGGGTGATAATTTGATAGCCGGATATAACACTGCCTCGGAGGAAGAAAAGGCCCGGTACAACATCAAACGCCTCCGCGGATTGATCGGCGGCCTGCTGATAGCACCGGCTCCCATGATGCTCTTGATGCTGGGAGAGGATACTACGGCTGCCGTGTGGTCTTTTTCCGCTCTCGTGTTTGTCGTTTGTATCGTGGTGGTGATCCTTGCCAATACCTGGGCGAAGAAATAGTTAGTATGGTATGAAAAAGTTGTTGAAAATTATTTGGGGCATCTTTGCCGTGATCGGGATTCTGTTCGTGGCATATTATATCGGCCTCCGTCTGACGTATGGGAAATTCTATCTCTCTGTATATCCGGCACATGAGGTAAGATTCGATGAGTATGTAGACCGGCTCCGCTCGTCCGGCTTTTATGAGAAGGACTCTACTACCTTTGAGATGAGAGTCCTCCAGGATTCGGCCCGGGCAAAAGAGATCCGGGACTATTTCCAGCTGGACCAGTTGTATGATGCCGATGCCGACACCTGGACCAAGGCGCTTGCCATCGGCCAATTCGTCGCCTCAAACATCCCGCACGCCAACCAGGAAATAGACCCTGAGCACCGCAATGCCATCGATTTGTGGGAATACACGAAGAATATCGAGCCCGCTTTCAATTGCCGCCTGCACAGCATCCTTACCTTCGAGCTTATGCTCGCCGCCGGTTTGGATGCCCGGTACGTTACCTGTATGCCGGGAGATAAGTATGACACGGACTGTCATGTGATGAACGAAGTATGGCTGCCGGAACTGGGCAAATGGGCGATGATAGACTCAGATATGGGCGGAAATTATGCCTCCGACCTGGATGGAACGCCGCTTTCCCTCAGGGAAATCAGGGAGCATTATATCTCCGGAGAGGAGATGCAGTATCATCCCCGGTTCAAGAAAGGCTCCACAAAGGTGAACGACCACTACGCATATATGGCCAAGAACACTTATTGGTTCAGCTGTTGGGAGACGCTTTCCTACTACCAGGAAGACTGGCAGAACCGGCAGCGCGAGATTGGCCGAAAAATCTATCTTGTTCCGTCGGGCTTTGAAGGTTTCGATATTGAAGAAGGAGACCTTGTCACCAAAGATGCCGACACATTCTGGGGGCATAATTAATTCTCGGCAAAGAGTATAGCGATGCCGACGCCCGTTGCGAAAACGACTCCCCAGAAGACCATCCCGCAGAGGATGTCAAGAAGGTACATTTTGAGCCAGTGTTTGAGCTCTTTATCCATATCAAAAACCAATTCTTCGTGTAGTCTGGTTGTCCAGGCGCTCAGCGTTGCAATAGGCGTGGAGGATGTCCATGGCGTTTTTTTCGCTACCGTAGAGGATTGAGTTGATGGAGTACTTACGGGCAACGTTTTCCATCTGGCCGCCGGAGAGGTCATAGGCCGATGCCAGGGCCGAGCACTGCTCTTCGGACAGCGCCGGCAGCATGGTGTGCCAGATTTTCTCACGCACGGAAGCGTCGGGCTTTTCGAAACAGATCTTGTACAGGAAGCGGCGTTCGAAGGCCGGATCCAGATTCTGCGTGAGGTTGGTGGTGGCAATGAGGATACCGTCCAGATTCTCCATCTCCTGCAGGATGATGTTCTGGATGCTGTTCTCCATCTTGTCCACAGCCGATGTAGCACCTTCGCGACGGATGCCGATGATACCATCGGCTTCGTTGAAAAGGAGAATAGGAGCCTGTTCGCTGCGCTGGACGGCCAGGCGGTAGCGGTCGAATACCTCCTTGATATTTTTCTCGCTCTCCCCCACCCATTTGCTTTTGATATCCGGCACGTTCACGGCCATGATGCTTCGGCCAGTCTGGCGGGCCAGCTGGTAAACGGTTTCGGTCTTGCCAGTGCCAGGTGCGCCGTAGAAAAGACATGCGAAGCCACTGCGGAAGCCGCTGTCTTTCATTCGGCTGCGGATTTCGTTGTACCGGTCCGGCATCAGGAAGGAATGCAGCTCATCCACCTGAGGAGCGTTCCTGGCCGTATAAAAGAGCGACTTTTCGGCCAGCGTTTCCGGCTTGATAAGCCCTCCCATAGTCTTCTCGGCAGAGCGGAGGTGGAAATCGGCCAGAAGTACCGATTTGGCCTTATTGCTCAGGTGAATCCTGGAAGTGTTGGCCCGACCGTCATCGCATAAGTGCTCCACCAGCCCCTGCTGCATTAGGGGATGGCTTCCTTCCTTGAACAAAGCCTTTTCCTCGTAGAAATTGCTTTTGTGGCGATACACATCTTCAATCTGCCCGTAGACAATCTCGTCGTCATCCTTGTTGACCAGCCGATGGCAGAGGAAGGTGAGGACCATGAAATCGGTAAACCGGTCCAGGTTCAGGGCATTCAGTTCTGCGACGAAACCAAGCTCCCTGTTCTGCGAGAACAAGTCTTTCAGTTCGTGATAAAGGTCCCCTGGAAGGATGGCTCCGTTATCCAGATCCTCAAAGAGGGTATCCATAAACTCGAAGAGTTCTGCTGCAGTCAGCCCCGCCCGCCTGGGCTGCTCCGGCATTTCGTTGTTCTTCAGAGCTCGGATTACAGGCACCGGCACATCGAACTCGTCCTCGTCTTTGGCGTCATGAAACTTGAGATACTTGGCACGGATAAGGGCATTAATATCGTCACTGTAACTCAGCGCCCGGATATTGCTGATGTCCAGGTGGCTGGCGATGTCGCCGAAGTCTACGCGCCGAGGGCCTCTGCGGAGGAAAATGGACAGGAGAACCGCTTGCCCCGGCGTCAATTCAAGGCGTTTGGCGAGTTCGGCAGCAGCATCTCCGTTTTCGGCCCAGAACTCCTCTCCGAGCTTGGAATCGTCGGATTTCTCGGCTAGAATCTCCATCAACTGGAGGATAGTCTTTTCTTCGTTTTTTGTATTCTTACTTTCCATATTTCTCGTACATATGAAGAACTCTTTCTGCCTGTATCATGCGTTTCTGGGCGTTCAGGAGTGTCTGCCACTGGTTGTTTATCTCACGATGGAGACTGCGAATGATGTATTGGATGGCGTCAACTTTTGAATGAAACACTTGTGAAGCGGGGATTTCATCTTTTTTGTTCCGGAAGGATGTTTCGTTGAGAATCTTTCCGTCTTCAGTTTGGTAAACGATATAATCTAAGACAGGATTGTTTCCAAAGCGTAATCCACTCGAACGAGTCTGGGTTGCGATGATGCGCGTTTTCTTGATGGAGTAGACCGCATCCTCTCCGACAACATAATAAATCGTGTCGCCGATGTTGAGTTTTAATTGCTTCATCATCATAATACTACGCTGCAAGGGCCGATATCAGTTGGGTTATGCTTTCTTTTGTCACCAACGGAACGCGCCGTGCGTTTTTCCGCTCCGGGCGAAGGGAATTGGAGCGGAGGCGAACCCCGTTCGAAAACAGGACTTCTTCAAAGGCGCCGGAAAGGTCGGCTTTATAGGTGGAGGTGGAGGTTTGTTTCCAGGAATCTTTTGTTTTGGGATTCCGGACCCGGAAGGTGAGGTGGTGGCCGGAGCGATCCAGGAGTTCATAGGTTTTTGTGGACTTGGGGGCGCGATAAATGTGTCCGAACTGAAATTTTTGAATCTTTTGCATATCGAATATTTTTATGTGATGATAATATGGAAACGGAAGGCAAAAAATTCAAAAAATGTTGCAAAAAAATTTGCCCCCGCATTTCTGCAAGGGCAAAACTGACAGTGATATCTGTGACAAATTACATTTCACTGAGCTTCTCCCACACTTTCACCATAGCGAGGGTGTCAAGTTCACAATAGCGGAGTAGGGCTTCGCGGGCGGCAGCGGCTTCGGCCGGGGGCATCTTGGCGATGGAAGGGAAGAGGTTCATGGCATCTCCGCCGTTCTGGCAGAGGCCGCTGAGGGCGTGGTAATCCAGCTGCGGATCGCCAGGAAAGAGAGCAGGCAGAACGCTCTTGATGCTGAAGGAACCGCCCATAGCGGGGACATAGTAGTCTCCTGCACGGAACGGATCGATGAGGTCCTGGATATTGTCGGCGATGTTGCGAAGGTGATCGGCCAGATCCGGGAAGGTGTTGGCCAGTTCCCGCAGGCGGCCACATTCGAACTGCTTATTGTAGGCCAAGGTGCAAACATCCTTGGGAATATCCCGGCAAAGCGCTTCTGCAATGTCTCTACGCGGATCCTGTCCGCTGATGCCCAGGAACTCCTTGTGAAGCAGCGGACCGCCTTCGTACTCGATAATGTGAAGAGAGTATTGGAAAGGAATCTGCTGGTACGGCGATGTCCCCGGATACTGCGGAACAGCATCCTGCTGCGTCTCAAAGTCAAGGAAATACAGCGGATATGTCAACTTCTTTAGGAATACTTTGATGCCGGCCGGATTGATATGGTCGCAGTCGTTCAGATAACAATCAATCTGCATATTCTGGATGGGGCCGAGATTGATATTACGAAGGTCCTCAAAGCTGATAAGGCCGGCCCTATAATTATCAAGTTTCTTTGCGAAGGTGAAACCGCCACGACCTTTCCCACCATATACGTTGAACACAGAAGGCTTAGGCAAGTGTCGCGTGCAATATTCCCAGAAAGCGCAGTTGTAAGGATCGTGACATTGTAGGCCGATATCAAGCTTCGGTTCTTCGCCGGCAAGCGTTTTCTTTGCTGCTGCTATCATCTGAGGAACCACCTGATACTCCTGCTGAACCAGCTCGGCAAGATCGGCAGTGTAGAAAAGACCCTTGGGATCCAAATCGGCTCCGCGAACGTAATCCTTGTCTATGCGAACAAGATAAGTGCCTGTAACCTTTACCCCACACTGCTCCAAAACATATTTCTGATAGGCAATGTCACGGGCATATTTGACGTAATCAGGATCGTCTTCTGGCATATCCACCGTACCGGACGAACTCTTGACCTCATAAATGGCCCAGCCGCCGGGTGTCTTGTGAAGGATATCCACGGCGCAGTAGTTTCCATCCCAGGAGAAGGAGGCCTCGGCGATGTTCTCCACACCGCGGGCCATGCAGTCCTGTGTACGGCGGCACATCTCGGAAAGATCCAGGCCGCCATCGGGCGTATGGGTCGTTACTTCCTCAAAGGGTCCCAGGTAGCCCATAGCTAAGTCTCCGACCACATTGCCTTCGGCGAAACGGGCCTCAAGAGCCTTGTCTTCAGTGGCAACTTCCGGCTTATAAATCCTCAGCCACAGCGCCTTGGGACACTGACGGAAGAGGGTGTAACGGGATTTGGAAAGGTTTTTCATTTGGGTGTAATATAGAGACTCTATTTTAACTTAAATTGGGCATATTAGGAAAGATTCTTCTAATGTCTTCACGCATCGTTTCCAGAAGTTCTCTTGTCGTATACCGGGCGTTATCCTTATTAATACTTACATATCTATAGATATAAGATTCGTCATAGCAATCGAAAGGGCCAGCTTTGGGCACTCCGTAATAACGAAAATTCTTTTTCACCTTTGGCTCAACATCTGTTCCTTCACCGAAGCATTGATGAAACTCTCCTTCAAAATCTAAAAATTGGCGTGAGCGGGAACCAGGTAAAAGTCTTGTGTATAATTCATTAAGTCTATCTGGCCGATACTTGGTTTTAGCCTCATCTGGCTTGTATCCCATTTGGTTGATGCCGTGGCGGTATTGATTGCCCTGAACTACAATCTCAAAAGTGTTTGCAATAAGTTTTCCCTTACCTTTTGTATTAAAATTTCCCTCTTCACATATCCATGCTGCAATCTGGCCGTTTCCTTGATTCATTGCGACGTTGAGACTAACGTATCCTGGCTGCCTGTCCTCATACTTGCTCACTATCTTGACTGGGATTTTCTCACCCTCCAACTCTTGCTTCAAGCGGGCGACAAACCATGAGCAACGTATTTTTATGTACAGATCGTGTAGACGTTCTTTTTTATATGCATACACAGCGCCCTCCGGAAAGAGATATTCATTCTTGATATTATTTAGCACCGCTTCTCCTAATTCATCAAGGGCCTCTATAAACCGGCAATAATCATCCACATATGGCTGTTTTATCAGCTTATTCTGATTTTCAATCTCTCCCTTCAGCTGGCTGTAATTAATTATTTTCCATGGACCTGGTATTGTTCGGTTGTGCTTCTTGTCGTCGATTTCGACTGAGACATTAATCACATCATTAGTACCTTTATCTGGAAAGTCTTTTGAAAGGGACAACAGAAGATAGGCAGGAGCATCTTGTTTTCTTTGAGCAACTTTCTTGACATATTCAGCAAGTTGTTCCTTATAGGGAATGCTTTTTACCTTATTCTCTAGAATTAAATCATAAATAGGCGTACCATTCTCATCTTTGTTTTCCGTATGGTAAATACAGACATCGAAATTCTCTTTTTCTCGGCTCAAAAAGTAATCTTCAGGGTTGGCTGTCAAAATATCTGCTCTACCGTAAAGGTTTCGAATCATCTGTATAAAACTCCCCCTGTCGCAATCCCACAAATACTCTAGGAAATTGCTGTGAAATAATTCCTTCGAACCTAGGGAAAGCCTGAAAATCGGCATGTTATGAAGTTTTTCTAATAGTTTCTCTTCCATTGATCTAGTTATTTCAGTTCATTTTATCAATTATGTTCTACCTAAGACTCAATAATAATCCTTGTTTCACTGAACGGACCTATTTTGCCGCATTTTACCATCGGCTGCTCTCATTTTGAAAGTGTGACAATTTGTCACGGTTTCATTTCCTTGAGCCTTTTACAGACTACAGCGCCGCCTTGGTGACGATGGCGGTCATGCCGGGCATCAGGTGGGGATGGGGCTGGAGGGTGGCTTCCAGATGGACCATGCCGTTCTTTTCCACAACGGGGCTGATGGCCGATACCACCGCTTCGTGCAATTCGGAGGGATAAGCCACGGAAATCACCTGGATCTTCGTGCCCGCCTGGAACTTGTGGAGTTCGTTCTCCAAGACGTCGAAGCATACTTTCAGATGCTCGGTGTCTACGATATAGAAGAGGGGAACCCCGGGGGTGGCGGCGCTGTACAGGGTGGCGTTCAGCCGGCTCACGGCACCGCTGATGGGGGCCGTGATGGTGCAATAAGTGAGCTCGTGTTCCAGTTGCCGGAGCGAAGCCAGGGCGGTGTTGTAGCCGCTGTTGACGCGGGCCTGGCGCCGGATTTCCTCCGGGGCGCTTTCCAATTCCCCGCGCTTGTAACCCTGCCCCATCAGTATGGCCTGGTACTGATATTCGGCCTTTTCCAGTTCGGCTTTGTTGCGGGCAATGCGGTCGTTGAGGACCGCCTGGCTGAGCCGGGTGACTACCTGGCCCTTCTTCACGCGCTGACCCAGTTCGATGTCAAAGCTCACGATCTGTTCGCTGATCCGGCTGTACACAGGCACTTCGGTAACGGCCTCGATGGTTCCCTTGCTGGAAAAGCCCTCGGCCTCGATGGCGCGCTGCAGGCTCTGGTTGGGCACGACGGGAGCCACCGCTTCCTGCTGCACGGGCGCGACAGGTTCTGCCGGGGCCGATGAACGGGAACGGCAGGCGGTGAAAGCGAGAAGGACGATGAGGACAAGATACCTATTCATGCTGCGTGAGGGTTAACAAGTGATAATAGGTGGTCCAGTAGGCTGCCAGCGCCGTCAGATGCTGGTTATAGGCGTTGTCACGCCGGCTCTGGGCCAGGGAGTAGGTGTTGATATCGCAAAGGCCGTTGGCGTAGTTCTCGGCCGTGAGTTCAAAGACTTCGTCGGCCATGGCCACGGCTTCTTCCGTGTGCACAAGCAGCTGCTGGTGGGAACGGAGGTTCTCCAGGGTGGTGCGCACATCCTCGGCAAGGGAACGCTCGGCCTCCCGGAGCGCCTGTTCTTCCCGGTCTTTCCACGCCTGGGCGGCGGCACGGCTACGTTTGGCGGCCCCGTGGTCCATGAGCGGAACGCTCAGGGAAACGGCCCCCAGCACATACAACTGCGGGTTTTGGTAGGCGCCGAAGAAACGGTTGCTTATCTGCTGCATGCCCACATTGAGGTCTACGCCCACTTTGACACCGGCTTCCCGGCGGGCTTTTTCCTGCAACCCGCGGGCTTCCGTAAGGGCCACCTTCCCCTCCGACACAGCCGGGCTGCTGGAAAGTGCCATTTCCAGCGCATCCTCATCGGTCATGGGAATGCCTTTGGTAAGGGTGGGAACCGGCAGCCGCTTACCCAGCGGGAAGGACTCCTCATCCACCCTCAGATAGGCCAGGAGGGATTCCCGAGCCAATTTTTCCTCATTCCGTGCATTAAACAGTGCGTTGGCCGCGTTAAGCCGCTGCAGCTCCAGGGAACGAAGTTCGGCCAGCGTTATCATGGCGATGGCGGCCTTTTCCTTCGCGATGGCGTAGAGGGTATCGGCCGTCTGCTTGTTGCGCTCGCACATATCCAGCATCCCCTGTGCGCATACCAGGCGGAAGAAACGGGTGGTGGCTTCCTCCGCTATCCGGTGCAACTGCGTGTTATACTGCTTGCGGGCGGCTTCCAGACGCTGGTCCTCGGCGGCCTTCTCCCAACGGTAGGGATTATATCCCAGCAAGGACTGCTGATACCCGGCCACCAGGGGCATGGCCACGAAGTCCCGCGGATGGTCCTGGTTGTCCCGGACGAAATACTCGCTCCAGAGCGCCTGGGAGCCCACATAGGCATCTCCGCCCCAGGGCAGCACCTTCTGGGTTAGGAGCAACTGGGCCGATGTAGAAAAGCGGTCGAAGTTGCGGATATACACATAATCCCGGGAAGTCTCGGTAATCATCCGGTAATAGTTGGGCTTCAGCTGAAGCGTGAGCTGGGGCTTGCGCAGGGCCTCAAAATAGGCATTCCGCTCCAGGCTGGCCTGGTATTCATACTGGCTCTGGAAAGCCGTGATGGTGCTGTCCTGGGCCAGGCGGATGACCTCTTCCAGGCTTTGCGCGCGGCAGAGCAGAGGAAGTCCCAGGAAGAAGACCGCTAAGTACAAATACTTTCTCATACCGTCTGCCGTTTTATGATCTCGCTGAAAAGACCGCCCTTGGCCAGCAGTTCATCGTAGCTTCCATCCTCGGCCACCCGTCCTTCGTTCAGCACGATGATGCGGTTGCATTCCCGGATGGTGCTCATGCGGTGGGCGATGGTGATGCGCGTGCATTTCATCTTGGCCAGATTCTCGGTAATGATGTGCTGGCTGATGTTGTCCAGGGCCGATGTCGCCTCGTCCAGGAAGATAATCTTGGGCTTGCGGATGAGGGCGCGGGCCATGAGGATGCGCTGGCGCTGTCCGCCGGAGACACCTCCGCCGTCGGGGGTGATGCGGGTTTCCAGGCCCATCGGCAATCCCTCGATGTCTTTGTCCAGGGCCGCCATCCGGGCCGCCTCCCACACCGCGTCGTCGTCCAGCCAGTCGTTGCCGAAGAGGATGTTGTCCCGGATGGTACCTTCCACCAGCTGGCCGTCCTGCAGGCAGATGCTCACGCAATACTGGCGCAGGCTGGGCTTGCTGATATCGTCCAGGTTATGCTCGTCGTAGAAGATGGAGCCGCTCTCGGCCTTCTCGAAGCCCAGCAGCAGGCGGATGAGCGTGGTCTTTCCGCAACCGGAAGGACCCACCAGGGCTACATAGTCCCCGGAATAGATGTTCAGGTCCAGGCCGTCAAAGATATAAGGCATATCCGGGCCGTAACGGAACTTGAGGCCGCTGATGCCGATATTGCCGCTCACGCTCTTGAGCAGAACAGAACCGTCTTCCAGCTCCGATTCGGCCTCCAGGATGGGGGCGCACAATTTGAGTTCAGGTCCCAGCAGGGCCACGTCCTTGGCAATGCGCTCGAACTGTTCCACGGCGCCGATGGCGATGGTGAGTACGCTGCAGTAGGCGATGTAGTCCGAGAGGCCCAACCCGTAGTGCCAGGCCGCCAGCATGGTTACGATGAGGGGTAACAGACGGGCGTTGTAGCTGAGGGAGTTGCCCACAATGTACATGGCCGGGTAACGGCTTCCGTTGGGTTCAGAGGGCTCGTAAGCCACCGCCCAGTGCCGGAAGGCACGGATTTCGGCCCCGTTGGTACGGATTTTCTGGGCGCCGGACACCAGATTATATACCACGCCCGTCACTTTGGAGATACTGGCGTTGGCGCTGCCCTGCACCAGCTTCCTGAAATAATAGGAGCAGTAGATAGTGAGGCCGTAGACAATCATCACCAGGATACCCGTCCATAGCAGCGGACCGCCGTAGATGAAGAACTGGACGAACATCACCGACGTAAACACCAGCGATAGGATGGTGGAGAGCATGTCCTCCGTGAGCTGGGTGAACAGCCTCACCACGGAAAGCACGCGGTTGGAAAGGTCTCCGGGAGCAAACTTCTTGAAGAAGGTGGCAGGCATCATGAGAAGGCGCGTCATCAGCGGGGCCTGCATGGCATATTCCGTCTTGTCTTTCATTCTCACCACCAGGAAGTTACGGGACAGTTGGACCGTTACAAGGCCGATGGCGGCGCTAAAGAGGAGGACGGCGATAGGCGTAAGCTGGGCGGCGTCTCCGGAAGGGATGACTTCGTCGAACAGGAGCTTGTTGATGTAAGGCGTCACCATGGTGAGCAGCACCACGGACAGACAGGCAAGGAAGGCGTAGAGATAATCTGCAAAATTCAACTGCCGAAGGGCGTGCTTCAGGAAAGCCGTCACCGTCATTTTGCCTGCGGGGAGAGGGTAACAGAGGGCGAAGGCCTCCGGTTTCAGAAGCCCGTTGTCTTTCCTGGCGTGGCAACGCTGGCCGGTCTTGGGGTGGATAAAGGTATAGTCGGCAAAATGGGGGACCAGGATGACGGGAGCGTCATCTTCCTTCATAAAAGCCAGCAGTCTACCCGAGCAACTGGACCACCACGAGCCTTCCAGATTCACCTGGCGGAAGAAAATCTGATGCCGATAGAAAATCTCTTCCAGCTGATTCAGGTCGGTGGGGATACCGCGTTGCTGCGTTAACTTCTGCCACACCTTCCGGTCTATCATGCCCCGGAAGATGTCTGCGGCCTGGTTCATGGCCTTGCGGTCTCCTTCTATGCGTTGAACCAGTTGGTCTAAAAACAGGATATCCATGGCTCAAGCATATTTCATCAGTTCACTGTACAGGCCCTCCTGCTGCATCAGCTGGGCATGCGTCCCCTTCTGCAGCACCTGGCCGCGTTCCATTACGTAGATGCAGTCGCAGTCCCGGATGGTGCTCAGGCGGTGGGCGATAAGGATGGTGGTAATCCCCAGGAAACGGATGTGCTGCATCACCAGCTCTTCCGTCTTAGGGTCCAGGGCCGATGTTCCTTCGTCCATGATGAGGATGGTGGGGTCCTTGGCCAGGGCGGTGGCAATCTCGATGCGCTGGCGCTGTCCGCCGCTGAAGTTCTTTCCGTTCTCGGTCAGCTGCGTCTGGTAAGCGCCGGGACGCTCGGCGATTTCCTGGTGGATCTGGGCGTCGTTGGCGGCCATGATCATGGAGAAGTCCTCGATGGACTCGTCCCACATCTTGATATTATCGGCCACGGTGCCCTCAAACAGGGTGATATCCTGATTCACCACCGAAAGGGAGTTGATTTTCACGGCCCGGTTCACCTGCTTGATGGGAGTGCCGTCCAGCAGCACCTCCCCCTCCCAGGGCTCGTACAAGCCCGATATGAGTTTGGCGATGGTGCTTTTTCCGCAGCCGGAGAAACCCACGAAGGCCACCCTCTCTCCCGCGTGTATGGTGAGCGAGAAATCCTTCAGGATGGGCGGCTGGCTGCGGTCGTAGCCGAAGGTAACATTCCTCAGTTCCACGTCTCCCCTCAGTTTGGGACTGTCGGGAAGATCGGCCTGGCTGGATATGCTTAGGGATTGCCCGACGGCAGCCTCTTCCACTTCCTCCATCCTTTCCATGGCGGCCTGGGAGCGGTAGATATTCTGGGTGGCGTTCACCGCCGTATTCACCGGATAGGTAATGCTGATGGCCAGGGCCTGCGAGGCCAGGAGCATACCCGGAGTCAGTTCTCCCTGAAGGATGTACCAGGCGCCCAGGCAAAGGATAAGGGCATTGCACAAGTTCAGGAACAAAATGGGCATGGCACCTATCCGCATGGTGCTTTCCGTGGTCTTTACACGGGCGTTCAGGGCCTTCACGTAGGCGTTTTCCCACTTGGAAAAGAAGATGCGCTCCCCTCCCATGGACTTGATGGTTTCAATATTCTTGATGCCCGTCATGGTTACGCCCTGCAGGCGGGAATCGGTCACTTCGGAGCCGCGGGCGTTCTTCTTGATGGAACGGGACGTGGCGCGCATCACCATCACCAGGGACACCATGGAAAACACCACTACCAGTCCCAGTTTCCAACTGTACAGCATCAGCAGAACGGCGCACAGGATGGGACGGACAATCATCACGGGCAGGTAGGTAAACCGTTCCATGGCCGCCGTTACGTTCCGGATGCTGGAATAGCGGGCGGCCAGTTCTCCGGCCGAAAAGCGGTCTATGGCACCCATGGGAAGCTTGAGCAAGTTGAGGACGTAGCGGGAAGAGGTATTGATACCCAGCTTGGCGTATTCTCTCCTTCGCAGGGGATTCATAAACAGCCAGAGGGTGAGTTCCAGCACAAACAGCAGGATGTAGAGGATCATCATGGGCGTGAACCATTCCGGGTTCTTGCGGGTGATGATATTATCCGTATACACTTGCTGGAACAGGGGCGGCAGCAGATGCGCGGCCATATCCCCCAGCAGAAGCAGGGTGGTTACCACGAAGAAACTCACGCTGCCCCTGTTGAAACGGGTGATGAGCTTGAGCGTATGGAAGCGGTCGCTTTTCATTCGAGGCGCAGTTTAACAGCCCTGGACCTGGTTCTGGCCGATTCAAACAGATAGCGGAACATGCTGCGGCGGCGGGTTTCGCTGAGGACCGAGCAGTAGGTTCCCACGTTCATGCTCACATCCTCGGGCTCTCCGAAGGACCAGTCGTACAGGGACGGGTCTTCCTTGGAGCGGAGCAGTTCGATGTTCACCTGGTACATCATTTCCCCCGATTCCAGCAGGCGGCCGGCCATTTCTTCGCTCTTGAGCGTCTGACGGACCACGTTGGCGGCCACGGGATAGCGGTCGATGCGCACGATGCGTCCCCTCACGTAACCAATCTCGTCCCTCTTTTCGTCTTCGGGCCACACCTGGGCGTCCATCCCTATCTTCAGGTCCCGCTGGCCGGCGTTGTTCACATACGCTATCACCATCGATTGCTGATTCTTGCGGTCCAGGCTGTCTATGACGCTGATAATGGGTTCGAAGGCCTCAAAGGGTTCATTGTCTACCTTGGCGCTGATCACCGTTCCTTCCACGCTGCTGGTAAGAATACTGTAACTGTCCTCCATGGAAATGAGGGCAACGGTCTGCCCCCGGTTCACGCGGTCTCCGCTGTGGACGAACATAGTACGGACCATTCCCCGGTTGGGCAGCGACACGTCCGTAGTCCCCTCCACGGGGAAAACGACGCCACTGTAGTAAACTTTATCGGAGACGGTACCCAGGAAGCCCCAGACGAAAAAGGCGCCCAGCAACAATACGACGGTGAGGGCCAGCAGATAGGTAGGGAGGGCCGTCACGCGGAGGATACTCCCGATTTGTTCGGGAGACTCCAATTGTTTTTGGCGGCTATCGGCAGAGAAAGGGTTTTGCATACGCAAATATAACAATTATTGTTATCTTTGCTTTTACTTATAACCAGAAAAACAGGATGAGGGTCGTCGATCTCTCCACCGTGGCCGATTAT